>Ga0209979_1004919_pt1 | contig 10781 bp, 6 predicted proteins | sample AnhtaG_FD_183114 | JGI IMG/M metagenome (GOLD analysis project Ga0209979, IMG submission 183114) | Deep subsurface microbial communities from Anholt, Denmark to uncover new lineages of life (NeLLi) - Anholt_01485 metaG (SPAdes) (version 2) | ecosystem: Environmental > Aquatic > Marine > Oceanic >...
ACCGCCCAGGCCCATTCGTTTGCGGGATAATTGTCATACATAGATTGAAATGCATTTGTTAGCTGCTCTAAGGTGTTGATAGTACCGTTTTCAATATCGCAGAGCATTTTTTTCACGTCTCCTTCCGGAGCAAACAAGCCGGCCAGGTCCACCCATTTTCCGGGCCCTGCGTCGGTTTGGGGCCTCAGCACTTCGCGAAGCTCATCAATACTTTCGAGCTGCTTGTTTTTCAACTGCTTAATCAGACAATTGCCCAAGAATTTATCAATACCTATCTGGTAAAGTTTAATGCCTCTATCCAGCGCCGAGTTTTTAATCCTGACACTGTTGTAGGTAAAGTATTCGGTGTTCTGGCCGGACGTTGCTTTAAGGTTCGCAAGCAGCCGGCAGCCGTTGAGCATCTTTTGAATCGTATATGGGCTTAGAAGTTTGAAATTTATGTAGTCCAATTTTTTTGGGTCTTTTCGCATGTCGCGTTTCGGCCATTTTCGAGCGTCCCTAACCGTCCCCACGTTGCGTAAATTCACACCGGGAACAAGAATACTTTCATCTTCGTGCTCAATGAGGTATGAAAAAGGCAAATCCGAAGTGTCCGAGTTCTTATAATGTCGGCCCATCACAACGGTAAATGCCCCGACTTTTGCCGGCCAGAGTATATATGAATCGCTTGCCGTCTTGGAGCCGCGTTCGACAATACCTTGATGGGTCGGCCCCAGCTTGTACATATGATTGCTCTGGTTGGTTCCACTGCCGGCGTTCAAAAAGGAAAACAGCCCGGAGATTAGGAGCGTGGACTTATGATGTGTTACGGTATAAGGCCCGGCAAATACCGAACAGGCCTCGCCGTGAAAACCACCGCAGTTAGCGAAGTATACTGAGTTTTCCGCTGAATACTGCTTGGCTAATACGGTGCCCTGGCCGACAAAGGATTTATATATTATTGTCCCATCTGTAATCTTCGAGCCGCTGCACGCAATAAAATCTTCTGCAAAAACACCGGGTCCAATGTAAACCGGGTCCTCCGGACAGCTATTGACCGAACCGTTCTCCAATCTGCTCACGCCCTCTATCACGCTTGCGGGACCTACCTTGGTGTTCTTGATAATTCTGCAGTTAATAAGCCTGGCACCTGGGCCCACAACGCCCATAGAGCGGGTAACAGAGGCGGTGTAGTCGGCTATCATTTTTCGCAGCTTTTCAATTACCTCCGGCCGGTGACGATAAAAAGCTATTATATAAGCGGTATGAGCAGACAAATGGTCATAAATTGGTATCTCTCTGCCGCCGGCTTCATTCACTACGGCAACTTCCGTCCCGTTGCCGAATGAACTTTCGCCTTCCACCGCAAGCAAGTCGATGTTTTCTATCACAACGTCGTCTTCGATTGCATAATTGGCGATATAATTCCTTACATGATTTATATATACGTTATTGCCGATTGTGCAGTTATGAATTGTTGCGTGACTAATCCCAGCCGGTTTCTTAACGCCCCCGAAAAATGACACCTGCTTTTCAAACACACCTAACTTTACCTGCCCGCAGAAATGTGTCGATTTTACTGTATCTGCATTGAAATCCTCTGTAACCAGGACCTTCGAGAAGTCCTCGCTGCTACACCCCTGGTCAGTCAATTGAGCGATTTGCTCCGCAGACAATGGACGAAATCCTCTTTGAAGGATATCGGATTCTAATGCCACTTCTTTTCTTCCTATTTCTAAATGACTTGTCATTTCGAGCACAATCCCTTCTTTTGTCATTCTCGCGTAAGGGCTTGTTGAAGAAGTCGAGATTGCTTCGTCGCTACGCTCCTCGCAATGACACAAAGTTCGTTTTCATGTCATTGCGAGCGATTCGAAGAATCGCGCGGCAATCTCAAAACGTTCCTTTGGAACGTATGTGTTTAGCCTCAGTTGTTTTATTGGTGGCACGGCCATCTTGGCCGTGTTTTCACGGGCTGGAAGCCCGTGCCACGTAAGGAAACTACTGATTCAGTTGTCTGGCTAAACACATACTTTGGAACTTTTTCAACAGACCCGGAAGCGGGAATCCATTTGGCCAACGGTTTTTTACCACAGGTTTTTCACCTTAAATTTGACAAAGCGTATCTTACAGACCTTAATTCCATAAATCAACACATTTATAACAAGCTACTTGTGAGATGTTTTGTTTTTCACGTCTTATAAAAAACTTGCAGCGTCTTTATATTCTGGAGGATTTTCCCTTCTTTTCGGACGAAGTGGCGGTTCTGAGAACCAGTAAAGATAAATTGGAGAATTTTTGGGCAAAATTTGCAGTAATTTGTTGGTGGGTGCCGATGTTTACTATATAAGGGACTGCGCTTTCTTTGGTTAAGGATGAGACTATGCCGAATCAGGCAAGGGTAGCAAAAGTATTAGCGATACTGCTGGCCTCAATGACAATGGGGGCGATAAGCCTAATGGCCCTGGGCCATAATCCCCCATCTGCCGGCCCATTCTCTCTTTGGACCTATTACCGACTGGACCCTGTCCAAAAAGCTATTTCTTCTCGGGCAGCCCAGTCCCCTGACCGCTGGAACCGCATCGAGATTTACTACAGCGGTACCAAAGCCGGCGGTATAGAGCAACTGGCATTGTTCAACGGTCTGGCCGGTCCCGAGGATATTAACTCCCACTTCTGTTTATGCAACGGTCGCGGGGGCGAAGACGGACAAATACAGCCAACAGAAAAATGGCAGAGACAATGGCCGCTCATCCCAGGCCGAACCTGGTACGGCAACAGTCAGACTATCCGAATCTGCGTTATCGCTGACGGCAAAACGACTCACCCAACCGATTGCCAGATAAAAAGGTTAGAAACACTTGTGGATGGACTGTGCAAAAAGTTCCGCATTCGGCCTGAATCCATCTACTACCCGAACGATTGGCGCTAAAGAAACAACTCAATAGTAGTCTGTCAAGCTTGAATCTGTAAGTTGTTATTCTCACCCTTCCAAGCTATCAAATCAAATTTGACAGACCAATAGTCCCGCTGGCTAATTCGTTGTCTGAGCTTTCATCCGTACAATAATAAATAAAGACTGGATATGCTTCTGAGAGCACACCCAGTCATTTTAAGGAGGGTGGTTATATGCTAAAAAACACCCAAATTATTCATTTAGTTATTTCTTGACGCTAACTATTGCCAAGCAGAATTCCTTCTTAGCCTAATCAACCCTGCGTCCAGAACCCCTTGGTCCCGGCTCTATGGCTTCTGGCTCTGGTAAGTCCCGGCCACGTCTGCCCATACCTCTGCGCTGCATGGGCGGCATCGGCCTTACCGCATCTTCATCTTCGGGCGGCATCGGGGGACCAGGTCTGGCCACATCTGGGGGTGGCGCCATACCCGGGCCCGGCCGACCCATACCTCTGCCCCATCCACCGGTCATACCTCTGCCTTGACCCCATCTACCCATACCTCTACGTTGCATCGGCGGCATCGGCCTTACCACATCTTCATCTTCGGGCGGCATCGGGGGACCAGGTCTGGCCACATCTGGGGGTGGCGCCATACCCGGGCCCGGCCGACCCATACCTCTGCCCCCTCCACCGGTCATACCTCTGCCTTGACCCCATCTACCCATACCTCTACGTTGCATCGGCGGCATCAGCCTTACCACATCTTCATCTTCGGGCGGCATCGGGGGATCAGGTCTGGCCACATCTGGAGGTGGCGGCATACCCGGCCCCGGCCTACCCATACCTCTGCCTTGGAAACCTTGGCCACCCCTGCCCATCATACCTCTGCCTTGGAAACCTTGCCCGCCTCTGTTCATCATGCCTCTGCCTCGACCCCATCCGTCCATACCTCTGCCTTGGAAGCCTCGACCCCATGGGCATATACCTCTGCCTTGAAAGCCTCGGCCCCATCCGCCCATACCTCTGCCTTGAACGCCACGGCCCCATCCGCCCATACCTCTGCCTTGGAAGCCTTGAGCCCATCTGCCCATACCTCTACCCTGCCAACCGCGGTTCCATCTGCCGAACATCTGTTGCATAGGTAGATTTTGCCCTGGACGAGTTCGCTGTGGCCCACGGCTCATTCTGCCCCTGGGTGCACCTTTCTGGGCCGCCTCTTGCCGGCGATTCTTTTGTAAAGCCTCCTGCTGACGCTTATTTTTCATTGCCTCAATTTTCTTGGCTGCTTCCTGCTGACGCCTCTCTCGCATAGCCTCGGCACGTCTGGCCCGTGCTTCGCTGTCCACTTGTCGTCCGCGAAACTGTTCCACCCGGCCCCTTTGCCTTTGTCCCGGCTCTGTTTGAGGTTCGTCTGTGCCCTCCTGAGCGATAAGATTTTCAACTCCTATCAGCACAACCACTGTTATAATGCTCAATGTAATGATTTTCCTTAACATTTTTTGCCCCTTTCTGAGTTACGGCCTCTTTTTGTCCCGGCGCATCGCTTTTTGATGCTTCTTAGAGACGAATTTAAAAACTGAATTTGTTACATTTTTGATAAACATGCGCAGGGCTGTAAGATTTTCGGTTACTATCAGCACAACCGCCGCCTTAATATCTGTAGTAACTTTCTTCAGCATTTTACTGCTTTCCCAATCCCCGTTTTCACGGGGACAAGCTTGCTCCTGTTTCTATATTTTCCAGGCCTGGTTCTCACATATAAAGACGGATGCAGAACCTGCATTATTGCTATTTTTGAGAAAATTTCGTTGGAATGTGGAAAAAAGCCCGTTTTTTGAGCTTTTTTATTAAATTTTGCGTTGTTAAAGAAACCGTGGATGGCACCCTCAAACCCTGGCCTGAGTTCGTCGAAGGCCCGTTTGGAGCTCGTCTCGGCGCTCGTCGTGGCGGAGCCCGCCGCAGCCCGGAAGGCCGAGGCCGTAGCGGGGGTGTGTAAAACTAACCCGCCAGCTCCTCGATATCCTCTGTGCTCAGCGCCCGGTTGTAAATGCGAACGTCATCAATCAGGCCGGGGAAGAAACTCGCTGCGGTGAGGCTTTTTCCGGCACCAATATATAGGCCGCCGTCCGAAGCTTTCAGCGGGGCCAGAGCCTTGGTATCCTTGGCAGCTTCTATACCGTCCACATATAGGTACCTGTAAGACCTGTCCCAGACGAGGCCGACATGATGCCACTGACCATCAGTAATTACGGATTCCGAAACCAGTGGTAGTGGGACAAATCGGCCGACAGCAGGTGGTACTAATCCGGTCATAAGTTTTCCATCCGATGCTTCCGCACCAATCCAGGTCTCACCGGTGCCGTCTGTCTGAGATATAATGACCTGCCCGGCAGCGCCTCCTTTGACCCAGGCAGAGACGCTGAACGCTCCCTCCGCCGGGTTCAGGACAAAATCAGTGCTGATATAATCATCAATCCCGTCGAGCTGAATCGCCCCATTTACTTTGCCGCCGGCAGGCTGCCAGAGCGGCCCACCATGGCAGGAGCCATCATTGTCGCCGGCACTATCGTATGCGATGCCGCCCTCTGTCTCATCCAGCTCCCAATGCGCTATCAGGGGAGAATACTTCGGCCAATCTTCGGAGCTGATAATCTCGCCGACCGTCAAAATCTTTACAGCGCACACAGCCTCTTGGGCAAATGTCTGGGCGTCGCTCAGGGTGCCTACATTTCGGCCCCAGTGGTACGGTATGGCCAATTCGGGCTGTATATACTGGGTCGCCTCTGCCGCCTCGACCGCGTTCATTGTGTACGTACCGCCCGCGGGCAGTATCGCCACATCAATATCTCCGAGCGTATTCATTTCCTCTATCAGGTCTGTATCGCCCGCGACATAAATCCGTTTCGAGCCGAGCTCTATTATGAACCCGACCCAGTTCCGTGATTTTGGATGGTTTGATTTGTTGGTATTATACGAGGCCACGGCAATTATATTAACATTGTCAAATTCGATTGTCTGCCCGGGCGCGATTGCCTCTCCGCTGCCGTATTGCTGGACAACATCAGGCGGAGCAACGAATATTGTCTGGGGATTGGAGACTCTCGCAATATCCGAAGGCGAGTAGTGGTCGCCGTGAGTGTGAGAAACGCACACAATCGTAGCATCTTGGAGCGATTCGGTCAATCTTTCCGGGTCCACATATACTACACAATCTTCCGTCCAGACCTTCACCGTCGAATGGCCTAGCCATTGTATGTAAACGACGGCACCTGCACCAGACAACGACATACTTGCTTCTGACGTACCGCCATAAGCACCCATATTTATCCGTTCACCGTGCGGCCACAATTCTGCGGTCCAATCTGAATTTGGATCCCCGGCATCGATACACAAGCTCGTCACATCATCCTGGACCCAGGTTTGGCTGTCCGGGTCCCACCGACCAACCTGGGAATTCAGGTGATAGTCACCGTCCACCCAGAAATCATCCAAGGGATCGCGAGTGCCGTTTTGGTCCAAGTAGCCAAGACGGGCAAAAAGCGGGTCGGCGTCGATATTGCCCTCGCCCCAGTTAAGGGTACAGCCGCCTTCAACATTGACTCCGGCCTGTCCGCCGGCTACATTGCTATAGGCAATGGTTAACGTTGATGCAGGGTCCTCCACCGAAATCTCGCTCCCCTTAGGAGCTGTGTTTCCCCAGATGATGCTATTCGTGACCGTCACAGAGGCCTGACGGCACAGCACCCCACCGCCACCCCACAGGCTACCCCCTGAGTTTCCCCAGATGGTGCAGTTGGTGATGGTCAGCGAGGCATCTGGGTAGGAGCACATCACCCCTCCACCGCCCCATGATGCCCCCGTGTTCCGCGCGATGAGGCAATTGGTCAAAGTCGCAGAGGAATGGCCGGCATAAACCGCACCGCCGCATTTTTGCGCCGTGTTGCTCATTATTACACAGTGGGTCATGGTCACGGACGAGTTAACCCAGCTCAGTACCCCACCACCAGCTCCTGTAGTTGAGTTGTTCCTAATAATGCAGTTCGTTAGGGTCGCGGACGAATCATAGGTGCAGCACACCCCGCCAGCGCCTTCATCCGTGGCTAGGGCTGAGTTCCCGCTGATGTTGCAGTTCGTTAGGGTCGCGAAGGCCCCGGAGTAAACCAGCACGCCGCCGCCAGAGTCTTCCGCTCGATTCTGCACTATGGCACAATTCCTCACAGTCCCGGAAGAAGCATAGAAACAGATGCCTCCTCCACTCCAGTCGAATTCAGATTCTTCAGGAACCCAAAGCCGACAACCTTTACCTCCGGTGATAGTGAATCCCTCAAGCACCGACGCGACGGTTTCGTTGTTCTCGAATATTACGACGCTGGCACGGTCCGGATCAGCCGGCGTGCCCATCCGGATGGTAGTCTCATCTCGCCCAGCCTCCGACTGGACAGTGATGGTCTTGCCTCGAAACGTGATTGGCTCGGTGATAACGTACTCACCAGGTGCCACCAGTACCGTATCCCCATCCACCGCCTCATCTATTCCTGCCTGTATAGTGTCAAAATCATAGCTTGCTCCCGGCCCTACGGTAATCGTGGCAGCCTGTGCCAGTCCAGCCATTGCCAGGAAAAACATAGATATTGCCAGGTAGATTCTTAGATTTGCTTTGTTAGCCATTTTATTCCTTCCTTTCCTCCTATCAGGGCAAAAAAAAGAGCCAGCGCAGAAAACGATTACCACTTTCCGGCTGGGTTAAATCGGCCAGTGAAGAACCTCGTAAATATACGGCCATAGTTTGCATGCCGCCTCCTCCTTATCACGCATTTGTAAAAGAATTATGCAAAATTGAGGTTAGGCATATATTATTTAAGAAAATAAGGTTTTCAATTTTCTTGAATAATCAGCTAATTGTCTATTACACAACAACGTATTGTTTGAAAAGAAAAAATTAAAAGACAATTTTTTCTTTCCAAAGTATGCCTAACCTCGATTTTGCAGAACCCTTGCCTTTATAAGCGATGAAAGGTAAAGCAATTATAGCATACCCTTACCCCTCGCTGTCAAGAGAAATTTGTACAGAAAGTCGCGGAATGGGAGACCCTAATGGGTCAAAGAAGAAATGAGGCTCTGAGAGTCAATCTTGCTTGATCGAAAGTTGAAATGACGTTTTTTTGGTTCATCCGGTTAATGCGTAGGTGGACCAAACAGATCAGGGCCTTGGAGCTGTTTGGAGAGAAAAATCGTTTGGGCAGAGGCTCAAATTTAGGGCAGGTGGGGGGAAATTTGTGCCTCTGGGGCCCCGAACGATTTTTCTCGATCGTCCGAAACGCTCAATACACCTACCCATTATTCGGAAGAGCCGTTTTTTTTAGCAATTTAGTGAAGTGAAATGGGTTAAAACCCCTCTCACAGTCGTCCTACAGAAGATCCTGGGCAGGTCTAACTTTTTTTGTAACCGTTCACGGGGTAAATATGCCGATTTCAAGCTGATATGGAGGATTTGATTGACTATTTCGTCAAAAAATCCCCAAAAAGTTACCTCTTGGTAGATAAAAATCAGCCATAATGAACCACAAACGCCGGTTTAACCCCGTGAACGGTTACCTTTTTTTCAGCAAACGTGGAGTTCGTCCACTATTGCCCTTAAACAATTGGGGCTTATACTGATTCAGTATAAGCCCCAAATTGACACGAATCTGTTTGACTATCGTCCGTCACCGCAAATGATTAACCGATAGTTCTGGTTATGGAGCCGGCCGATATAAACGAATATCATCAAAGTATGCCGTACCTGAACCGCCCGGCTGCGGATTCTTCTTGTCGCCGAAACCAATAGCAATCGTGTTGACATTGGCCAGGTTCACGCCCTGGTCTGCAAATGCCTGCAGGTCGATAGTCCATTCGGTCCACTGATCTAACTGTGCTGCATTTGGATTATCATGAGTAACTACTGCACTGCCATTGAGGGCAACATACATCGGCTCGGCATCGTTACTGGCCATAGTTGCACCGATGGCCTCGTGAGTCCAAATCATTGGAGTAACCGTGCCGGTGGTCTGGACATTGGAGAATTCGGCCACGCCTGTCACACCAGAGCTATGGCTGGTCAATGCCAGACCTATATAGACATTCGTAGGCATTGAAATCCTTTGTGGATTCCATGCCATCGCCTGCCAGCTAACACCATCACTGGAATAATAACCGTTAAAGTTGCCAGCGGCGTCACGCTCTATTTTCACCCAGTAGGGTGCCGTGATTGCTATTTGCTCAGCCGTTACTACGTTACCGGCAGTATCGCTGGTGGCGCTAGCACCTGTGGTCAGCCTGGCCTGGAATCTTAATCCGTTACCGGGTGTAACACACACAAAAGCGTACTCCGAGCCAGGGTCAAGCGTTTCACGAATCATCACGCCTACTTTGGCCCAGGGGTCAGTGTTCTGGACGCTGAGCACCTGCGCCGAAATCGTCCCGGCACCGGACAGTTGCTTCCAGGCGTAACGGAACTCGTCGGCCTGGTCCCAAATATCTACGCCGGAGGCGGTCATCGTATAGGTGCCGGCCGGTTCCTCTAACAAACCTGCGGGATTGCCTCTGAACCAAATCGTCAACGTGTTGATACCGTTCTCGGTCCAGTCACGCGGATAAGTCAACGTCAGCTCCGCTTCTGAATACTTGGCCTGAAGCTGCTGATTGTTGTCATAGAATAATGGCATCGACTGGTTGCCTCCGTGAACGATGGTCTCCTCGGTGTAAGAAGCCGTGTTTTCGTCGCCCACAGCCGAGCCGCTCCCGTTACCGGGATAGTAAGGGTCAGTACCCGGTGTGCCGTAACCAAGCCCGTCTTTCCAGGCGTACCATATCTGGTTATCGCCGGCGTCGTAGTCCTCAAAATTGTCCACTATAAGGAAGTTGGCCGTCGTAAAGCTCCAGATGCTGCCTATCCACGGACTGTCGGGGTTGACGTTATTGACTTCATCGACACGCCAGTAGTAAGTGGTGTCCCACTGGAGTTTTCCGGGGTCATAGCTCTGGGAACCGAGGTCTCTGGTACCTTTGTACTCGGGCGAGCTTGTATCGGCATTCTGCACGGCTTCTTGGCCGGTGCCAAAGTACACCTGGTGCGAAACTGCATGTTCTCCGGGCTTCCAGGTAAGAATCGATGTCTGCTTTACATCCACCGCGCCGTTAGGTGGATTCGCACCACTGGCCCTTACAGGTGGCGACAGTGCACCCTGCGGAATTAATTGCTTTGGCGTGCGGGGGCTTTTCCAACGCAGCTCTGCCACTGCATCATCGACGTCTTCATAATATTCCATCTCAAGGCTGTATACCTGTCCGGCGACAAGGTCAATTGTTCCCTTGTTCTCAGTGGCCGAGTGGTTGGTCCAGTTGTCAACAAGCTGTTGACCATCAATCCACAGACGCACACCCTCGTCGCTCATGGTGTAGAAGGTGTAGGGCTCAGTAAATGCCGCTTCCACCTGGCCAACCCATCTGACTGAGAAGTTATCAGCACCAACTAACGGGTCCGGTTCGCCCGCGCCCCAGTTAAAGTCGATTTGAGGGTCCATTCTGGTCAGGATGAGATTGGTTAAATCCATACCTTTGTAGTAGCTGCCTTTTACGCCACCGCCGGCAGGTGTAGTCTTAAAGCTCCAAACATCACCTTTATACGTGCCGAAACCATCGAATTCATCGATACGCCAGTAGTAAACCTTGTCTAACTCAAGGGGACCGGGAGTATAGGTTGTAGTTCCCTGAGGAAACCCTGTAACGGCGCCGTTTACGTCGTCAAAATTGTCACCGAAATATACATGGTGCAATTTGGAGCCGAAACCTGCCGTCCAGCGAAGGTCTTCATTCGGGTCTATGAATTTTGCGCCGTCAGCCGGGTCGGGTTCATAGGCAGTCTTG
>Ga0209979_1004920_pt1 | contig 10781 bp, 6 predicted proteins | sample AnhtaG_FD_183114 | JGI IMG/M metagenome (GOLD analysis project Ga0209979, IMG submission 183114) | Deep subsurface microbial communities from Anholt, Denmark to uncover new lineages of life (NeLLi) - Anholt_01485 metaG (SPAdes) (version 2) | ecosystem: Environmental > Aquatic > Marine > Oceanic >...
GTGACCATGAGGAACTCCTCCTGATTTACTATTTATTATTTATTATTTACTATTGACGAATCACGAATCTGGGCTGGCTGGCTCTAAGTCCTTGTGGCTTAGCCACTTACGACATGCAAACTGAAATGTCAACTTCGCCTGCTGGCGGTTTATGTTAGCCTGCTGGCAAACATGCGGGTATTTTAACATTAATTCAAACAAAGTCAACAAAAAAATGACCAAAAAACACTTTTTTTAGCCACCCCCGACAGAAAGTCAAGTGAGCTAACATCGAGGGTAAACTCCGGGGCACAGAGGTCACAGAGAATTCAATAATATTTAACCACGAATTGCACGGATTTACACAGATTAGCACGGACGGAAGACCCCCTGCAGAAAGTCAAGGGAGTAGTTCTCGGGGGTAAACTCCAGGACGGAAGACAGGTTATCAGGTTACCAGAAAATCAGGGTGCAGCGCCGTAAGGCGTCCTGTGGAGTTATCAGGACAGCAGGATATCAGGTAAAAGAAAGGGCTGACAGGGTCTCAAGCTGCCAGCCCTTTGGGCAAATGTAATGGTGTGTGGTTATCTTAGGCGTTTTGTTTCTTTCTGAGTTGGCCTAACGCGCTAGCGCTGCGATTTCTTAGGGTATCAGTGCCCGGTTGTAGATGCGGACATCATCAATCAGGCCGGACCAGTATGTTCCCGGTTCCATAGCCTTGCCACAGCCAAGGTACAGGCCGCTATCTGAGCCCACCAAATTATTCTGAATATCTTCAGCCACGGCGAGGTCATCAACATAAAGCGTTCTGTACGAGCCGTCCCAGACAAGACCTATGCGATGCCATTGGCCGTCAGTGATAACTGTTTCGGAAATTAGAGATCCTGCATGTTCATCAGAGCTTTTCAACTCCGTCATCAAGTTTCCATCGGTATCCGCTGCGAGCCAGTTGGATATAGCTTGTTGCGACACAACAACCTGTCCTGGCGCACCACCCTTGACCCAGGCAATAATGCTAAACGGACCATCTGCCGGATTCAGAACTGGATTAGTGATGGCACAGCCATCGACACCGTTCAACTGAAGTGCACCATCTACTTGTCCGCTGGTTGGCTGCCATACAGCGCCGCCAACAACAACAGCATCGTTGTCACCCACACTATCAGAAGCGAACATACCCTCTGTCTCGTTCAAAGGCCAGTGAGCAACAAGCGTGTCATCGTTCACTACCTCAAAGAAATGCTCAGCCAAGACTTTCAGATCCTCAACATCGACGATGCCATCACCAAAAGGTGCAGGAGCAATATCGCACAAGGAATAGTCCTCGCCCCAGTGGTCGATCATGATGCACATGTCGGCGGAGTCGACAATTCCATCGCCGTTGAAATCAATGATTGGGATGATTGGAACCTGACCTATCTTCACATTGTCGATGTGAAGACTTCCAACGGTGCCGGCAACCGAATCGCCGGCGATTTCTATTTCCCCGATGCGGGTAAGCCTGTTGTTTGTGACAGTACCGATCACCTGGTCATTCAAGGTGAGAGTAAACTCTGTATCCTCTTGCTCCAACACCAGTGTGTTGTATTCCCCTGGTATCATCTCCGAACCAGCGATTGGGTTCACACCCGGCCAACTACCGCTTTCGCTTTCGGAAGAGGCATAGAAGAAGGAACCGTCGGGCGTGGTGAAGACATCGATATAATAGGCACTGGTTTCCGCGTCCCAGATCATAATGTGGACGGTAAAGTTGTCATCGGGCTTGAAGTCGAAGGAGATTCTCGTCACATCCTCAACGGCTCGGTAGAGACCCGACCGCCTCCAATCCGTGGCCTGCCGTCCGGCGATGAGAACCTCGTTGTCTACAATTTTGACCTCAATGCTCCCATTCCTCTCAGTTTGCCAACCATTCCCTATATCGCCATTGGGCCTGTTGAAGTCGTCCTGGAAATATGCTCCCCAGGCGTTGGTAACCGAGATCACAATAACAATTACAGCTCCAGTTAACATTAATTTAATTCTGTAACCATTCAACCATTTCATGTTTCTGTCCTTTCAAAAAAGTTATCATTTGTCCGGCCTTTACTCGTTCCCGCCGGTTTCACTGTAATATCCACCAAAAATCTCGAATTCTGCGCAAATTCTGACAAATTTTTTCAAGAATTTAGAATGAGGTGTAAGTTCCAAAAATTCTCGACTTAATCCTTGCCGCTATTCGTGAAATTCAGTACAATTGACTGTGTTTGGGCAGCGGAAAACACAGATTCTCGATACCGGTGGAGGAGATTATGGGATACCATGATCAGACAGATATGGGAGGAGTAGGAGAGGTCTTTCTCACTACTCATTGGTCACTGGTTGAGCATATTCAATCGGAGGATAATAAAGACAAGGCATTGATTGGTTTGCTGCTCGATAGGTACTGGAAGCCTGTGTATTGTTATTTGCGTCGGAAAGGCCATGACAATGAACAGGCCAAGGACCTGACCCAGGGCTTTTTTCACGAAGTGGTGCTCAATCGCAACCTGGTTCAACGCGCTGATCAATCCAAAGGTCGTTTTCGAACGTTTTTGCTGCACGCTCTTGACCAGTACATCCTAAACGAGCAGCGCAGAGAGACCACCCAGAAACGCATCCCCAAAGTCAAACTCGTTCCTTTAGATATCGTCAGTCCGCCTGATTTGCCTGAGGCTATCTCAGAGTCGAGTCCCGAGGACTCCTACAACTACGCCTGGATAGCGGCAATGTTGGATCAGATTCTATCAGAGGTAGGGAACAGGTGTCTTGAGGACGACATGGAAACTCACTGGCACGTTTTTCAGGACAGGATAGTGAAGCCTATCCTGGCAGACGTAGCACCTCCCCCTTTTGCAGATATTTGCCATCAATATGGCATTGAGGATAGCAAGAAGGCATCCAACATGATAACAACCGTAAGGCGGCGCCTACAGAAGGCCTTGAAGGAGTACCTCAGCAATACTGCGACATCGGAAGGCCAAATGCGGGAAGAATTTGCTGAGATAGTGCAATTTTTTTCGAAAAGCGCGCAGGATTTTAGATAATTCGTGGATATATAATCATGAGCAAGAAATCGACATTTGGCACAAAGCCGGAACAGTTGAAACGACTTCTTAACGCTATTGGTCTGGAGAAATCAAGTACCAACAAACGAAGCGACCAGACTGCCTCTTTGGGTTTGTCTATGAGAGGACCGGGGAGTCGAATTGGACGCTACAAGTTGCTCAGTGTCTTAGGTGAAGGGGGGATGGGGATTGTTTATTTAGCCGAGCAAAAGCAGCCTATCAGACGCCAGGTGGCTCTGAAGGTCATCAAGCCGGGTATGGATTCGAAGCGTGTTATCGCGCGTTTCAAGGCCGAAAGGCAGGCTTTGGCTCTTTTAGACCATCCGAATATCGCTCATGTCTATGATGCCGGGACGACAGAGAGCGGCCGACCTTACTTTGTAATGGAGTACGTTAAGGGCTTATCCATTACCGAGCATTGTGACCGCCACAAGCTTACTATAGAAGACCGGCTGAATTTATTCCGGCAAGTCTGTCTCGCAGTCCATCATGCCCATCAGAAAGGAATCATTCACCGTGATATTAAACCATCGAACATACTGGTCTCATTACAAGAAGATCAGCCAGTACCCAAGATTATCGATTTCGGGGTAGCCAAGGCCCTTGCTCAGCCGTTGACGGAGCGGACACTTGTTACTGAGCAGGGCCAGTTGTTCGGCACACCCGAGTATATGAGTCCCGAGCAGGCGGATATGGCTGTCGAGGATATTGACACCCGCTCGGATATCTACTCGTTGGGTGTGCTGCTATATGTCCTGTTGACCGGCGTATTGCCGTTCGATTCCACAACCTTTCGTGAAGGCGGGATTGAGCACATACGGCAGGTTATCCGCGAAACCGATCCCAAGACGCCGAGCACCCGACTGTCAAGCCTGGGCGAGGAGGCCAAAAAGGTCGCGCAAACCCGCCGAATTGAAGTCGCAGCACTTGCGAAATGCCTGCACAGAGAGCTGGAGTGGATTCCGTTAAAGGCGATGCGCAAAGAGCGTTCGGAGCGCTATCGCTCGGCCTCTGAACTTGCAGATGATATCGATAACTACTTAAAAGGCGCTCCGCTAATCGCCGGACCACCGGGAACAGGCTATAAATTGAAGAAGTTTGTACGACGAAACTGCGTGCTGGTAGGTGGTATTGCCGCGGTGCTGGTCGTGCTTGTTGCAGGAGTTGTGGTTTCCACAATCTTTGCCATCGGCCAGGCCCGCGCCCGCGCTGAGGCGCAGCTTATTACCGACTTTCTCGAAAAGGATGTTCTAGCTTCGGCGGACGAGGCCAGGGTCGGCGAAGCAACAGTCAGCTATATGCTCGATGCCGCCTCGAAAAAACTTGAGGGCAAGTTTAAGGACAAGCCACTCATTGAGGCAAGGATCTGCCGAACACTCGGCGTAAGATACAGGAAACTGGGCGAATACATAAAGGCAGAGCAACACTTCTTGAGGGCGGCTGAAATCTATCAGCAGTATCATGGCGAGGAGCATCCGGATACATTGGAGGCAATGTCCAACATTGGATGGATTTACCTTAAACAGGGTAGGTATCATGATATGGAGCGGCTATGGACCAGGATTCTCCAAATCGAGCAACGCATATCCGGTGTGGACCGGCAGGTGTTCACCATGAATGGGCTTGCCTTGGCATACAATTGCTTGGGTAAATACAAAGAAGCCGAATCATTGTTCGACAAGACGCTGGAGTTGGTCCGGAGTGAACTGGGTGAAGAGGATTTTTGGCTTCTTCCTATTATCAAGGGCAACTTTGCCCTTGTTTACGTAGCACAGGGACGGTACAAAGAAGCGGAGCGACTTTTTATTGAGTCGCAGCCTAATGGCGAGTGGTCTATGGGCTATATGAGGACTCTGGCCTATATCTATCAAGCTCAGGGCCGGTACGCTGAAGCAGAGCCGCTGTTTGTCAAGGCATTGGAGGAGGCGCGTCAGTTGTGGGGCGACGAGCACTACGACACGTTGTTGTGCATCAACGGCCTTGTCCTATTCTATGTAGATCAAGACCGATATGAGGCAGCCCAGGAACTATTCAACGAAGCGCTGCCGATAGCACGTAAGCTGTTTCGTAAGGAACACCCAATGACGCTCGGCTTTGTGAATGCTTATGCTGTGCTCCACACAAAACAGAAGCAATACGATGAAGCCGAGACATTCTTCGATGAGGCATTGAAGGGCAGGCAGCGCGAGTTAGGTGACGATCATCCGGACACACTGGAATCCAAGAACGACCTGGCCGTGCTGTACAAAGAGCAAGCTCGCTACGACGAAGCAGAACCGCTGCTACTCGAAGCAGTAGAGGGCAGACTTCTCAAACTCGGTGACACACATCCACACACGTTGGAGTCTATGAACAACCTGATCGAACTCTACGAGGCCTGGGGCAAGGCGGAGCAGGTTGAACAATGGCGGGCTAAGCTACCTCAAGAGGAATCCACAAAATAATAGCTGATGGCCGTCAAATTAAGTCGGCTGCTAAAATTCCTTTGACCGATCCTGCCAGCCTTTCCGGCTTAGCATCACGCCCGGCAGGACTCGAACCTGCGACCTACGGATTAGAAATCCGTTGCTCTATCCACCTGAGCTACGAGCGCAAAACCCTGTCTTTCTGGGACCTCATAACGTTCTAAAAGAAAAACGCATTTCCGACAAATCTTCGTCCACTTTACATTCAACCGGTCAATATTGCAAGAAGATTAAAGGCGAGCTTCGCTGCTGTTGCGAAATCGAAAGATATTGCTATAGCTGTAAAAAATAAAGGTAAATGAGGCAAAAAAAATTTTTGTAACCGATCGTGCATATTGGAAGACTTCGCAAGGGCCACCAGCAGCCGAAAAACAATTTTGAACATATATTGCGTGTTGTATCTCCTTGTGTCAGAAGGCTTTACGTAAACTTGAGGATTGGCTGACTCGTCTGGTACAGGTTTGCAGGAGGAAATTAGGGTCCTAAAAAACAGAGGAAATAACCAAATGCGGGAAAATAGGCAAAATAACCGTTGACATTATAGATGAGATTGGGTAAAATATTAAAATGAGCCAGGAAACAAAAATAGTAAAAAAAAGCTAAATTTTAGAATTTAGCTATTGACATACAGAAAGAAAAATGTTAAATTTGGCAAGTTAGCAAAGCTTGGAACTTGTGATGTTCGTTTTCTTTGTGCTTGAGGCTTTGCTTGACCGGCACTAATCTGTCTTTGGTGCCGAGCCGGGAATGAGGAGAGTGATGGCGAGGAGAGATGAAACGACATCACATAAGTCCTTTCTTTATATCCTCACTTTCGGCCTGTCTGGTAAAACTTAGCCAAGTGATGAGGAGACGCTGCGTAGCTAATATAACGGACGGCAATAATGTAGTTGGTGCCGAGACAACAATAGCAAAACGGAGCGTTAAAAACCGGTAAAAAAGTTAAGCTTGCTGCCGGCTGTTGGCAGCAGGGTGATTATTGTTTGAAAGTAGTTTTGGGGGGGAGAAAACTATGAAGAAATTAGTAGTAATAACTTGGACAACGATGATGGTTATGTTGGGGCCGGCTGGTACTGCCCTGGCGGATTCTGGCCCGCTCTCCGGCCCATTTACTATTATCCAACAGGATTCTGTCCCATTCGTGAGCATATCCACTACGTCGAACGAACTTGACTTTGGAAGACCTACATTCGCAGACCCCGTTTTTGCACCTGGACAAGTTATGTTTCCAAGCATCTATCGCTCGGCGGCAGCGTCGTTAACGGTTCATGTGGAATCTAACTGTCTGCACGGCCCGATTGTAGCCTCAGTGACGGCGCTTAAGCATTCCGGAGGCTACACCATACCGCCCGAGCGCATTTTGATAAAAGCGCCGGTAACGAACGAAGAATATATCAGAATGGGAAAACCGGTGGTTATATCGGAGCCGGAAACCGGGTCACATGACATTGAGCTGGATTTCAAGCTGCAGGCCACTCACTTCGACTATGCGGGAAGATACTCTGGAACTATTACATTTACGATAATGCCACCAGCGCAATAATTGGAGAAGATGTTGATGAAAAAGAGGATGATTTTACTGCGTAATAATTAGTTGATTGAATATGCCCAGGGTTTGTGGATAGACGTTATCCAAGAACGAAAGCCCCTTCCTTGAAAAAGGGTGGGGGAGAAAGGAGGTGTGAGGTAGTGAAAAGTGACAGCTCGTGAGCGAAAGGATGCTTGCGGGCCGCCTGAAGAACCAGGTCCGGTCTTTAGGCGGTATAACGATTTATGACTGGGACTTAAAATCGCAGATTTGAATCGTATTATTAGGGGCCCCGGCTCAGGCAGAAAAGCGGGCAAATTTGCCGGAGTCGGCAAAAAGAATTCAGCCCGCTGATTGTGTGGCTCAGGCATTGGTTTGGCCTGGGCGAAGGAACTGAATTAGCTCCACAGGCCAATAAAGGCATTTAAGGAGCGATAAGAATTGAGAGGGAAATGAAAATGGTAAAGAAAATTTTATTTACGATTGCAGTTGTAGCTTTCCTGGCAGCCTCGGTCCAAGCAGTGGACCCTGGAAAATACCAGAAGAAGTTTGACGGCATGTGGCCCTATGAGTACATATTTGTGCCCGTATGTAGTATACCTGTATTAATGGATGTGGGTTACTTTGTACAATTAGAGAAGTGCGGGGACTATAAGATCAAGCTAAAACAGGTACCCTGTGACGATGGGAATGATCCGTATCCCAAGAGCGTCACAAAAGACTTCCCGTGCTACAGGGATTGCGAGAGTATTAAGATAAGAGCCAACTTTGAAGCAAAACTCGGTGGCAAAGTGGAGAACAAGGTCTCCTGGTTCGATGACGGAGACGAGAAGGTTTATTATGAAGCTGAAGCGGGTCTTGTTCCCGATGTAATCCCCGGTGACGGCGGATGGCATGTGCGTAAGGTTTGTATCAAGGCCTGGGACATCAAGATCTGGCAATCCGGTGCGGATCAGCAAGATAACGAGGTCAGAGTTGCAGATCTCTGGATAACTGTTAAACCCAACCAACTTGAACCGGGGTGGTCAGGTACCTGGCAGTCAGGCGGTCCGTAGGTCCGTAATCCCCTACAGGTGTAACTGTTAGGAAAGTATGTAGATGTTGATATAGGGAGGGACGGATGTAAAATCTGCCCCTCCCTAAATTTTTACAAACATTTTTGTCAATTTAGGTGTTTTGGGTAAATTACACTTGACATCCAGGCTGGAAAGTGTTAAACTTGGTAATAATTAAATACAGGCATAGGAAGGGAAAGTAAGTGTAAATGTCGTTATCAAGCGAGGATGTATTAAGTGGCTGATAAAAGCCTAAAATTGGGGATTGGCAGTGCTTACGGGGTTTTTAGAAGGAATTATAAAAAGTAAAGATGTTAATTTGCCGAAAAGGTAAAAGACGTAATATTGGCGTAAAATCACGGAGATGGGCCATAAAACAGAGGACAGAAAACAGAGAACAGATTTTGACATCTGACCTCTGAAATCTGACTTCTGACATTGGGAGGAAAAAAAGTGAGAAAGCAAAATCATATATTCTTGGTTATCGCAATAGCGTTACTTGCGTCTGCCGGGCCTGCGTTTGGCCAGTTTTTAGTCCAGCCGATGAGGATGAATCTTGCGGTCCGCCCCGGTAGGATATTCAAGACGACCCTGGACCTTCAAAGCCTCGACCCTAACGAAGCCCACTCAATAGAGTTGTCGGTAGTCGAACTGACGCAGTGGGAGGATGGTGAGTGGCGACTTCTTGAGGACCCTAACACTGATGATTTTGACACCTCAACTCTTTCTTCGTGCAAGGAATGGATAAGATTTAGACCTGCGAGTGTTGATATTGGCCCAATGGATGCAGAATCTGTAGAGGTGTTTTTAAGGGTGCCGCCTGGTATCCGTGGATTTTACACAGCGGGGATTTTAGCCACCCTTAAGGCCAGGCCCGACGCGACAGATATTACTGTGATCCTGCGATTTCTCATTCCCCTTCTCGCTGAGGTACAGGGTCGGCCGATGCGCCACAGTATAAAGCTTGAGGACATCGGGCTGGAGCTCGTTGAGAGCGTTGGAGGCAACCCTGCAACGACAACAATCTCAATGGATATTTCAAATAATGGCGGGACCTATTCCCACTTAAAGGCCTTCGCAAAAGTCAGAGGTTTCTGGGAAGGGCACTGGCGAGAAGTTACAGAGGCGGAATTCAAAGGTGTCAGTATCATCCCGGGTGCCGAATTCAAATTAAGACATAACATCGAGCGGTCTCTGCCACCCGGGAAGTACAAGATATCCGGCGTGCTTTATGTGGACGGCCGGCGTGCAAAGAGGATTGAAAAGGAGCTAAATTTTGTCGGCGACACGAGCATTACGAAGGTCGCGACCGATGCGCCGCTTGACGTGCTGCCGAGTAATGTTCTCATAAATTGCCGGCCGGGAGCTACGCGCGTGGCAGCGATAAAAGTCCGTAACGCTTCGGATGAGACGGTCAACATCCAAACGGGTTTGGCATTACCGGGTAATCTTCGAGGTGTAGCTTTCGGCGACTTGAAGGGGGATGATTTGGACTGCACTGAGTGGGTGAAGATAGAGCCGGAGAGTTTCACACTTCGCAGCATGAGTCAGCAGAGCATACGCATCATTGCAACGATGCCGAAATCTGCAGCGATGCATCCCTGTTATTATGCGCTTCTTGGTATATTCAGCACTTATCCGGACGGCCAAAAGGGCGGCGTAACAACCGCTCACATCTGTGTTACAGACGAGAGCATCAGTACCGAACATTTCGTCAGTGGAATGAAGCTAAGCCCCGCCCTCAAGGAGGGCTCCCAGTATTATATTGTCGCCCGGTTCGGCAATTTTGGACGCATCCACTTTACCCCCATCAGGTGCAGAGCCGCAGTTGTAGACGCAGCAGACCCAATGGGTAGGCCCAGAGCATTGACAGCGCTCAGCAGCAGCAAGTCAGATATAATGCTGCCGCTGGAGGTCAGGGATTTTTCTGGAATTATCGATTTTTCCAATGTTTCTGCGGGTACATACCGTCTTGCGGCGGTTTTAGAATATGCTCCCGGGGAGGTAGCAACCAAACAAATAGGTATACGGGTGCTACCCCAGGGGCAACGGAGGATTGTTGAAGTTGTGAAGTTAGAAGAGGAGCTTGGAGAAAAAATAAAGGTTCGATGGTAGCGTGCCGGCAAAGAGATTTTACTAAAGAAAGAAGCTGAATTGCCGATACAAGGCAAAGGAGCTGCAGAATTGCCGGTTAATGACTACAGAAAGGGACATTGACTTATGGCAAGGAAAAATATCGGGAGAGTTTTATCGGACGGCGTGTTAGTCCTCTGCGTGGTAATCTTGGTCTGCGCGTTGAACCTCAGCGTCCAGGCAGCGATCGAAGGCAAAGCGATAACTTACACCATCTCCGGTTCAGTACCAGGGCTGAGCGGCGTGACTATGAGAGGTCTGCCGAACAATCCTGTTACCGACGAGAACGGCTATTATAGTGATACCGTGAAATACGGCTGGAGGGGTACAGTTACACCGGCAAAGGCGGGTAACACCTTCGAACCAGCTAACAGACCCTACCCCAAAGTTACCAGCGACCAAAGTAATCAGGATTATACGGCAACGCTGAAGACCTTTGTTATTTCGGGTACAACCCGTATGGAAGGTGTAGTAATGGAGGGTCTGCCGGGCAATCCGATTACCGGCAGCGACGGCACTTACAGGGCCATCGTGGACT
>Ga0209979_1004924_pt1 | contig 10771 bp, 9 predicted proteins | sample AnhtaG_FD_183114 | JGI IMG/M metagenome (GOLD analysis project Ga0209979, IMG submission 183114) | Deep subsurface microbial communities from Anholt, Denmark to uncover new lineages of life (NeLLi) - Anholt_01485 metaG (SPAdes) (version 2) | ecosystem: Environmental > Aquatic > Marine > Oceanic >...
ATTCAGGGGCTGCAGAAACTCTTAGAATACAATTACATTCATCTAAAATCTTTAGGTACTCCCCTGACGTTGGGTTTTTTAGAAACTCTGGGTTCTGTGCTCCTTTTTGCTCCATGGAAAAGTATGGTCCCTCTAAATGAGCACCCAAGACCTGTGCACCAGGCAATGTCCTTTTCTTGGCCAATTCTATGGCCTTAATCGCTCTTATTATATCGTCCATGGGAGCAGATAAAGTGGTAGGAACAATGGAAGTTGATCCTCCTTTTGCATGGACAATTGAAATTTTATCCATAGCCTCCTGCGTTGCATCCATGGTATCCGCCCCACCTCCACCGTGAAGGTGAATATCAATAAACCCTGGAGCCAAATATTTACCAGCAACATCTATTATCCTTGCGTTTTCGGGAACTTTAATTTCATCCTCAGGGTCAACATAAGAGATTTTACCGTCACTAGCTACTAATATGCCATTATCTATAACCCTCATAGGAGTTATTATTCTTGCGTTTTTGAATACGAGAGGATTTTTCTCAGTCATACTTTCCCCTTTTAACAGTTAAATTTGTACTCCTTAAGCAACTTAGCCGAGTTCTTATCTAAAAATAAAAACGCATTTTTGTGCTTTCTTAATATGGAAGCAGGATGGCATACAGAAATATCACATTCAAGGCAGTCCTTGACAGCCCGCGACTTACGACTATCTGGAACAGTGCAGATTATATTCTTTGACTTCATAATTTGATTAATGGACATAGAAATTGCCTTGTAAGGAACTTCATTAAGGCTTTTGAACCATCCCTCACCAAACTGCTGTCTTCTACAGATCTCATCAAGTTCAACGACAATGTATGGCTTTTTAGTTCCAAAATTCGCTGGGGGGTCATTGAAGGCTAAATGTCCATTCTCGCCAATACCAACAAAGGTAACATCAACCTCCTTCTCGTTGATAATTTTACCTAAGCGCTCACATTCTGCCTCTGGATCTTTGACATCCCCTTTAATTAAATAGAAATTTTTTAGAGGTACTTTATTAATTAATCTCTCCCTCAAATATTTTCTAAAACTTGCCGGGTGAGTCTCTTGAATGCTTATGTATTCATCTAAGTGGAACATTACTGTCTTCGACCAATCGATGGAAGATATGCTTACAAGATTCTTCAAGAATTCAAACTGAGATTCACCAGTAGCCACTACAAAAATTGCCTCACCTTTTTCCTTTATTGTACTTATCAATATTCTTGCTGCTTCCTCAGCAGCAGCTTTGCACATCTGTTGTTTTGTTTTAAATATTTTTACTTTCATTAAAATATCCTATTTTTTAATAGTCCTTAAAGATATATTTTTCCAACTTCCTAAAATGTCTTTTAATCTCTTTTCTAGCAAGTTCTTTATTTTTATTCTCAACAGCCTTTAGAATCCGATCATGGAGAAAAAGGGAAATTTTAACATGTTCCTCGTTTGATAAACTATTTTTTTTGATCTCTATCCAAAGTTTCTGAGTCATATTCTGAAGAAGAGGATAAATAATCCATTCTATTGTAGTATTTCTAGTAATTGTAGCAAGTGTCATATGGAACTTTTGATCAGCTTTGAGAAATCTCTTATTATCCTTTTTCTCTGCCATCTTGTGCATAGATCGCAAAGCTTTTTTTAAATTTTTAATGTCTTGTGAGGTAGATTTTTCAGCAGCTAATCCTGCAATATCGGGTTCTAGGGTTTTTCTCGCTTCCCAAATCTCAAAGGGACTTCTAATCTTCTCCAGGATTGACCAGATACGAAATTCTATATTGTCACTCTTTACCGGTTGACAAATATAAGCTCCATCTCCACTCTTACTTTCAACAAGGCCCACTATCTGAAGAGCGCTGAGAGCTTCCCTTACCGAAGGTCTGCTTACCCCGGTTTTCTTAACTATTTGTCTTTCTGAAGGAAGTTTATCACCTACTTTATAAATTCCCTTCCGTATATTATTTATAATTTGATCAGCTATATAGGTGCTTTTCTTCTTTGTTCGAATTTTATTGAATGTCACATTAAATTCCATATTGTAAAAGTTTATTTTCGTTAATTGGTAAATAGGTATTACCAATTAGATAATAATTCAAGAATATAAAAATGTCAATAGGGCGAATTGACTTATCAAAAAAGTATTCCAAATAGTATCGATGCCTCATATAAAAAAGTACTCCAAATTATTTTAATTATAACTTAATCTCCTCTATTATATTTAAAGAATTTAAAAAATATTAAAACGTAGAAGAACAATGATCAGGAACAGAAAGTGGCCATACGAGGATTAGGGATAGAGGATTAGCCCTACGATAAGAAGTATCTAATTTAGCCCGCCTTTATATTTTTAACCAGACTAAAAAAGCTTTTAGTTAGTTAAAAATATAATGCTTTTTTTGCTATACATAACAAAGCTTTATCGGATAAGATATGCGCAAAATTATTTCTGGTAGAATGTCCGATAGAGTCTTGTTATGTATGTGGAGGTTTTCAATTAAACTTCTTAGCAAAAAAAGCTCCTGGCGGGCGGTCGTTATAAAATAAATTAGCCGGAGTGGTAGAAGTGGGTTAATTAGGGTAGCTGTAGTATGTTTAAATCGACGAGAACATCTCCAGAGGAAGGATTTTAGGAGAATTAAAATTAATCAAAATAACGATACATTTAAAAAAATTTTAAAAAAAGAAGGATTTTTGTAAATTGATGTAGTATAATAAATTGAATAAGAATTATATATAGATTTTATAATGGTAAATAAAAAATAAATACTAATAAATAACTTTTCTCCAAATAGAATATAACAATCTGTATGAAGGTAACAGGAGAGACCCTTTCTTTATTTAAAAAAGAAAAGGAGCCGAAGGGGCAAGATGCTAAAAGTATCCAAACTTTCAGGCAAAAGGACCGTTACCGGACAGAACTCTGGAGAGCTTTATACAAAAAAAGCACCGAAGGGGCAATTCCTAATCTTTAGGAAAACCCATACAGAGTTTACCGAAAACAACTATTTCCTATTTTCTTAGGAAGAATCTTTCAGGTAAAAAGACAGAGCAAGAAAGTAATATCATTATTTTCTTGCTCTGTCTTTTTTATTTAAATACTATAATGAATTTTAATAAAGAAAAGATAAAAATAAATTAAAAAGGAAGGAGGTAAAAAAAGTAAATACGATATTAATTTGGAAATAAAGGGAAGTTTTTAAAAATTAAAAAAATCTTTAATTAAGAAATACTAAAATAAAAATTGATTAATATAATTTAAAGAAAAAGGAGAATTCTAAAAATGTTTAGAATAAAAATGTTTAGAAATATTAGTATATTTTTAATTTTATTAGTTACTTTATTTTTTGCTCTATCTCAGATAAGCTTTACTACTGAACAACTTCCTATCCCAAAGCTTGAACTGCCCCTAGTAGTTACTACTTGTGGACAAAGCCCAGGCGCTTTGATGATTTGGGTATTGTGCAAAAAAATAAATTTACCTTGTGAACGGAATGACTTGCTTAAGGCAGATGCTTTAAAATTAAAATCGGAAGCAGGAACGCCCTACAAAACTTTAATTATTACTACCGGTACTAGTTTAAAAGGTATGGGAGCAGCTGGAATAGATATAGATTACGAGATAGACCGTATAAAAGCAATTATCGAAGAGGCTAAGAAAGAGGGGATTACCATAGTCGGAGCTCATATTGAAGGTATGGCGAGAAGAGTAGATGAAACCGATACCGCTTCTATAGATGCCGTTATCCCCGCCTCAGAACTTATCCTGGTCAGAGAAGATAGTAATGAAGATGGATATTTTACTAAATTATCCGAAGAGAAAAAGATTCCCCTGATTAGTTTTAAAGAGACTTTAGATTTAACTGAAGTCTTAAAAGATTTATTCCACCTTACAGAAGAAAGTTCGTCTAATTAGAAGATAATAAATTGATATTTTACTTTAAATATATTTTAGAATTGATTTTTCTATCTATTTTTTAAATTTAAAAAGGAGGGATAAAATGTATGTTCATGCATCTATAGTATTATTAGTGATAGCGGTAACATTTATGGTAGCTACCCGGCTAAAGTTAAGTATCGAATTGTCAATGTTTGTTGCTGCTATTGCAGGAGCTGTTGCCCATGGTGCCGGTATCCCTATTCGTCACATTGTAGAAGGGGCTTTTACCTATTATGATGTTTGTTTAATTTTCATTACTGCCACTCTTTTTATGAACCTTCTCAAAGAAGCCGGAGGAGTTACTTATATTATAAGAAGTATTATTATTACTTTTCATAATCAACGGTTTATTTCCCTTTTACTGCTTACCTTAGTTCTTTTGATTCCAGGAGCTTTAACCGGTGCGGGAGCAGTAACCGTCTTAATTATGGGCACCCTGGTAGGGACAGTACTTAAATATATGGGTATTTCAGAAACCAGAACAGCAGCTATAATATTTCTCTGTGCAGCTATGAGTGCCGCCGCTCCTCCCATTAATTTATGGGCTATGATGGCTGCCGCTGGTTCCAACATGCCTTACGTAGGATTTATGAAACCACTACTAGTAATAACTGTTACCGGTGCTCTATTTTCTATGTTTATCCTGGGATGGAAAGGGACACCAGTTGACTTAGAAAAGGCATTAAAAGAATTACCTGTTCCTCCAGAAGGAATGAATTTTTTAAAGGTGTTGTTACCTTTTGTGGTATTTTTTGGTTTGGTTGTTGCGGGGAGGATTTGGCCTTTTAAGATGCCTATTTTGGGGTTACCTTTAATGTTTATTATTTCTGCCCTTACGGTAATCTTAATTAGCCCTAAGAAGTTGAATATCTTAAAGATTACTAGTGATACTTTACATCAGTTAGTACCTTTGGTGGGAATAATGGTTGTAGTAGGAGTTCTTATTCAGATTATGGCTTTAAGCGGAGCACGGGGACTTATTTCTTTAGGAGTAGTAATTTTACCGTTGGAAGTGCTATATGCAACCCTCTGGTTTATTTTGCCGTGGTCTGAAGGGTTAGTGCAATACGCAGTTGCCCCTTTGTTAGGTGTACCTCTGATTCTGCTTTTTAATATGAAAGGATTAAATCCTGTCATCGCCCTTTCGGGAATGGCTGTGATGTGGCCATTGGGTGATTTGTTACCCCCTACGTCAGTAGTAGGAAGAGCTACAGTGATGGAACTTAAATACAAAGGAAGGTATTATGCCGATTTTGTAAAAACTTGTCTTATTCCAATGTTAATTATTTTACTGATGTGTACTCTATTTATTATTTTTAGCAAACAATTGAGTTTTTTAGTAGGATGGTAAATTAGATTTAATGGTGAAGGTAAGAAGATTTTAATAAAAAGGAGAACATAATGATGGCTGTGACGAATTTAATAATTACAATCATTTATCATATTTTTAGTGGTTTTATTGCGTTTGTGTTGCTATGGAGCATTATAAAAACCAAAGATGTACAAGAAGCAATTCTCTATTCTATTATCTTGATGCCTTTTGTATTAAGGGTATTACACATAAAATAAAACAGATAAATTTAGGAGGTAAACTATGGCGAGAAATAAATTATGGACTATAAAAATTATAGTCTTAAGTATCTCAGCAGTATTTATAATTATTGCCGGAGCAGCTTTTTATGAGCATCGTCATTTTAAAGAGCCTGTTGTGTTAAGTCCTGGGGTAACTGAAGTTAAAAAATTAAGTGACTATTTTTCACCACTAAAGGGAACGATGAATGACTGTAATATCTATATCTTAGATAGCGGAATCCCTGGAGGTACTGTGATGGTAATTGGAGGGACCCATCCAGAAGAACCCGGAGCAAACTTATCAGCTCAAGTCTTGGTAGAAAATGCTATAGTAGATCAAGGTAGATTAATTGTAGCTATCTGGGCTAATAAAAGTGCCTCAACCGTAAGCCGGCCTGGTGATGCCTACCCTCAATTTTATCACATCCCTACTAGTTGGGGGATAAAAAAGTTCAGGATGGGTGACCGCTGGGCTAACCCCCTTGATTCCTGGCCCGATCCCGAGGTGTATGTAAATTATCCTAGCGGACAGATGCTGGCTTATGCTGATATTAGAAATTTGAATCGTACCTGGCCCGGCAAGGCAGATGGGTCTATTGTGGAACAAACTTGCTATGCCTTTATGGAACTGATTAAAAAGGAGGGGGTGGGTCTTTTTATAGACCTCCATGAAGCCGAGTTAGAATATCCGGTGATCAGTACCATAGTAAGTAATCAGAATGCTCAAGAAGTAGCTGCTATGGCCTCTATGACCTTGACTGCCTTTGAATTTGAGCGCCCTATCGGGATGGAGTTTTCCCCTCCCTCACTACATGGCCTTAGCCATCGGGAAGTGGGGGATTATTCTGACGCCCTTTCCCTTTTAGTTGAGGCTCCTGAACCTTTCTTGGATCGAGTAAGAGGGATTACCGATGAGCATCTACTATTGACCGGGGAAGACCCTTTTGTAATGAAGGCGGGAGAGCATGGACTGCTCTATGAGAAGATCGATGAGAAGGGTTGGCCTATTGACGTAAGAGTGGGTAGACACTGTTCTACTATTTTGCAAGTCATCCAAACCTATTCAGAGATGTACCCCGATAAAGCCGTAGCCCTTAGTAAGGTGCCCCGCTATGCGGAAGTGATTGAAAACGGGACAGGACACTATTTCTACGATCCGGCTAAGGCCCCCTCAGATAGGGTAGTTTATGAATAATCCTATCTGAAAATGATAGGCGGAAGAGAATTTAGGAAAGGGAAAAAGGAGGTGAGATGTATTATTTAATTGATAATTTTTTAGTTTTTCTATAAAAGTTTTTAGAGAGGAAGAGAAGCTTCAAGAAAAAGGAGGTGGTAAAAGTCAGCTAATTTTCATCTTATTAAGCCTTTAAAAAAATTCTATAAAGGAGATTTAGAAAAATGAATCTTAAAAAACTAATTTTAGTTATAAGTGTCGCTTTAATATTATTGGTTGCTTTTACATTGGCTGCATATGCTGACTGTACTGTAATACTTGTAGGAAAAGATGCATCGGTAGATGGCTCAGTAATGACTACTCATACCTGTGATGGTTGGTATGACAACCGCATCCAGATTGTTCCGGGACAGACTTTTGGAAAGGGTACAATGGCTAATGTATATACAGATATATGCCATTTAACTCAGCCAGGTAAAGAGTTAACAAAGGTTGGAGAAATACCTCAAGCAGAAAAAACTTATACTTATTTCCATGTTGGTTACCCCTTTATGAACGAACATCAGGTAATGATTGGTGAATCGACCTGGGGAGGAAGATTCTGGGAAGGCGAAGGTATAATGATGATAGAACAACTTGAAGTATTTGGCTTACAGAGAGCTAAAACTGCAAGAGAAGCAATTAAAGTCATGGGTGCCTTAGCTGAGAAATATGGTTATCGCGATGGTGGCGAAGGCCTAGCTGTCACTGACCCCAATGAAGTATGGCTATTTGAAATAATGTCTGCTGGACCAACATGGGATGCTAAAACCGGAGAAAATGGTGCTGTATGGGCAGCTCAGAGAATTCCAGATGACCATGTTTCTGTTATTGCCAATAGAAGCAGGATTGGTGAAATCGATCTTGAGGATCCAGATTACTTTATGGCCTCAGGGAATGTCTTTTCGTTTGCACAAGAGATGGGTTGGTGGAATCCTGAAGATGGGCCTTTTGTTTTCTGGAAAGCTTATTGTCCTGAACCTTATGGATCTCGATATTATCAACAGAGAAGAGAATGGCGAGTTTTGAGTCTCTTAGATCCTTCTCTTACTCTTGATCCTTATACAGATGAACAATATCCGTTCTCAATTAAACCAGCTAAAAAAGTTTTGGTACAAGATATAATAGCTATTAACCGTGATCATTACGAAGGAACTGAGTTTGATTTGACTAAGGGAATGGCTGCAGGACCCTTTGGAAATCCAAATAGATATCCCACTCCTAGTGATGTTAAACCTGAAGGTACTAAGGATTTAGATTGGGAGCGCGCTATTTCTATATTCAGATGTTCCTATAGTTTTGTTTCACAAGCAAGAAGCTGGCTTCCTGATCCTATAGGCGGCGTTCTCTGGTTTGGTGAAGATGCTCCTCATTCAACATGCTATATTCCCTTTTATAGTGGGATTACAGAAGTCCCAATATCATTTAGTAGTGGAAGACGAGATATGTTTGATAAGGAGAATGCGTGGTGGGCTTTTGATTTCGTGTCAAATTGGGCAGATCTTAAATATTCTTATATGATTGAGGATATAAAGGCTGTACAAAATGAAGTGGAAGGCGATTTCTTTGCCATGCAACCGGCTGTTGAAATGGCAGCAGCAGACCTATATAAGAAAGATCCTGCTTTAGCAGTGAAGTACTTAACTAATTATTCCAATGACTGTGCTAATAGAGCTGTGGATACTTGGTGGGCTTTAGCTGATAAATTGGTCTATAAATATAATGATGGATACGTAGATGGAAATTCAGTTGGTTATCCTACCTGGTGGTTAAAAGATGTAGATTTTGGTGCTAAATATCTAAAATGATTAAGCAAGATTAAGTAAATAACAAAAAAATTATAGCAGGATGTATAAAAAGCAGGAAGTTTATTTAAGAAAATAACTTCCTGCTTTTTGAATAATATTTATAAACATAATATATTTCTTTAACTCTTTAGAAAAAGTAATAAAATTAACCAAACAATAATGGAAACAATTACCAGAGAATAAATTGTAGGCAGGATACCCTGTCTTCTCATTTCATTGGCTATCAAACCGGGGATTATATAACCTATGCTCCGGAGCTCGATCCCAGAGATAGGCATTGTAATAATAATCTCTTCTACTAACCATTTTAATAAGAAACCGATAAGTATCATAGCTAAAAATCTACGACGGCCATATAAAATTATATAATTAGTAAGCTTGCTTATAATAAAATAAGTAAGCAAAGCTACCAATAAAGTAACTAATATTCTGATTGGTTGATCTAAAAATAACGCTATATAACCAGGAACTACTATTCCTCCTGGGGATAGACCAACAATTTCATAAAAAGCAAAACTGACTACTATACCTATTCCAATAGCTTGATATATCAAATTACTTCTCCATATTTATTAAAATATTCTATGAGTTTTTGACCCATTCCTTTGGTATTTTCAAGTCCTAATAGTACACCCTTTTCATTAAAAAATTTTAAAACAATCTTCAGTACTTTTTCAGGGTCCGTTAATCTTCCTAAATTTATTATGTTATTTGGATCAACTTTTAATTTTAAAAGAGTCTTTTCGGTTAGTTTACTTGTTGGTCCTACAAGAATTATTTTAGAAAGGAGAATTTCCTTAGCTAAGATATGGGCAAATTGAACAGAGCGTAAAACTCGGTCTTCTCTATTATTAATTATACCAATTTTGGGTAAATTATTTAAATTAGAATTTTTATTTATATTTTCCCAGATTAATAAGGCAGAACTTCTATCATTAGCAGCAAAAGCATTTACAAAAAATAGAATTTTATTATCTTTTAATAATTTGTAGATTTTTAAGGCTCCTGGGTCAGGGTCTGTTTTTAACATCCCCCTTATGGCAACTTCTTCTTTTACTCCAAGAAGTCGGTTAACTTCAAGTGCAATAGAAACATTTTCTTTGAAGTTCATATAACTAAATTTATCGATTACTTCATCAGAAATGTTATCCGGATCAGCCCATATTATTCTGGTCTTTAATTTATTGGCTTGTTCCTTAAAAATAGGCAGATATTTTTGCTCCGCAGTTACTAATATACCGTTTTGAGGAATAGTAAGCTTTAGGGTATTAGCTGTATTAGCAAGTCCTGCACCAATATCTTCTAAATGATCTTCACGCACATTAGTGATTACTCCAATGGTTGACTTTACTATCTTATGTTCGGAAACCCATTGAGGCTCTGGATTAACTGCCATACATTCTAAAACTAAAACATCGGCTTTTCTTTTTATTGCTTCCGCAAAAATTTTTATTTGTTCAGAGATATTAGCATTTCCTCTACGTTTAATCGAAATTTCAGACCCGTCCTCTAAGATCAGACGGGGAAGTGTTCCGGTGGTCTTGGCTAATACTTTAAAGCCCGCTTCTCTTAAACCAGCAGCTATTAGACGGGTAGTTGTTGATTTACCTCTAGTCCCATTAACGTGGATACGAGTAGGAATTTTCTTTAATCTTCTAAGGTGATTAATCTGCTCAATAATTCCCCATATTAAAAATGTTGTACCAAATATAAAAACAATAAACATACTGTCCCTTCTTTTTCAAGTAAATTTTACCATTTTGTTTTTATAATTTCAAAGAAATACTTTACCAGTATGATAAATTTCTAAAAAACTACTTCTTAAAGAGTTGGCACAGGCAAAACTTGTTATAACTTTGACAAAAGATAATATTTGCTTAGAATAGATATAGCGGTTTTTTTAAAATATTTATTTTTTAATTGAAAGAAGGTTATTAATGAACAGTTGGATAAAGGGGAAGTTACCGCTGATTTACCTTTTTTGGGCGTTAATTATCTTACTTGTTGGGTTGCTAATAATAGCGCAAACTAAATTTACAGCAAAAACTCCTTATTATAATGAACAGATTCAAGCTGCTCAGCTTATGAAAACTTGTTTAGAAACCATTAAAGAAGAACGATTAAAAAGAAATATACCATTAGATATAGGATTAGACCCCAACCAAACTGGCATTATCGGCAAAGAATATACTGAACTTACTACTACTTTGGGGAATCTTGAGGCAAAAAGAA
>Ga0209979_1004925_pt1 | contig 10769 bp, 10 predicted proteins | sample AnhtaG_FD_183114 | JGI IMG/M metagenome (GOLD analysis project Ga0209979, IMG submission 183114) | Deep subsurface microbial communities from Anholt, Denmark to uncover new lineages of life (NeLLi) - Anholt_01485 metaG (SPAdes) (version 2) | ecosystem: Environmental > Aquatic > Marine > Oceanic...
CGCCGCGGGTGTCGATGAAAACGGCGATGTCCGGCTGTTGGATGCGCACCTGGACGAGGGCGTCCAGCCCCAGCCAGGTCTTGCGGATCTCGTCGCAGCCGCGCAGCCGCTCGAAGTAACCCAGAGCGAACGGCTCCGCCTGCCTGGGATCGCGGTAGGGGAAGGGCACCGTCTATCTCCTCGTATGGCGGCCCGTACCGTCAATTCTATCGCCCATGGCGCGCCGGAGCCACTGGCGGCGCGTATGTGCTGAAGATGCGGTGGGGGTAGTGCCGTTGACACCCGCCCAGCCCAAGCGCACAATCGCGGCGGTGGCAGTGCCCGTGGGGGGTTGAAGCTCACAAGCATGTTCTCGAAGCAAGAGTATGGCCCCAATACCGCGCAGGTGCGGCGCTTCGTCGACCGGCTAAGGGCCCTGACGCCGACTGAGTGGGAGCAGGTACGAGCCGCGGAACCGAGGGCCAGGGCTGCCTATGGACGGCCAGAGTGGACTGAGATTCAGGTGTCGGCCGAACAGGAATATGGGCGTGATTGTCAGGAGCGGCTCCTAGCCCCCGCCACGAACCGGCTTGATTTTGTGGCGGGCCTTGACTGGCATCTTGCATCGTCGGCGGTGATGGCCCTAGTGGTATGCGAGGCCCTGACCCCCGCGCAATTCGCAGCGTGCTATGGGCCCTTCGCGGACTTGATCCCGGTTGAGAGTCTCGGGAAGGGAAAGGCACCATCTGTCAGTGGGCCACCAGAAACGATTTGGGGGCGCTTCGTCACCCGTGTCCATGCCCTGGAAGGTCCCGAATGGCAGCAGGTAGTTCGTACGGCGCTGGCGCTGCAAGATGCCGTCGGGGTCGAGGCCACTGACGCCGCTCTTGATGCTGCGAGCTTTGAAAAAGCCGGCACTGACGAGGCCGAATGCCGCGCCGAAGAGGTCAATGCCCTTCTGGAGTCGATCGACTCGGTCGGACAGGAGTACGTAGGTCGCCTACACGGAACTCTCAAAGGCGTGGAGCGCTGGATCAAGAGAGACGATTTCGCTGATTCTCACCGCTCATGGATAGAGGCGGAACTGGACAACTTCAAGACGGCGGCCGCACGGGCCCTCTTTGCGTTGGCGGCCCGTGAGTACATGCGACCTCACCAATTTGCCTTGCTGTACCTTCCGTTCGCAGGGCTTATCCCAGTCGAAAGCCTGGAGGTTGAACGCCCCGGCTGAGCCACTGGCGGCTGGCCGGGGCGCTTGACTGTGGTGACGCCGGAGCCATAGTCGGCCCCCCACCCCTGGCGACCTGAAGGTCGCCGCTACACGGGCTTCGGCGCTGGCCGGGGCGCTTGACAGTGGTTCGCGCGGGTGCTAGTCAACGCATAGCGGCGCACAGTAGAAGGGCTGACGCCCGCAACCCGGCGACCAGGCAACTGGCCTCTCTTGGTCGCGCCTGATACCATCGACCCTTGACTGGAGGGAGCGGAGATGCGCGAGAACGCGGTGAGGCGACTCTGGCAGGAGGATCGGCCAGCCCTCGGGGGATGGCTCTCGATCCCTAGCGCCTTTTCGGCTGAGGTGATGGCTCATCAGAACCTCGACTGGCTGTGCGTCGATATGCAGCACGGGCTCATCGGCTACGAGACGGCCCTGGCCATGCTGCAAGCCATCTCTACCACCTCGACGACCCCTTTCGTGCGCGTCCCTTGGAACGAGCCGGGGATCATCGGGAAGATGCTGGACGCAGGGGCCTACGGGGTCATCGTGCCCATGGTGAACAGCCGAGCGGAGGCGGAGGCCGCGGTGGCCGCCTGCCGCTATCCGCCCCAGGGCATTCGCAGCTTCGGCCCCGTTCGCGCCGTCTACTACGGCGGATTCGACTACTTCGCCCACGCTAACCAGGAGGTCTGTTGCATCCCCCAGATAGAGACGACGGGCGCCGTGGAGAACCTGGACGAGATTCTCAGCGTGGCGGGTGTCGACGCGGTCTACATCGGGCCGATGGACCTGAGCATCTCCCTCGGCCTGCCGCCGCAAATGGACAGCGACGTGCCGGCCTATGCGGAGGCGCGCCAGCGCATCCTGGAGGCATGTCAGCGACACAACGTTGCGGCTGGCCTCCACTCGAGCGCCTCGACGGCCCCCAAGCGCGCCGCCGAGGGATTTCGGATGGTGCTCGCCACCTCTGACCTGGGAGCCCTGATCCGTGCGGCCGCCGAGGATGTGCGCAGCGTGCGCCAGACCGAAACCGCCGGTCCCCCTGGCCGGGCAGGCAGCGGTCCCACGTATCAATAGGCAGGCGCCCGTAGCCGACCGAAGGAGGGTTCATCATGTCCGACCTGGAGCGATTCTCCGCCGCCAGCCTGATGGACTTCGTCAACCAGGCACTTCAGCGATTGGATGTGCCGCCCGACGATGCCCAGGTGGCGGCGAAGATCCTGGTGGAGGCCGACTTGATGGGTATCGAATCCCATGGGGTTGCCCACCTCATGGTTCATCCCAGTTACGTCCTGGGATTTAAGCAGGGGCTGGTCAACCCCCGCCCCAACATCCGCGTCATGCATGAGACCCCCTCCACGGCGCTCGTGGACGGCGATGGCGGCCTGGGCCCTGTCGTTGGCTATCGGGCGATGGGCATCGCCATCGAGAAGGCGAAGGAGTGCGGGACGGGCATGGTGGCCGCGACGAGGAGCCGGCACTACGGGATTGCCGGCTACTACGCTCTCATGGCTGTCCCCTACGACATGATCGGGCTGGCCCTCACCAATAGTCCTCCCTTCATGGCGCCCACCTTCGGTCGGGGGCGCATGCTTGGCACCAACCCGATTGCCGTGGCGGTACCCACCCGCAGCGGCCATCCCTTCCTGTTGGACATGGCCACCAGCACTGCCTCCCACGGGAAGTTTGAGATTGCAAGAAGAGAGGACAAGCCCATCCCCCCTACTTGGGGAGCAGACGAAGAAGGCAACCCCTCCAGCGATATAACCCGCATCATGAGCCGCGGCTGGCTGCTGCCTCTCGGCTCGACGCCGGACGCCGCCTCCTACAAGGGCTACGACCTGGCGACGGTGGTCGACATCCTCTCCGGCGTTCTGTCCGGGGTCGGTCCTAGCCTCCAGGTCGAGTACATCAAGCACGAGGTGGGCCATTTCTTCGGCGCCGTGCGGATAGACGGGTTCCGCCCCGCCGACGAGTTCAAGGCGGCGATGGACGAGATGCTGGACACCTTCCGCAGCGCGCCCACCGTAGGGGGAGCCGACCGAGTGCTGGTCGCCGGTCAGCGGGAGTTCGAGACCCGCGACGAGCGGATGGCCCACGGCATCCCCCTTCACGCCTCGGTAGTGGGCCTCCTGGGCCGCCTGTCGGAGGAGGTCGGCCTGCCCATGCCGGAGCCTCTGCCGTCAGATCCCTCGTCGAAGTAGTGCCCCGGCGGCGCCGGGGGCTCGCCCCGTACGCCCCAGGAACCCCTATCCGTGGAGCGCCTGGGCCACGTCTTCCAGGCCCACTTCCTCCAGCTTGGCACGGCTGGGCATGCAGGTCTGCTGATCCCAGTCGCAGGCGGCGAGGAACTCCCGCTGCATGGTGTCGCCGTCCAGGGTGAAGTCCTTGTGGGGGCCCGCCTCATGGGGTGGACTGCCCACCAGTCGGCCGGGGACGCGACGCTGGGCCGGATTGTCCCCTTCGCGCACTTGGAAGGCCATGCGCAGGTTAGCGATGCGCTCGCCGGTGCGGCGTAGCTCGGCGTGGGTGACGTCCCAGCCGGTGACGGCGTTGATCCACTCCGGCATGCGCTCGTTGGGGCCCACAAATGTGATGAACATGCAGGTCCCGGAGCTGTTGACGACGTGCAAGTACTCCGCCGCCGCCTTGTGATGCTCGCCTCGGCCGGTGGCCTGGGTCCTGTTCCCGACGGCGGGCGGAACCGCCCAGCCGCCGCGGCCTGTGCCGTGGTAGAGGGTGTGGCGGGCAGGCGTGGGGTCCAGCTTGTAGGTGGTGAAGTACTCCGGCTCAAACTTGGCGTCGTGCATGGGGAACTCCTCGCCGCCCACCTCCATGGCGAAGGGCTCCGCCTTGGGGCCCAGCCTTTCGGCCGCTTTACGGACGCCATCGGCGAAGAGATCGCCGATCCCCTCTCGCCTGCCGATGCGGTGCAGCATCTCGATGATGGCCTCGTTGTTGCCCCAGGTGAGCTCCAGGCCGCCCGTGTCCTCGCTGCCTATCAGCCCGTTCTCGTAGCACTCGGTGGCGAAGGCGATGGTGGCGCCGGCGGAGATGGTGTCCAGCCCGTAGGCGTTGCACAGGTGATTGGCATGCTGGAGAGAGTCAATGTCGGCGTTGAGGGAGAGGGTGCCGAAGGAGCAGGCGGTCTCGTACTCGGCGCGATGGGTGTGCTTCGGATACGGGTACTTGGCGTTGTCCGACTCCTTGCTCTCGGCGCCGCAGGCCAGGGGGCAGTGCCAGCACCCGTAGACCCGATCCATCTTGGCGTTAAACTTGTCGCCGCTGAGTTCTTGGAACTGGGGGAAATCGACGGTTCCGACGCCGCCCCAGTTCTTCACCGGCGAGTCCCCGCTCATGGCCGAGGGGCCGGTGCTACCGGTGGTGCCGAAGGTACGGAAGAAGCCGGCGGCAGGTCCAAACTCTTCGATAGAGGTCCGAACCAGGGCGCGGATGCCCTTGTCGTCGCCGGCCAGGATCTTGCGGGAAGGGAGGGCGACCACAGCCTTGAGCTTCTTGGAGCCCATGACGGCGCCCAGCCCGCTGCGGCCCGCCAGGCGGCCGCGCTCGTTGCAGATGCCGGCCATGTAGGATAGATTCTCGCCCGCGGGGCCGATGCAGGCGATGCTGGCCTTCTTGCCGTGGCGCTCCTTGAGCTTCTCCTCCGTGGTGATGGCGTCGAGGCCCCACAGGTCGCTGGCATCCCTGATCTCCGCCCTGTCGTCCTCGACGAGGAGGTAGACGGGCCGCTGGGATGCCCCTTTGAAGAGGAGGCCATCCCAGCCGGCGTGCTTGAGTAAGGGGCCGAAGTCGCCGCCGCAGTTGGCGTCGCCCCAGCCGCCGGTCTTGGGCGACTTGCCCACCGCCTGGAAGCGCATGCCGAAGAGGGGAGTGCCGGTGAGAAGGCCCGGCATGAGGCCCAGGACGTTGTCCGGGCCCAGGGCGTCGGCGCCGTGGGGGATGCGGTCGAAGAGCAGCCGAGCCCCCAGGCCGTAGCCGCCGATGTAGCGGCGGTACATCTCCTCCGGCAGCGATTCGGGTTCCAGGGCACCCGAACCGAGGTCAACATTCAGGATTTTCCCGTTGATCGCCTTGTTCAACATACTCGGCACTCCCTTCACAAGCCCTCGTCCCGTGGGACCCATCTACCGCGGCCGCACCGATGTCGACTCCCCGGCGGCACCACAGGTAGGATACGTCAACGGAGATTACCGTCAAGCCGGTCGCGGGCACCGGGCCGCCCAACGAGTAGCGAGTAGGGCCAGTCACAGAAGCAGACCTGTGGCCCCATCAATCCGCTCGGCGCCAGCGCCCCCACCGTGGCCATCCGGAGACGCTGATTCGCGAGCTCCAGGCGATCTCGGCGGTGGCCGCCGTCACCTGGGGATAAACCATAGGGCATCAGCCTTAAGGCTCAGCCGCACCCTCGACTTACTGGTCAGGTCCAGGTCATCGAAGGCGCAGTTGGAGAGGCGAATCTCGACCGGCGTTCTTAGGCCTTCGATTCGCGTGGTGAGCACATAGCCCCCCGACGTGGGAATCCTCTTGTCGATGCGGCCATCAAACAGGTTCTCCCGCACTTTGGCGCCCAGCGGCCTATCGGGGCGGATTATGTGGACCTCCTCGGGACGGATCACGGCAGAAACCTTCTGGCCGCGGGAGAACTGCTCAACCGCTGGCGAAACCAGGCACACCCCATCTACACGCGTCCTCATCGTCCCGGCTTCCTGATCGACCTCTACCACCTCCCCCTCGAATATGTTCTGGGCGAGCAGAAACCTGGCGACTTCCAGACTGACTGGCCGTCTCTGGAGCTCCCAAGGCTGGCCAACCTGGGTGATCCTGCCCTCAAACATCACCGCGATGCGGTCACCAAGCATGAATGCCTCTTCATGGTCGTGGGTGACCTGAAAGATGGTCACGCTCAGGGTGCTCTTTATCTCATGCAGCTTTTCGATTAGCTGGCGCCTGATGTAGAAGTCGAGCGAAGAGAAGGGCTCGTCAAGGAAGAGTATCCGGGGCTCAACGATGAGCGCCCGCGCCAGCGCCACTCGCTGCTTCTCCCCCATGCTCAGGGTATCCGTCGACGGACGGTCAAGAAGATCGGTGATATCGAGGAGTGCGGCCAGCTCGGCAAGCTTTCTTCTCATGCTGGCCGGTTCCATTCTCCTTACGCGGGCTCCGAAGGTGATGTTGTCTCTGATGCTCATGTGGGGGAATATCGCCAGGTCCTGGGGCACGTAGGAGACCGACACCCCATCAGCAGGGCCCCCGCGCACAGCCTGGCCGCCAAGCAATATTTCCCCCTTGCTGTGTCGGCGCAGGCCAAGGACGGTCTCAGTGAGCAGGGTCTTGCCCGCGCCCGAAGGCCCCAGAAGGACGAATTGTTCGCCTTCCACCACCTGGAGGTGAATGTCCTCCAGTCTGAATGAGTCGAAATTAGCGAACAGCCCTCTGATCCTGATCATCTAGACGCTCCGTTTGGCTGTCAGAAGGCGCACACCTAGAAGGACCGATATGGCGACAAATACAAGCAGCAGGACGTAGACGAGGGTCTCTTGAATGTCCACCTCCGCCAGCCCCAGATATATGGCCGAGGGGATGGTCTCTGTCTTCCCGGAGACTGCGCCGGCCACTGTGATGGTGGCCCCGAACTCGCCGACGGCTCTGGCCCAGGCCAGGATGAAGGAGGCGATGATGCCGCTCCTGGCCATGGGCAGGCTGATCCTGAGGAAGGTCTGCCAGCGGTTGCAGCCCAGGAAATAGGCCACCTCCTCATAGCGGCGGTCTATCTGCTCAAAGACGGCCTTGAGCGAGCGTATGGCCAAGGCGACCACGATGGAAAATTGGACCAGGATGATCCCCCGCGTGGCGAAGGTGAAGCTTACCAGGTTGTCCTGGAAGTGCCTGCCGGCGTCGGAGCTGAGGATTACCAGCAGAGCCGTCCCCAGGGCGACAGGCGAAAGGATGATGGGTATGTCCAAGATGGTATCGATCAGATTCTTGCCAGGGAAGTTCTTGCGAGCTAGCTGATAGGCGATGGGCACGGCAAAGAGAAGGGCCAGGACCGAGGCTATCGTCGCGCAGATAACCGACAGCCTTATTGTGGAAAGGGCCCGCCCCGATAGCAGCGTGTCCCCGTAGGAGTCGGCGTTCACGCGCAAGAATAGGGCTATCACTATCAGCGAGATGTAGGCGGTGAGCAGGCCCAGCATCGCCCAGGTGAAAACGGAAAAAGAGCGATCAGCGACGCTTCTGGCTCTCATCTCCAGCCCTCCGGTAGCTCCCATTCGCCGCCCAGCGTGGCCTGAGGGGCGAACTGGCGGGCCTCCTCCTCGCTTATCAGGTAGTGCCACTTGGCGTAGATCGCCTTGCCCTCGTCCGAGGCAACGAAGTCGATGAACTGCTGCGCCAGCGCGCCCTGCTTGCTGGACTTGCTGATAGCGATGGGCACATAGCCGATGCGGGGGATCTGGTCGGGCTCAAGATAGACCGTCTCGATCTCCTCCGGCGCCCAGTACTCAAAGACGCGCCAGCCAATGACGGCATCCACGCTCTTTAGGGCGACGATCCCGGCTGTCTTGGTGCAGCTCTCCGCGTAGGTCGCTATCCTGGCCCGAATGGACTGGGAGAGCCCAGCCTTGTCCAAGATCTCGGCCGCGTACAGGCCCACGCAAACCGTCTCCGGATCGGCAATGGCAAACGTTACGTCGGGCCTGGCCAGATCCTCCAGCGATTGGATGTTCTTGGGGTTGCCCTTCTGGACATTGATGGCCGGTATCAGGTAGACCACTGTGCGCTCGCTTTCAGGAAGAACCAGGCCATCCTTCTTGGCTTTCTCCATGAAGTCGGAAGAACCGGGGAAGTAGATATCGCCCCTGCCGGTTAGCTTCATCTGGGAAAGCATGGCCCCCGAGGCGCCGAAGTGCAGTTCTAGGTTGACGTCGTATTTCTCCTCGAAGAGCTTGGCCACCTCCTCCGTGGCGGGCTTGGTCGCCGAGCCGACGAACAGCTCCAAAGTGGGGGTTCCGCTGCCGCCGCAGGCACCGCCCACGATGGGCAGCAGGAGAAGGGCGGCCAGAAGATGGAGGCGACACGCTTCTCTCTTCATCCCGATCTCTTCCGCCGCGCCGCCGCTGGCCGATGGCTCTGGCTGGCCTCGCCGCTCAACTGCTGCCGATATTGGATGAGCCAATCGAGGGTACCCTGAGCGGCGGCTACCCTAGATTGCATGGCCAGGCAGTCGAAGCTATCTGGCTCGGTCGATTGCACCAGAGCCTTCCATTCTGACACATACCGCTGGCAGAACTCGATCTGCTCATTGAGCAGGCCTAGAATCCTTTCGACGCCGTGCTGCCGCAGGAAGTAGACTTTTAGCAGAAAGTCCAGGCGGACCTGGCGCAGGCGGGTCAGCGGCTGCCGAATCCAGGATTGGAACGCTCGTCGGCCGGCGGCGGTGACTTGGAAGACGGTCTTCGGCGGGTAAACGTCGTCCTGGCGGCGGGCGACCTCGATGAGGCCGCCCTGCTCCAGGTTGCCCAGCAGGAAGTAGACATTGCTCAGCCGCAGGGGACAGATCAGCCCCAGGCCCCTGTTGGGGGCCAGCTCCTGGGCGATCTGGTAGCCGTGCCCGGGCTGCCGGTAGACCAGCCCCAGGACGGCGTATTCTGCCGCCGAGAGCCCGGACTTCTTAGAAGGCATGATGGCTAACCTCTGAATATTCAGTTACTGAATAACATCGCCGCGCCTCTTCGTCAAGGCCCACCTGGCGGCAATTTGACAGCGTTAGCGCAGGCTCCACGCAAACCAGGCGTCCGTCTCCCGGTTGCTCCACGGCATCACGCCCTCCTTAGGAAAAGCCAGGCCTGCCTGCCGGCAGGCAGGCCTGACGGACGCAAGCGGAAGGCCACAGATGAGCGGCGTTGACTGGCTCACGCAGTCGGTCGGTTCGAGTCGCGGGATGTGAAGGGCCATTGACAGCCGCTCAGCTCTGGCGCACAATCCCACCGACGGGGGCGAGGGCGGCATCCAGGACATCGGCTACTTCCGCCCCATAGCCTGAGGAGACAGCGATGGCGGTTAACAAGATCGTGAGCAGGTTCGACGAAGCGGTGGCCGACATCCATGACGCCGCTGTGTTGCTCATTGGCGGATTCGGCGGCCCCGGCGAGTGCCCCAGCTACCTCATCGCCGCCGTGGCCCGCAAGGCCGTCAAGAACCTCACCATCGTCGGCAACTCCGGCGGCTGGGGCCCGCAGCTCATCGATGTCCTGCGCACCCGCATGGCCGTTCTGCTGCGCATCCCGCCCGACTGGTACGACCCGGGCCTGCTGGTGGAGAGGGATCAGGTGAGGAAAGGCATCCTCTCTTTCCCGGCGGCCCCTGCCCATATCTACACGCCCTTCGAAAAGGCGGTAATGGACGGCAAGGTTGAACTGGAGCTCATCGGCCAGGGCAGCCTGTCAGAGCGGATGCGCGCAGCCAAGGGGGGCATCGCCGCCTTCTACACTCCGGTGGGAGTAGGTACCATCGTCGAGGAGGGCAAGGAGGTGCGGGAGTTCGACGGGCGCAAGCACCTCCTGGAGATGGCCCTTAAGGGAGACTATTCCCTGGTGCGTGCCTATAAGGCCGACCGCTACGGCAACCTGGTCTACCGGGGCTCCTCCCGCACCTTCAACGCCACCATGGCCGGCGCCTCCACCGTTACCATCGCTGAGGTGGACGAGGTGGTGGAGCCCGGTGCCCTGGACCCCGAGCACATCGTGACGCCGGGGGTGTACGTGCAGCGGGTGGTGGTGCGCCCCCGCGAGCCGCGCCCCTGGGACGAGCCTATGTAGGAGGGCACCCATGCCTGGAGAGCGATTGGATGAGCAGACAATGGCCCTGCGGGTCGCCAAGGAATTTCAGGATGGGATGGTGGTGAACCTGGGGGTGGGCATCCCCACCCTGTGCAGCAACTTCGTGCCGCCGGAGAAGGAGATCATTTTCCAGTCGGAGAACGGGATCCTCGGCTTCGGGCCTATCGTCACCGACCCGGATGAGGCCGATGAGAACCTGATCAACGCCGGCGTGCAGCCCGTGCAGCCCAAGCCAGGGATGGCGGTCTTCGATCACGCCGAGAGCTTTGTCATGATCCGGGGGGGCCACATTGACTTGGCGGTCTTGGGGGCGCTGGAGGTATCGGAGCGGGGCGACCTGGCGAACTACACACTCCCCGGCAAGCAGGTGGGCAGCTTCGGCGGCGGGCAGGATCTGGCCTTCTGCGCCAAGAGGGTGGTGGTGGTCATGACTCATACCACCCGCGAGGGTAAGCCGAAGATCATCAAGGAGCTCACATCCCCCACAACGGCACCCGCCTGCGTCGATTTCATCGTCACCGACATAGCCACCATTGAGGTGACCGACCAGGGGCTCCTGCTGAAGGAGACCGCCCCCGGCTGGACGGCAGAGGATATCCAGGCCCTCACGGAGGCGCAGCTCAGGGTGGCCCCCGACCTAAAGGAGATCGCACTTCTGTAGGGGCCATCGCGGGAGCCGAGTTTGAACGCATCCTTCCTTGCTGTCAGCCGCGTCG
>Ga0209979_1004926_pt1 | contig 10768 bp, 10 predicted proteins | sample AnhtaG_FD_183114 | JGI IMG/M metagenome (GOLD analysis project Ga0209979, IMG submission 183114) | Deep subsurface microbial communities from Anholt, Denmark to uncover new lineages of life (NeLLi) - Anholt_01485 metaG (SPAdes) (version 2) | ecosystem: Environmental > Aquatic > Marine > Oceanic...
GGAAGGGCTGGACGCCGGGCATCCGCAGGGCGGTGGGATGGAACTGGAAGAACTCCAGGTCCATCACCTCGGCGCTCGCCCGGTAGGCCAGGGCGATGCCGTCGCCGGTGGTCACCGTAGGGTTGGTGCTGATCTTGTATAGCTGGCCGGCGCCGCCGGTGGCCAGGATGAGAACACGACAGGAGAAGTCCAGCCGGGTGTTGGTGCGGCAGTCGAGGGCCTCAACACCTTCGATGGCACCGTTCGCCACTCGCAGGCTGGCCGCCAGACAGTGCTCGAGGATGGTGATGCGGGACAGCTTGGCCACGCTGCTGAGGGTGAGCTCGATGTGGGCGCCGGTAGCGTCGCCGCCGGCATGGAGGATGCGGGGCAGGCTATGTGCGCCCTCCCGGCCCAGGGTTATCTCTCCGTCCAGGGTGTCAAAGGGGACGCCGAAGCCCACCAGGTCGGCAATGCGGTCGGCGGCCTCCTCGGTGAGGATGCGGGCGGCCTCGTCGTCCACCAGGCCGGCGCCAGCACGGATGGTGTCCTCCAGGTGGAGCTGAGCCGAGTCGCCCTCGCCGATGGGGGCGGCGATGCCTCCCTGAGCATAGCGAGTGTTGCACTCGTCGATGGAGCTCTTGGTCAGCACCAGGACGCTGCCGTGCTCGCGGGCCTTGAGGGCGGCATAGAGGCCAGCGATGCCAGAGCCAACGATGATGTAGTCGAACTGCCGTGCAGGAGTGCTCATGAGCCAACCCCTATGAGATCCACGAAGGAGGCCTTACTTACGTCCACCAGGCCCTTGTCGGTGAGCTTGAGTTCGGGGATGACCGGCAGGGCCAGGAAGGAGAGAATGGCGAAGGGAGCGGGCACGCTAGCCCCCAGCGAGGCGGCGGCCCCTTCCACTGCCTCCAGTTGGCCCACTACCGTCTCCAGGGGCTCCGGTGACATGAGGCCGGCCAGCGGCAGCGCCAGGGAAGCCAGCACCCGTCCTTCGGCCACCGCTGTCAGGCCGCCCTGCATCCGCTCCACCTCACGGACGGCGGCGTACATGTCGCGATCATTTGTGCCCACCACGATTACATTGTGCGAATCGTGGGCGACGGAGGAGGCCAGGGCCCCTCGCTTGAGGCCGAAGCCTCTCACCAGCCCCAGGCCGATGTTGCCCGTCGCCCGGTGGCGCTCCACCACCGCCAGCTTCAGGATATCGTGCTCGCTGTCGGCGACCACGCGGCCGTCCTCCACCCTCACCTCCTCCATCAGCTTCCTGGTGACGATCTGGCCGGGGACGATCCCGATGACGGGCAGGCGGCGCGCGGACGTCCTGAGGGCGAAGGCGTCCTCGCCGAAGGGCGCGATGTGGAAGGTGCGCATGAGCCGCCGCGGGATGGGAAGGGCGGCTGAGAACAGGGCGCGCCCGTCGCCGGCCACCAGGCGGCCGCCGTAGTATACCTGCCGCGGCTGGAGGTCCGACAGGTCGTCGGCCACGATGAGGTTGGCCGTGAATCCCGGGGCGATGGCCCCGCGGTCGCTCAGGCCGAAGTAGGTGGCGGGATTGATGGTGGCAAGCTGGATGGCCCGTATCGGGTTCAGGCCGAGGTGGACCGCCTTGCGCACCACGGCGTCGATGTCGCCGTCGTGGAGGAGGTCCTTGCAGGAGCGATCGTCCACCACCAGCAGGCAGCGGGGGTAGGTGTCGTCGGTCACCAGGGGCAGGAGATCCTCCAGGTTCTTCTCGCTGGTGCCCTCGCGGATCATCAGGTGCATGCCGCGCCGCAGCTTGTCACGCCCCTCCTCCAGGCTGGTCGACTCGTGGTCGGAGCGAGGGCCGGCGGCCAGATAGGCGTTGAGGCCCTTGCCGGTGAGGCCGGGGGCGTGGCCGTCGATGGGCCTGCCCTCGGCAGCGCGGACCTTGTCCAGGCAGTGGGGGTCGCCGGATACGACGCCGGGGAAGTTCATCACCTCGCCCAGGCCCAGGGTGTTCTGCCAACGCAGGGCGGCGGCGATGTCGCGTGGCTCGAGGGAGGCGCCGGCCGTCTCCAGATTCGTGGCGGGCACACAGGAGGGAGCCATCAGGAAGATGTCCAGGGGCAGGCGAGAGGCGTCGCGGAGCAGGCGACGCAGGGCCCACAGGCCGGCCACGTTGGCCAGCTCGTGGAGGTCGGTGACGACGGAGGTGGTGCCGCGGGCCACCACCGCCCGCGCGTACTGGCCGATGCTGAGCATGGAGCTCTCGATGTGGGTGTGGCCGTTGATGAAGCCGGGCAGGAGGTAGGCGCCGCGGAGGTCCACCACCTCTCGCGCCTCATACCCCTCGCCGATGCCGGCGATCCTGCCCTCGCAGAGGACGACATCGCCCTCCTCGATCTCCGAGGTGAAGACGTTGACGATGCGAGCGTTCGCCAGGAGCGTGTCGCCGGGACCGTCCCCGCGGGCGACGGCGATGAGCTGCTCCAGGCTTGCGCTACTCATTCTCTATCACGTAGATGTCGGGCAGCTCGCGATGCTGCTCGGCGTAGTCGATGCCGTAGCCCACCACGAAGCCCTCGGGCACGGGAAAGCCCAGGTACTCGATGCGCGTGCCCGCCGCCAGCACCCGCTCGCGGGCCAGGAGAGCGCACACCCGCAGGCTGGTCGGCCGGCGGCTGGCCAGGTGGTCGCGCAGGTGCTGGAGGGTAAGGCCGCTATCGATGATATCGTCCACCAGGATGACGGGGCGGCCGGCGATGTCGGTGGTGACGTCCTTCAGGACGGTGATCTTGCCCTTGCTGGTCTTCCCCATGCCGTAGCTCGATGCTGCTATGAAGTCCACCTCCAGGGGCAGGCCGACCTGGCGCACGAGGTCGGCCAGGAAGACGAAGGCCCCCTTGAGCACGCAGACGAACACGGGGCGCTGGCCGGAGTAGTCGGCCCGGATGTGGGCCGCCAGCTCCTTGACGCGCCGCCGAATCCGTTCGCGGGAGATGATACGCCGGAGGGACATCTTCACTGCCGCCACGTCTATTCTACTCGATGGTCGAGGGTAGAGGGGAGGGCCCGGTCAGGGTGCGGTGGCGGAGCTGGCTTCGTACGTGCCCGGAGCGACTTTACGGACTCCGCGGGCGCGTATGAGGGCGGCGTGGATTGCACGACCGGGGAACGGGGTTCTGAGCTCATGCCCGCCGTCCCTCAGCTGCTCCAATATCTCCTTGGTGGTGGCTCTGCCGGCCTGCATCACGATGGTCACACAAGCCTCGCGCAGCGCCATTTCTGCAAAACGACTGGAGGGCCCAGCGTCTGGCTGGAGCCTACGCTTCTCCAGGTCATAGAAGCTCCTCGCCACGGCCAAATTGCGCTGAGCCGCCTCTAGGCTGGCCTTGGCCCGGTCGAAGGCCTCTTGGGCTGCCTCGACTTGCTGTTCGTAATAGCCGACGGACTCCTCGAGTGGTGCGAGATCGCGATTCATTGCGCTATGAGGATACCACATATGGCAGCGTATGTCAATGTATGAGCGTGCAGGTGTGCGCATAAATGCGCATTGGCTATCGCCATATCGCGAGCCTCGGAGCGTAAGGCGCACGGGCGTTCGTATATGTAGCTTTGGGATAGCACGGGTGTTCTATGCGAATGCTTTATGGGCGGCTCTATGCTCCCTTGACAGAGTATGGTATACTCGTGGGTAGGATCAGTTGGTCCGTCGAGAAAGCGTAGGGATCGCTCATTCTCACTAGCTAACGGAGCGGCCGCCTGCCAAGCTGAACCGCTCCGTCATGGTGCTTGAGGGCCCGTGGATGAATGGCAAGTCGCGACCCCTGCAAGGTTCGAGATTGCCGGTTCGAATCCGGCCGGGCCCTCCGGTGTGACGGAATCACACCCCGCAGACCGATCTTATCACAAGAGTCAAGACGCGGCAGGCGAAAGGCCGCTACACGGTGAAGAAGGGAGGTGAGAAAGAGATGCTTTGCTGCACATACTGTGGGTGGCAAGGCCCCGCCCGATTCTTCGTCTGGGACCACGCGACACCTCTGTCGCGGGGCGGTCCGGATGTCACGTACAACCGCGTCGTCGCGTGTATCGGGTGCAATTTGCAGAAGGGAGCCAAGACCCAGCTGGAGTATTGTATGTGGCGACTGGTGAACTCCCAGGAAGCCAACTACGGCGCGTACTGACGCCCTACACGGCCGCTAGCATGCGGTCGAGGGCGATCTTGGCGAAGCGGGCCGTCTCTGGGTCCACCTGCACCCGGTTGACCACCTGGCCCTCCACCAGCTTCTCCAGCACCCAGCACAGATAGGCCGGGTGGATGCGATACATGGTGGCGCAGGGACAGATCACCGGGTCCAGGCAGAACACCAGCTTGTCGGGGTTCTCGCGGGCCAGGCGGGTCACCAGGTTTATCTCCGTGCCCACCGCCCACTTGGTCCCCGCGCGCGCCTCGGCGATGGTGCGGGCGATGAACTCGGTCGAGCCGTCGGAGTCGGCCGCCTGCACCACCTCCAGCGTGCATTCGGGGTGAACGATCACCTGAATGTCGGGGTGCTTCTTGCGGGCTGCTCGTATCTGCTCCACCGTGAAGCGCTGGTGGACAGCGCAGTGCCCTTTCCAGAGGATGATGCGGGCCCGCTGAAGCTGCTCGACGGTGTTGCCGCCCAGGCTTCCCGGCGGCAGGGTGTAGTCCCAGACCGCCGTCTCCTCCAGGGGGATGCCCAGCTTGACAGCCGTGTTGCGGCCCAGGTGCTGGTCGGGGAAGAAGAGGACCCGCTCGGCTCGCTGGAGGGCCCACTTGGTCACCATGCGGGCGTTGGAGGAGGTGCAGACGATGCCATCGTGGCGGCCGCAGAAGGCCTTGAGGCTGGCCGCCGAGTTGATGTAGGTGATGGGCAGGATGCCCTCGATGCCCGCCTCCGCTAGCTCCTGCCAGCAGGCGTAGACGTCCTGGGGCTCGGCCATGTCGGCCAGGGAGCAACCGGCGGCCAAGTTGGGCAGCATCACTATCTGGTCATCGCCCGAGAGGGTATCTGCGACTTCGGCCATGAAGTGGACGCCGCAGAAGACGATGTATTCCTTCTCCCGCTGCTCGGCGGCCTGGCGAGCCAGCTTGAGGGAGTCGCCGCGGTAGTCGGCGAACTGGATGATATCCTGCCGCTGGTAGTGGTGGCCGAGGATGACCAGCTTATCGCTCAGCTTGGCCTTGGCTGCTTCCACCCGCTGCACCAGCTCGTCGGCGGTGAGAAACCGGTACTCGGGAGGGATGTCCTGCTGCCAGGAGGCGAAGGCTTGTTCCTCAGCCAGGGGCGCCGTCTCCAGGGGGCGGTCAGCGGTGCACTCCATGGCCTCCGCGAGCCGGATCTCCTCATCGATTGGCTTCGTCATTCCTCCACCTCACCTCTAGTTTACTAGCCTGCCCTGAAGAGACCAGGCGCTGGTCTTCTCTATGCGTATGTTCACCAAATCGCCGGGGCGTGCCTGGCCGTAGAAGTGGACGATCTTGTCGCTGCGAGTGCGCCCATTGAGCTTGGGCCGAGGGTCGGGGCCGCCCTTCTCGCCCTCGACCAGCACCTCCTGAATCGTGTCCTGAAGGCGAGCGTTGATGTCGGCGGCGATGCCCTCCTGTAGCTCCTCGATGGTGTGCAGGCGCTCCATCTTCACCTGCTGGGGCACGTCGTCGGCCAGGGTGCGCCCGGCGATGGTGCCCGGCCGCGGCGAGTAGGCGGCCGTGTGCACCTTGTCGAAGCGGAGATCCGCCAGCAGGTCGTGGGTGCGGCGGAACTGCTCGTTGGTCTCGCCGCAGAAGCCGGCGATGACGTCGGTGCTGATGGCGGCGGCGGGCAGCCAGCGGCGGATCTTGTCGACTACGTGGCGGTATTCGCCCAGGGTGTAGCCGCGGCGCATGCGGGCCAGAATCGTGTCGTCGCCTGACTGGACAGGGATGTTGAAGTACTCGCACACCTTGGGCAGCTCAGCCACCGCCCGGATGATGTCGTCGGTCATGTCCTTGGGGTAGGAGGTGAGGAAGCGGATGCGCTCCAGGCCCTCGATGTCGTGGATGGCGCGGAAGAGGTCGGTCAGACAAGGCTCGTCCGGCAGGTCGTGGCCGTAGGCCTCCACCGTCTGGCCCAGAAGCGTGACCTCCTTGACGCCGCGGGCGACCAGCGCCTCCACCTCGTGGGCCACCTCGGCGATGGGGCGGCTGCGCTCGCGGCCGCGGCGGTAAGGGACGATGCAGAAGGTGCAGAACTTGTTGCAGCCGTGGATGACCGGCACGTAGGCTGTGGGGCCAGGGGCCTGGGGGAAGGCTTCCGGCCAGAACTCCCCGCCTGTGTCCTCCTGAGGCACGACGGTGGCCAGGAGGTCGCTAAAGGCCTGGGGGCGGGCGAAGACGTCGACGAAGGGGAAGCGCTCCCGCAGTTCGTCCGTGCGCAGGCCGACCATGCAGCCCATCACGGCGACCTTCGGACGGCGGCCGTTGGAGCGCTCTTTCAGGCGTCGCAACGCTCCCAGCCTGCTGATGCCTCGCTGCTCGGCCTTGTGGCGGACGACGCAGGTGTTGAGGACAACGAGGTCAGCCTCCTCGGGCCGGGGCGCTTCCTCCCAGCCCAGACACTGAAAGCCGGCTGCCAGCTTGGCCGAGTCGGCCTCGTTCATCTGACAGCCCACGGTCCAGATGTGATATCGCGGCATGGCCAATCGGTAAGAATAAGCCCCGTTTGGGGCTATCGGTCTCTCCTGGGAACCCCAGTTGGCGATTGCCTACAGCAGGCGTTCGAGATTCGTAAACTCCTCGTTGGCGTGGTTGTGGATTGCCTGTATATGGCGCTCGTTCAGGAAGAGCGGTATCAGTATCAGGTTGAAGAGCCTTCCCAGCAAGGGGATATCGCTTCCTGCGACTATCTGATGGGTTACCAGGGTGCCCTCCGGGATCGACTCTAACCCAGTGACGATGTCAAAAGACTTCCACCAGGGTGAGATCGACCTTTGAACAAGGCGCTGGCCTGGGATGGCCTCTACAACCTTTATCTGCGCCCCAAGCACCTGACCGTCCTCAAATCGTTCCCTAAAGTAGTAGACGGAGCCAACCGTCTCGTCCTTGGGCCGGTGCACAACCCTCCACTGAAGATGGTGCTCCGGATGCCACTGGCGATAACGCTCATCGTCGAGGCTTATCATGAACTGATAGACCTGGTCTGGCGATACCCCCTTGACCTTTATCCGGCTCGTAAGCTCTATCTTGCCCTTGTCTAGTTGTCTGACCGCAGGTTGTTCCGGTGGAGATGCCATGATAGCTGCTCCCGCTGAGGGCCGCCGCAATGCACCCTGGCTGCCCGCCAGGTCTTGCGGGCGCTTGGGGCTGGCCCAACCTTGTAAAGAGGCTCCTTGTTGCGATTGGCGGAGGGAATGGGATTCGAACCCATGAGGGGGCTATTTACCCCCTACCCGCTTAGCAGGCGGGCGCACTCAGCCTCTATGCGATCCCTCCGTCTACCAATCGGCATCTGTATTGTAGCATCGGCGGCGATCGCCCATCAAGCTTCGGAGCGGCGGGAGAGGCAACGAGCGCTGTCTAGGAGGGCGCTCTCTCTAGAGACTCCTTCAGCCGCTGGAGAGAACGGCCCAGGTTGCGAGCGTATAGGAACCGAAGAATGGGCGCCGCCGGGAGGGCTGTGAGACCCGAAGCCTCGATGCGCAGGAGGACTCGCGAGCCATCGTTCACCGGCTGCACGACGTGGGCGAACGATAGGCGTGAGGCGAACAGGCTGGCGTCCCAGGTGAAGGAGCGGCCGGGGCTGAACTCGGTTACCTCCCAGGTCGAGGACAGGCCTGTCTTCAAAACGATGCGGGCGCGGCTGCCCATGGCCAGAGGAACCTCCGTCAGGAGGCGGACCTCCCGCATATGGTGGTTCCAGACTGGCCAGGCACCCAGGTTGACGAAAGCCTCCCAGACGTGCTCGGCGGGGACATTTATAAAGATGCTCCGCTCCACAGCAGGCATAGCTTCTCCCTAGAGCAGCCCGCGCTCCTTCAGCACGCGCTCGGTGGTGGCACCGATATCGGCGGGGCTGTCGACGATGACGGCGCCGGCGGTGGCCAGGGCCTCCTTCTTGGCCTGGGCGGTGCCGCTGGCCCCGGCGATGATCGCCCCGGCGTGGCCCATGCGCCGCCCCGGTGGGGCAGTGCTCCCGGCCACGAAGGCGATGACCGGCTTGGCCATGGTGGTGGCGATGTAGTCGGCGGCCTCCTGCTCGGAGACGCCGCCGATCTCCCCCACGAACACCACTGCCACCGTGTCGGGGTCGGCGTCGAACAGGCGCAGGACCTCCACGGGCGTCGTGCCCACGATGGAGTCGCCGCCCGCGCCCACGCAGGTGCTCTGGCCGATGCCGCGCTCGGTGAGCTGGGCCACCACTTCGTAGACTAGGGTGCCGCTGCGGGAAACGACGCCCACCCGGCCGGGCGAGAACACATCGCCGGGCATGATGCCCACCCGCGCCTGGCCGGGGGTGATGACGCCGGGGCAGTTGGGCCCGACCACACGGATTCCTTGAGGCTTAAGATGATTGCGCACCATCACCATGTCCTGGGCGGGGATGCCCTCGGTGATGCAGACGATGACGGGCAAGCCGGCGGTGGCTGCCTCCAGGACGGCGTCGGCGCAGAAGGCGGCGGGCACGAAGATCAGCGAGCAGTTGGCGCCGGTCTTGTCCACCGCCTCCTGGACGGTGTTGAACACGGGCACCTTCTCGTCGAAGGTCTCGCCGCCGCGACCGGGGGTGACGCCGGCCACCACATTGGTGCCGTACTGAATGCAGCGACGGGTCTGGAAGCCGCCCTCGCGGCCGGTGATGCCCTGAACGACGAGTCGGGTGTTCTTATCGACTAGGATGCTCAAAGCTACTCCTCCGTTTCTACCAGTTCTCGGAACTTTGGTCCCCACTGGGGATCGTTCCTCAAGCCTTCGAAGTCTTCGTCTTCACGGGCCATGGGCCGATACTTCTCGTCACGCGCTATAGCCTGGCGCAAGTCTGTGAGCGCGTCCTCATAGCGCTCGTTAAGGGAGAAATGGCACGCGCGGTTGTACAACGTGTCGGCGTGGTCGGGGCGCAGGTGGAGGGCGCGGTTCAAGTCAGCGAGGGCCTCTTCGTGGCGCTGGAGGTGGCTCAGGGCCACGGCACGGTTGGCGAGGGTGGTGGGGTGGTCAGGCCGCAGCTCCAGGGAGCGGTTGAAGTCAGCGAGGGCATCTTCGTAGCGCTCTAGCTTGCTCAGGGTGGCGGCGCGGATGTTCAGGGTGGCGGGGTCGTCGGGCCTCAGCTCCAGCGCGCGGTTGAAGTCCGCCAGGGCCTCCTCGTAGCGCTTGAGGTGGTGTAGGGTGATGCCGCGGTTGTGGAGGGTGTCGGGGTCGTCGGGGTGGAGTTCCAGGGAGCGGTTGTAGTCGGCGAGGGCCTCGTGGTGGCGGCTCAGGGCGTGGAGGGTGATGGCGCGGTTGTAGAGGGCCTTGGGGTCGTCGGGCTGCAGCTCCAGGGCGCGGTCGTAGTCGGCGAGGGCCTCGTGGTGGCGGCTCAGGGCGTGGAGGGTGATGGCGCGGTTGTTGAGGGTGCCCGCGTCGTCGGGCCGGAGGCCGAGGGAGCGGTTGTAGTCTGCCAGGGCCTCTCGGTAGCGGTTCAGGTGGTGCAGGGTAACGCCGCGGTGGTCGAGCAAGACGGGCTCGTGTGGGTCCAGTGCGAGCGCGCGATTTTGAGCGTCCAGTGCCTCCTCGTGGCGCCCCAAGAAGTGCAGCGCCCAGGCGAGCCCGTCGAGCGCATCGCAGTCATCCGGCCGACTGGCGAGAGAGCGCTCGAACGCGTGGACGGCTTCTTCCTCGCGGTCCAGGTGGACCAGAACATACCCTCGGCCCGTCAGCGCCTCGGCGTCGCCGGGCTGCACCTCGAGGGCAGCATCGTACTCTGCGAGGGAGCGCTCGAAGTCCCCCGCCATGTGGAACGCATTGCCGAGCATGAGCCGATCTTCGAAGCTTCGTGGAGGCTCCAGGGCGGCCCAGGTGGATGCGGCGCGTTCGAGGGCCGCTCCCTCCCGCGGTGGCAGGTGGCCGCTCTCAATGATAATCAGGCTGCTCGGGGCGCGATCCCGGACGACGCTCTCGCTCATCGCCACGACCTTGTCTCTGAGATGCTGTATGTAGCGGTCTTCGGCTTCCCTGATGGCCCGCTCGATTTGCGTTCTGTCCGCTTCGTTGGTCGCCCGCGAAAGACGCTCTCGCAAGATCTGGATCTCCTTCTCGTAAGCCGCTTCGAGCTCGGCGCGCTCTTGCAGCCACCACTCCCTCGCCTTGCTCACGAGCCATGCGATGCCCCGGACGGGCGCGGTAGCAGCTTTCCATTTGTCCAAAAGCCGCCTCCGTTAGCGCTTCAGCTACCCTGCTGCCTCCACCGCCTTCTGGGCGGCCTCGCCCAGGCCTATCGCCCGGACAAGGGGAAGGTTGGCTTCGCTCAGGATGCGCTCGCCGTCCTCTACGTTCGTGCCTGCCAGGCGCACCACCACCGGCACCTTGATCTCCATCTCCTTGTGGGCGTCCACCACGCCCTGGGCGATGACGTCCACCCGGGCCATGCCGCCGAAGATGTTGATCAGGATGGCCTTCACGTCGGGGTCGGCGATGAGGATCTTGAAGGAGTTGACCACGCGGGTCACATCGTTGACGGTGCCGATGTCCAGGAAGTTGGCGGGGTCGCCGCCGGCCAGCTTGATGGCATCCATGGTGGACATGGCCAGCCCTGCTCCGTTCACCACGCAGCCGATGTTGCCGGTGAGCTTA
>Ga0209979_1004927_pt1 | contig 10765 bp, 12 predicted proteins | sample AnhtaG_FD_183114 | JGI IMG/M metagenome (GOLD analysis project Ga0209979, IMG submission 183114) | Deep subsurface microbial communities from Anholt, Denmark to uncover new lineages of life (NeLLi) - Anholt_01485 metaG (SPAdes) (version 2) | ecosystem: Environmental > Aquatic > Marine > Oceanic...
AGAAGCGAGGGCGCAAGAAGCAGTCACCACCCAAGAACCTGCTCGACCGGCTCCAGAAATACAAGCCACAGGCTTTGACCTTTATGTATGACTTCCGCGTTCCCTTCGACAACAACCTGGCTGAACGTGATCGATGCCGTTCATGGCGCTTTGACTGGCTCCCCTTTTATCCCGTGCGCTCTTGGAGGGGTGGCCTGAGTAGTAACCCGTCTGTATTCTGTCAAGCCTGTCTCACGCCTCCCGGGCCCGCAAAAGCGGTGAACTGGCCGACATCCTCGATGAACATCAGAGGTACGCTTCCCCCAGCAAATCTCTGTAGCGCTGCACAAGTTCCGGTCGCTCCAACACTTGCGCGAATTGGGCGAGCCAACGCATGATATAGGCCTGATCCAACCTATCACCTTGCCGGGCGATCACCCCTTCGAGGTCATTCCAATCTCTCTCACGTTCGGAAATGGCCTTGTGAATGATCAGATCCTCCGCCGTACACACGGGGAAGGTCACGCCGCCGTATTCTATGACGATGGCCCTTTCCGCGGCTTGCTCCTCATAGGGGAGAAAGCCGAGCACAAGATCAACCGAGATGCCGTTGCTGGCATAGATTGGTGCCACATAGGTCTGTTGGACAAAGGCGACCGGATCGGCCACGCGAAATTTGAAACGTGTACTGACGAGGGTGACGAATTCGGCGATGGTGCGTTCGCCGATGAGCACTTTGAAATCCGCATCACGCGTGGCACGCGGCCTACCCCACACTGCGTTGGCCACCCCGCCGATGACGAGGTGCTGAATGCCGTTCTGATCGAGAAATTCTCTGACCTCACGCAATGCCTCAAGGGATTTTTGCATCGCCCATCACCTTCGCTGCACGCTGAAGTCTCTCACGCAGCGCGATCCAGTGGGCCTTGTCCTGTTTGAGAAAGACTTCCTCCGTGTCAGGCGCCAGTGTACGCGCCAGATCGCACAGCTCGAAGAACTGCATCAGGCTTCCCTCGACAGTCAACCGCGGCAAATCCCTCTTCTGCTCCTCGAGTTCCCAGGCGTTGAAGCGCTCATATCCTTCCAGAATCTCCCGCAGAGCGGGAGTTGCATCCATCCTCACCTTACTCAGCCCTTCCACTCCTCGATCATCTCCACAAACCGCTGAAACAGCGGCTCGGCATCGTGGGGGCCAGAGGCCGCCTCAGGGTGGTATTGAACACTGAAAAGGGGCCAGCGACGATGCCGCAGCCCCTCCACGGTGTGATCATTCAGGTTGATATGGGTGATCTCTACCGCGGATGAGTCCAACGAATCAGCAGCTATGGCGAAGTTATAGTTCTGAGCCGTGATCTGCACCCAGCCTGTCTCCAGGTCCTTCACCGGCTGATTCCCTCCATGATGCCCGAACTTGAGCTTGAATCTGCGCCCGCCCAGCGCCAGCCCCAGCACCTGATGTCCCAGACAGATGCCGAAGATGGGAAGTTGGCCCAGCAGTGAACGAACCTCCTGGATAAGATAGGACACCTGCTCAGGATCACCCGGGCCGTTGGAGAGGAAGAGGCCATCAGGCCGGAGGGCGCGCACATCGGCGGCCGGCGTAGCTGCTGGCACCACCGTTATCCGGCATCCCGCGTCCACCAGCCGGCGCAGGATATTGCGCTTCACCCCACAGTCGTAGGCCACCACGTGGAGGCGTACTCCCCTCTCCACCCTTGGCAGGCCCCACTCGGGGTCCGAGCCCTCAGCCCATTCGTAGGGCTCGGAACAGGTCACCTCCGCCACCAGATCGCGTTCGGAGATATCGGGGGCTTCCCGCGCTATTTGCACCAACCGCTCCTGGTCCAGGTTGACCGTGGAGATCGCGGCCTTCATCACCCCGAAGCTGCGGATGTGGCGGGTCAAGGCCCGGGTGTCCACCTCGGAGAGGCCGATGACCTCATGCTGTCTGAGGAATGTCTCCAGGTCCTGATCGGCCCGCCAGTTGCTCACCACCCGGCTGACCTCTCGCACCAGGAAGGCCTCCACCTTCGGCCCGTCGGACTCGAAATCCTCGGAGTTGATGCCGTAGTTGCCGATGTGGGGGTAGGTCATGACCACCATCTGCCCCTTGTAGGAGGGATCGGTGAGCACCTCCTGGTAGCCGGTCATGGAGGTGTTGAACACCACCTCCCCGGTGCGCTCCCCCTGCCAACCGAAGGAGCGGCCATAGAAGATCTTGCTATCCTCAAGCGCCAGAATTGCGTCCCGCATCTTCCCCCTGCTAGTTCAAATCGAACACCAGCGCCACCTCGTCGCAGTTAGGGAATCTAACACAATTGATGCATTCCCCCCACACCTTGCGGGGCAGCGTCTCCTTGTCCACCAGGTAGAAGCCCAACCGCTCGAAGAAGCCCGGCTTGTAGGTGAAGGCGAAGACGAGGGGCAAGCCCAACCGACGAGCCTCTTCCAGCAGAGCCTGCACTATAGCGGTGCCAATGCCCTGTCCCTGCCACGGGCCAGCCACCGCCAGGGCGCGGATCTCCCCCAGGTCGGACCACAGCACGTGCATCGCTCCCGTGCCCAGGATCTGGCCATCCCGCTCGCAGACCACGAAGTCGCGCAGGTTCTGGTAGATGTGGTGCTGCGAACGGGGGAGCAGTTCGTCCAAGGCTGCTCGTCCGTTGATGATCTGAGCCATGGCCTCCACATCCGCTACCTTTGCCTTGCGAATCACGCCTCCTCCAGATAGATGATAACCGCCTCCTCGTCGCAGTTGGGGAACTTGATACAGTCTACGCAGTCGGCCCAGATCTTCTGGGGCAGGGATTCCTTCTCGATGGCCTGGAAATCCAGCCGCAGGAAGAAGGGGCGCTGATAAGTGAGGGCAAAAACTCGAGGCAGGCCCAGTTGCCGCGCTTCCTCCAGCAAGCACCCTGCAATCCGCCGGCCTATGCCCCGTCCTTGCCAGCCATCAGCTACAGCCAGGGAGCGGATCTCGCCCAGGTCGCCCCACGTGATCTGTAGCGCCCCACAACCTTGGATCTGCCCCTCTTCCTCGGCCACCACGAAGTCGCGGATGGCTTGATACACCGCACTCTGAGAGAGGGACAGCATAAGCCCCTGTCGGGCGTAGGCGTTCACCAGTTCATAGATTGCTTGACCATCGGCCACGCTCGCCGGCCGGATGGTAATGCTCATGCTGACTCCTGTGCTTTGCGGAAGGCCCGCTCCAGGGCAGGCATCAGTTCGTCAATGTGCTCCCCTTCGATGATCAGCGGTGGCATCAGGCGCACTACGTGTTCTCCTGCCACGGTGACGATAATACCCTCCTCGTAGCCGCCCATCACCACCTGAGCTGCGGCCAGGGGAGTCTCCAGAGCCCAGATCAGCCCCCGCCCGCGGACCTGGCTGATGGGCACGCCCTTGGCCTGGAGGACCTGCAGTTGCTCCTGGAGGTATTGACCTTTCTCTCGTACGCCGGCCAGGAAATCGGGATCGCTGATCCGGTCGAAGACCAAACAGGCCAGGGCGGTGACGAGACAGCCCGCGGCGAAGGTGGAGCCGTGGTCGCCGGGGGCCATGACCTGCGCCACCTCTTCGGTGACGAGGGTGACACCGATGGGGAGCCCTCCGCCCAGGGGTTTGGCCAGAGTCATGATGTCCGGCGTTATGCCTGCGTGCTCGTAGGCCCACAAGGTGCCCGTGCGCGCCATTCCGCACTGCACTTCATCCACGACCAGAAGTGCGTTGTGAGCATCGCACAGCTCCCTCAGACCTTGTAGGAAGTCACAACTGGCCGAGTTCACTCCCCCCTCGCCCTGGAGAGGCTCGACGAAGACCGCGCAGGTCGCGTCGTCAATGACCGCCTCTGCCGAGTCCAGGTCGTTGAAGGTGGCGATGGCCACCTGGGGCATGAGGGGAGCAAAGGGCTTCTGATATTTGTCGCGGGGCGTAAGGGCCAGAGAGCCCATTGTCCGACCGTGGAAGGCCCCGCTGAAGGCCACCAATTTCGTCTTTCCCTCGCCGAAGTTGGTCCGCGCCCACTTGCGGGCGAACTTGATGGCCGCCTCGTTAGCCTCGGTGCCGGAGTTGCAGAAAAAGACACGATCGGCGAAGGAGTGCTCCACCAGTCGCCGGGCCAGCTCGACGTGAGGGATGGTGTGGTAAAGATTGGACACGTGTATCAGCTTCGCCGCCTGGGCCTGCATAGTGGCCAGCACCTCCGGGTCGCCATAGCCCAGGGCGTTGACGGCGAGGCCGGCTACGAAATCCAGGTAGCGGCGTCCCTCCGTGTCGTAGAGGTACACTCCCTCCCCTCGCTCCAGGACAAAGGGGGGGCGACGATAGGTTTGGACGATGTGCTGCTTCTCGAAGTCCATGATCGCTTGGGTTTCCATGATCTCCTCCTGAGGGTGTGAGCCGGTCGTGGTCGGGAAAAGAAAGCCCCGATCTTGGGTAGATCAGAGCTACCCTGCCGGTGTAACGAAAAAGCTAGCTCTGATCCCGGACGATCAAGAGAGCTAGCTGGCGAATACTCGCTGGTCAAGCCATAGGCAAGCGAGCCCTGATCGTCAGTCGGGCCTCGTGGGAAACCTGATGCGCGTGACCATTGAGCCGGTGCAAATGAGCGAATTAGTCATCTCGTCGCCCTCCCTGAACACTCAAACGTTTACAGCGATCACATGCCTATTGTATCATGATCCAAGAAAGATGTCAATTGCCCATGCGGGCTTTCCAACATCTCCTGTAACCAGGCCACCACTTGTCGCAAACGGCGTCGAACAGTGGGTGGCCACCAGATGCGCAGGGCCACGGGGCTCAACTCCAGTGTGACCGGACCCTGATAGCCATCGGCCGCCAGGCGGCGGAGAAGGTCAGCCAAGGGCAATCTCCCCTCACCAGGGAACTGATGGCGCTTGAAGTAGGTGTGAAGCCCAAGGATGTCGGGGAGGGGGAAAGACCCTGCCACGTCACTGAAATGCACGTTGGCCAGCCGGCCATCGCAGAACTCGTAAGCCTGGCCCAGAGTGTAGGGCAGGGAGCCGGCATGGGCCGTATCCAACACCAGCGGCAGATCATGGGCCTGGGCGAAATTCAGCAGCGCCTCCGGATTGGTCAAAAGGCGCCCCCTACGTGGGGGCGGGGCTGGATTCTCCAGCGCCAGGCGGATCGTGGTTCCAGCCAGGACGCGCTGTCCCATGTCCAGGGCATCCAGAAAAGCCCGGCTGTAGGGATGCTTCCACTCATCGGCGTTCGGCGGGTGGAGCACAATGAGGGAGGAATTCAACTCTTTGGCCAAAGCGATCAGCTTTCGCGTGGCCACTCTGTAGTCCCCCCATCCGGGAAGGTGGAAGAGGGGAGGGTGCAAACTGAAGATGGTCAGGCTGTAATCGTCAGCCAGGCGTCTCACCTCTGCTCCGCCGCGCCACAGCACCTCCGGCCCCACCACCAACTCCACTCCGTCAAAGCCAGCCTCCCGGGCCAGGCGGAAGGTCGTACGCAGGGGGTAGATGTAAAGTGATCCCGTTGACAGGCTAAGCTTCACCGCTGTTCCTCGCCCTGATAGAGCCCATGCTCAAAGACGTAAGCCTCAACCTCCTCTGGCAGGTAATACTTGATAGGCTGCCCCTCCCGCACCCGCCGTCGCAGGTCCGTGCCGGAGATCTCCAACAGCGGAGCCTGGATCATCCGCACTCGTCGAGAAAGGCCGGGCAGTGACTTCTCCAGTTCGGTCAGGTGGAAGGGATTCCCGGGCCGGGGGGCCACCACCACTCGGGCCAACTCGACGATGCGTTCTGGGTGGTACCAAGTGTGCATCTCCAGCAGCGAATCGGCGCCGATGATGAAGTAGAGTTCCGTCTCTGGCCCCCACTCCTCCTGAAGCAGGACCAGGGTATCTACGGTGTAGCAGGGGCCTGGGCGCTCCAGGTCCAGTCGTGAGATGACAAAATGGGAATTGGGGGCCAAGGCCAGCTCCAGCATGGCCAGCCGATGGTGGGCTGGTGCGATGACCGTGCCCGGTTTGTGGGGTGGCTGACCAGCGGGCAGGAAGACCACCAGCTCCAGCCCCAGTTGACTGCGCGCCTCCTCGGCGATGGCCAGGTGGGCGTAGTGGACAGGATCGAAGGTACCTCCCAAGATTCCAATGCGCATGGGTCTCCTCATCCCCTGGTACGCTGGTGGTACAGTCCCAGAAGTTCGAGGAGGGCCTGCTGGCTGGCCTGCCGCTGGTGCTCTTCCACTCGCTGGCGAAAAGCCGCCAGGCGGCGGAATATCTCCGCCTGCACCTCCTGGGGATGGGGGATGTAGTCGAAGGTGAAGCGCCCGATCTCCCCCGCCGTCTCGAGCCGAACGTGGCCGAAATTGAGGAGGCGATAGATGAGGCTGGGCTGGTCGTATCGTACGTTCTGAATTCGATCCAATCGCGCCTCCCGTCGCTCTTCAGCGAGCAGAGGCACCTTCTCGATGTCCACCACGCGCTCGTCGGTGAGCACATAGAGGTCATTCCACCAATCCAAGGTCTGCCAGACCACCCAGGTGAAAACCCCCACCAGGGCCAACCCAAAGAACACATCAACCCAGGGAGAATACTCGAACAGGGTGCCCGAGGCCAGCCACAGGATAGCGATCACGGCAAAGATGAATGTGGGCTGGACCAAGGCTCTCAGAATCGCCCACCAGTGCTTGCGCCAGACAATCTGATTCTCCCCGAACCGAGGCTCAGCCAGGAAGAGGCGCCGCAACACCAGGCCCAACTGCCCCCGGCGAAACCTCTCGCTTTCCCACCGAAGGCCCTCCGCCTCCGGGGGAACCGGAATCTCCTCCCGCGGAGGGAACCCCAGTACATCCCGGATCTCCCGAAGGGGGGTCTCCTCGGGGGGTGCAGCCTTCCTCCGGCGCGCACCCCCTATGAGGGCCAGGATCAGAGCCTGCACCTTGCGCGGCTTTCGGATGCCAATGAAACGCACTGTGCCTAACGTCCCCGCTGTCTGGTTGACCACGTTGCCGAAATATAGCAGGTTCTGCCACAGGCCGCGCATATGGACAGTGACGTCCTGGATCATGTCCAGGGGGGCCTCATCTCGCCGCAGCCGAATGAAAGGGATCTCGTCAATGTGGATGACCCGGCGATCGGTGACGATGAACCAGTCATTGCCCCAATCCAAGATTCGCCAGATGATCCAGCCACATCCGGGCGAAAGAAAGAGGATCCAAAGGAGGACCCTCGTCCCCGCTGAGAAGGGATGCCCGATTAACGCAGCCAGACTGGTCAGTACAAGCACCACCAGGCCCAGGACGAAGGTGAGCGACCCCGGTACCCAGACCCACTGGAGAAGCACGAACCAATAGCGCCGCTCGAAGAGGTATATCTCCTCGTCAGGGAATTGCCCAGGGAACTCGGGACCCTCAAAGGATTCACCGGCCAATGTTTCCGCTGCCATCGCTTCTCAAATCATCCCTACAAATTTGCCTTCACCTGCTCCGCCGCACGTTGGGTCATACCTGGCACTGCCGCCAGCTCCTGAATAGAGGCCTGGCGGATGGCCTCCAGGGAGCCGAAAGCTTTCAGGAGCGCCTGCCGTCGTCGGGGGCCGATGTCGGGGATCTCCTCCAGCGTGGAGGCCAGGCCACGCTTCCGGCGCAACTGTCGGTGATAGCTCACCGCAAAGCGATGGGCTTCATCGCGCACCCGCTGCGCCAGAAAAAGCGCGGGTGATCCCCGCTCCAGGACAATGGGCTCTGATTGCTCAGCCACGAAGAGCTCCTCTTTCCGCTTGGCCAGGGAGACCACCGCCACATGGTCCAGCCCATATTTGGCCAGCACCTCCTGCGCCGCGCTCAACTGCCCCTTGCCCCCATCAATGAGGATCAAATCGGGCAGCAGGGACCAGGAGTCCTTCTTTCGCCCCGGCTGCTCGGCCAGCTCCTCTTCGATGGCCACCCGCTTGAAGCGCCGCTCCAGCACCTCCTGCAGGGCCGCGTAGTCGTCCACGCCCTTCACAGAGCGAATGCGGAAGCGGCGGTAGTCACTTTTGCGCGGCGCGCCCTTGACGAAGACCACCATGCTGCCTGTGGTTTGAGCTCCCTGGATGGTGGAGACGTCGTAGCCCTCGATGCGGGTGGGAGGTTGCGGTAGCCCCAATGCTTCCTGAAGCTGGCTCAGGGCCTCGACGCTCTTTCCCTCTTCTATGAGCCACTGGCTTCGTAGGTGGGCCAGCGTCTCGATCGCATTCTCGGCGGCCATCTCCACCAGCTCCCGCTTCGTCCCCCGGCGGGGAACCTTGAGGGCCGCTTTGGTGCCCCGCTTGTCCCGCAGCCAGCGCTCGATGATCGCCGCTTCTTCCACCTCGTAGGGCAGCAGGATCTCGGAGGGCACGTACGCTGCCTTGTCATAGAACTGCTTGACGAAGGAGGTGACCACTTCTCGCTCGCCTTGCTCCTCGGTGCCCTCCAGTAGGAAGTACTCCCGGCCGATGAGCTTTCCCTGGCGAATGAAGAAGACCTGCACGCAGGCATCGCCGTCGGTCCGGGCCAGGGCGACCACATCCTGATCGCCCCCGGTGGGTAAGACCACTTTCTGACGTTCCATCACCCGGGCGATGGCCTGGAATTGATCGCGCAACCGGGCTGCTGTCTCGAATTCCAGTTCCTCTGCTGCAGCCTGCATTCCGGCTTTGAGGTCGGCGACGATGTGTTCCGCCTTTCCCTCTAGGAAGAGGCACACCTGCTCGATAATAGTCCAGTATTCCTCCTGGGAGATGGCGCCAATGCAGGGGCCGGCACAGCGGTCAATGAAGTAGTACAGGCAGGGTCGGGGGTCGTCCCCTGTGATCTGGCGGGTACAGGTGCGGTAGGGGAAGATCTTGCGCAGCAGGTCCAGCGTCTGGTGGAGGGCCTGGACGGAGGTGTAGGGACCGAAGTAGCGGGCTCCATCCTGGGTCATGCGGCGGGTGGAGAATATCCGAGGAAAGCGCTCCTGCAAGGAGATTTTCACATAGGGATAACGCTTGTCATCTTTCAGGCGCACGTTGTAGCGTGGCTGGTGGCGCTTGATGAGCGTGTTCTCCAGGATCAGAGCCTCGACCTCCGAGTCGGTGACGATGAACTCCAGGTCGCGAATGACCTTAGCCAGGCGTTGGGCCCGAGGAGAGTATTTGGCCGAGGCGTGAAAATAGGAGCGGACGCGGCTTCTCAGGTTCGAGGCTTTGCCCACGTAGATGATTTCCTCCCGCTCATCCTTCATCAGGTACACGCCGGACCGGGTGGGAAGGCTATCCAATTTCTCGCGCAGGTGGGGCCTGCGCTCAAGGGAATCGCTTACCTGTCCCATGGTGCAGTGTTAGACTTCATCCTTCAGCATTTTGATGATATGTCGGGCCAAATACTCCTTGATTTCTCTATGCCTAGGAACGGGTTGGGATATCTTTGTCCGAGGGTTCTGATACCAATCATGCCTAGCCCCATGGCGTATGAATATACATCCCATCTCTTCCAATTGTCTTATCAAACCCCTTCGCTTCATGCTACTTCCAATTCGGCAACCCTTCGGACACAAGAAATATCTCCGCTACTCAGTTCTTTGTAAATATCTCTCAGATTTTCTTCCAATTCCTGTATTGTTTCGCCTTGGGTCATGTAATCAGGATACTCTTCTAAGTATCCAAGCCACGTGTCTTCATCCTGCCAGTAGATGTACTTCTTTAGTTCCATTGTCTGCTCCTCCTTCTGCCTGAGACATTGTATCGGCCATGCCGCTAACACGGATCAACAGCCTAACGATTATTGTACCACAATCGGGTTGAGAGGACAAAAGAAACCGGCGCAAGTAGAGTGCTTGCGCCGGTGAGGTTCTCGGGGAGGTAAGGGTTAGACAGCCGTAGGGAGGGCCTGCCGGCCTACCTGTCCCCACAGGTGAGCCGCAATTAGGTAGGCCCAGAAGGTGGTGAAGAGGACTCCCACGAAGCAGAGAATCGTTCCGAATCCCGCAATGATGGAGGCCACCCACCCCACCAGGATGGCGACGATGTAGTTGCCGATGTTGGCCGTGATCAGGCTGAAGATCTCGCCGAAGCGGAAGGCAGCGCTGAACTCGCCCGAGTCAGCGTAGCGGATCACAGCCGCGGGGAAGACGATTGCAGCGAGGAGCCCCCACAAGGATGAGAGACACTGCACAGAGAGGGTGACGGCTGTCACTCCTTCTCTGCCCCTATCGCCCACTGCGAGAGAAACAATGCCCAGCAGACAGGCCAGCAGGATGACCGGCAGCATGTACACAATCGCGACCACGGTCAGGATCAGACCTTTGACGAACTTGTCTCCCAGATCGCTCCACTCCGGAAGTGGGCGGGGCTCGTCTCTCATCACATTCTGGACCGTCTCCACCACGTAGCCGAGCAGAAAGGGGATGCCAATGAGTAAGGGGCTGAGGAAAACGAACAGCCCGCCGATGAGAATCTTCACGATCCAGTTCTCATCCTCGAAAACATAGCTAAATGCCTTGCCGATGTCCATGTTCACTCCTCCTGGTTGTGTGAAGATGGGTTGGTCGGATGAACACTTCAGCCCACCCTGCTTCGTCAGAGTTGTTGCTCTATCACCTCCTTCCACGAGCCACATCTAGCAATCATTGTACATGTTTTTGCACAAATGTCAATTGGCCGCTTTCTTTCACGTATGATGTTACTGGGGTAATATGGTTCCTCCAACAGAAAATGTTACCGGAGGGAACCATGTTCACAGAAGACAAGATGACCATCAATGAACGCTACAAGTACCTGCGCTGCATGAAGAAACGCTATCGGAA
>Ga0209979_1004928_pt1 | contig 10765 bp, 8 predicted proteins | sample AnhtaG_FD_183114 | JGI IMG/M metagenome (GOLD analysis project Ga0209979, IMG submission 183114) | Deep subsurface microbial communities from Anholt, Denmark to uncover new lineages of life (NeLLi) - Anholt_01485 metaG (SPAdes) (version 2) | ecosystem: Environmental > Aquatic > Marine > Oceanic >...
GTAGATTCGAGTATTGACTAAATAAGCTACAAGGTTCATCAGAAGATAGGAGAAAAAGGAGGCCAAAGCTGCGCCTGACATACCGTAGACAGGTATTAAAAGGTAGTTTAATAAAAGGTTAAATATGGCGGCAATCCCTATGATTAGTGGATTATATTTAGTTTTTCTCTGGATAAATATTCCTATGTTTAATAGACTGAATAACCCGTATAAAAGGACAGAAAATACCAAAAGAGGTATGACCTTATATGCTCCCCAGAACTTAGGGTCTGCCATAACCTTAATAGCAGGATTGGATAGGGCGATTATTCCCAGGCTAAAAAAACTACCTATTAAAAGAAAATAGGTGGTCAAGCGGGAAAAAGTTATTGGAGCATCTTTCTCCTTGGCTAAGGGGAAATAGATTGAAGGCCAGGTGGTTAAAAATGGCTGGATTATCATAAATTGTAAGATGCCGGAGAATCTATTTCCCAAGGAATATAAACCAAGTTCGGTGGTTGAGGAGAGCCTTTCTAAGAAATAGCGGTTAGCTACCATTAAAACCCAGATGGAAAGCCCCCCGGGAACTAAAGGGAGACCATAGCTGAGCATATTTTTTAACTTGGGAAAAGAGATTTTTAAAGAAAGATGTTTATAGATCAAAAAGAAATTCAAAATGGAGATCAGGATAGCGGTGATTAAATTGCCATAGATTATCCCGCTTAATCCCATCTTAAGTTTTAAGATAAAATAGATGTTCAAGGAGACATTTATTAAAAATCTCAATATCGATACCTGGCTGAATTTGACTGACTGGAGCTTAGCCCGGAAAAGCTGAAAAGTGATAGTGGAAAGGATATTGAAAAACCCAGTGATTAAAATTAAGCGGACCAAGGTAGTATAATCCTTGGATTGAAAAAGAAGGTGATTTATCTGTTTTGAGAAGAGGAAGATGGTTCCTAATAAAATAAAAGAGGAGAAAAGAAGATAAAGATAGGAGGTGCTGACTACTTCCCTCTGTTCTTCCTTTTTATCTTTATAATCAAAAGAATAAGCCCGGAAAAAAGAGGTTTGCATTCCCTGCTGCACGAAGATTATGATTATGCTTAAACTTACAGCTAAGAGTTCTAAAATCCCGTAATCGGCCGGGCTTAAATATCGGGTATAGATGGGCAGAAGGAAAAATCCGACTGCTTTGGCTAAAAGGTCTGCTGTGCTGTAGATGGCAGTGTGCTTGACTATAGTCTTGAAGGTTTTATACATATTAGCAGTTTTGGTAAATAGAGAGGCATTTCAGAGCCACTTCCTTGACATCGTGATGTTTTTCTACATATGCCCTGCCTTTTTCTCCTAACTCTTTCCTTAAATTCACATCCTCAATTAGTTCTTTGAGCTTTTGCTTTAAATTACCAGGGTTGGAGTTCATTACCGGGAGCTTCTCCGGGTATAAAGGGAGAAGTGACTCTTTTATAAAGATACAGACCGGCTTTTTTAGAGCCATTCCCTCAAGAGCAAAGTTTCCATAAGCACCTATGAAAAGTTGATCCATAAAGATATCCCCTTTTTGATAATGATCTTTTAAACTATCATAGGGTTTACCCTCAATTAAGGAAAGCTCCACTGGATAACTTTCTCTTTTCAGTTCCTTCACTATTGAGATGATTAACTCTGTTCCCTTTTTCTTTCGATGGCTCGGAGCATGGACTATGGTGACAGGTGTCTTTATATGATCAATTGGTAAAGGTTTCCAGTACTCCAAATCGATAGGTTGGGGTATCCAGATTCCATCAGGAACATACTGGAAAAGGTCTGGAGTCGAGACTAACCGGATATGGGCTGATTTTATCCGGGGATCCATCTTCTTACCTCTGATCTCGCTTCCGTGGAAGTGAAAGATAATCTTTTTGCCCAGTTTTTTTAATAGAGGGATGTCTCTGAATTCTGCGGCAAAGATAGATTCTGAATGAAAGTGGAAAATATCATAATCCCGCAGACATTTTAGGAGAAAGAAAATCTTCCGGGTTCGAGTCCAGCCTCCTTTTTCATCTTTCAAGACAAAATCTGCAGGGAAACGGGAAAAAGAGGAACGGAAAACTGCAAAATCGCTTTTGTGCCCTAATTTTCTCTGAGCTCGAGAGATCTTAAATCCCTGTCCACCATAATCGAGAGGACCATGTAGAATTCGCATCTTTTTACCCTGGATATTCCTGGCAGAGCCAGGAGCTGATTCTGTCTAAAAGTTCTACCTGACACTGGGTTAAGGAGAAGATGTGGTTGGCTTTTTTAATCAGGTGAATCTGATATGAACTGTCAGGGTTAATCTTTTTTTTCAGATACTTATCCTGGAATTCGGCTTTGAACTCCCAGCTGGCTGGGTCAAATTCTCCATTGATAAATAAGATCTTTTTACCTTGGTAAACAAAATTCTCAAAGGAGCTTAAAAAAAGGTCATTAAACCGGGGATGTTCTTTAAAATCATCTTTTTTAAAAAAATTTCTAAAATATGTAGAAAGAGATTTACTCAAGGTCTTATATTCGCTCTTAAAAGTTAAAAGCCTGAGCCAAGCTTTTGGGTTTAAAAGTTTACTTTTATAGGTTGAGAGAACTTGCTTGGCATATTCGGGTGTGGTAATGGTGTCTTTAAATTCAGGTCTGTTTTCAGGGATATTTTCCAGGAGAACCGGAATTCCTAAAAGAACCAGCTTATCCACCCTCTGATCTTCAGCTCCGGCTATGAGCATAGTTATTGCCCCTCCGCAGATCCCCAAAAGTACGATTTCCTCCAGATTGTATTCCTTTTTAAAGAAATCGATTGCCGCTTTAGTCTCTTTCACATATCTACCCGTTTGAATCTCTAAGAAATGCTTTAAGCCTAAAACAGAAGGGAGCTTCCCTCCACTATCACCTATCCCTAAAGGATCAAACCTTAAGACATAAAAACCTTCCTGGGATAATCTTCGGGCGATCTTTACATTTAGACGATAAGAACAGACCCGGTATTTCAAAGCTGATACACAGATTATCACCCCCACTTTTTTTCTATGGGGGGTTCTTTCCTCAGGGAAACTGACGATTCCGATTAGATCCTGGTCTTTAAATTTGAATTTGGCTATCTTCTCCATACTTTCTATAAATTTGCTTTTAACCAGTTTAGGCTCTTCTCGAAAAGGTCAGGGGTACAAGTAGGATAGTATTTCATATCTCCCCAGAAGGGAGGATCTGAGCTTTTCAAGATTTCTGAGAAGTTATTTTTAGAATAAAGATTTCTTAATTTCTCTAAGCCTGGATCGATTTCAGCTTTATTTTGGGAAAACTGGAAGAATAGAGTTTTTCCGCTAAAACTTTTATCTTGAGTCAATAGGTTTACCTCTGAGACCTGTTCATAAAGTCCTTTGGAAATCTCATACCCTTCCACGTTAATCTTCTTTCCTTCTTTTACCCCTTTTATCAAATCCTCCCGGGTATAAAGGACCTTTTTATAAACCACCACCTGATGGGTTAAATTCATCCTTAAAAGCTGGTGCAGGTAGTCATTACCTTTTAGGATGGGTGCCCAGAGGATTAAAGCATCAACTTCCTTCTCTTCCTCTGCTGAGAGTGCAGCTAAGGTAGCTCCAAACCGAACCCCCAATAAGGCAACTTTTTGAATAGAGGTTTTCTTCTTAAAAAAATCTAAGGCTAAATTTATGTCAGATAGACGAGATTTCACAGTAGCTTCTTCAAATTCACCTTCACTGTCACCATCTCCGTAATAATCGAAACGCATTGCGGTAAATCCTGCAGAGGATAAAAGGCGGGAGAAATCTACCAGCACACGATGAACATGAAGCTTCTCTTCAAATATGGGCTGACAGATCAAAACCCCTTTAAAACTTCCTTCCTCGGGATAATGGATCACTCCGAAAAGCTCTTTTTCGGATTTATTCTTAAAATAGAAGTGGTCCTCCATTACAGTTCTATCTTTATTCGATCTATCTGAGAATATTTTCCATTTTTATCCTTGTGCTCATGGATTCCTAAGCCCTGTCTGAAGGCACAATGCAGATGGTCGTGGTCATCTGGAGGCATAGCACCTGTGGGCCACTGGGTATGGAGAAGGTCCTGCATTACCGTATCCAAGGCTACAGGGTCTAAGGAGAAAAACAGGGTATTGGGCGATTTATTCTCAAAGATGGACCACCTTTCCGGGGTAGCGTTATATTTCTTCGCTCCGAAAAGGCCATCTGCGACTGTCAATCTAGTCTTATCTTTCAAGTTGGTATTTTTATAGATATCTACTAAGGGATTTTTCTCTAGGGCATAAAGACCAGCATGAATATCAGTATAGTAATGGCCATCTAAAGACCCCATATGGAGCTTAAAGGTGCCAGAGACTCCAGTGGAATGGGCTTTCAGTAATGGTATGCTTATCAAATGCTGGGCTTCTACCAATACATCGGTTAACTCATGAGTAGGTATATTGGGATAAGAGAAGTTCACTAACCTCGAGGGATCGGTGCTATCAAAAGTTGCTCTCAGATTACCATTTTGACCCGGGTAGTCGTAAAATTTTACTCCAGGATAAAGACAGCCAGAAACAAATCTTCCAGGTAAAGTTCTGGAGGCATCATAGACCCAGATATCTGCTGCAGGGATGCCTATTCTGGTCAGTCCTGAGATTATTGAATTTATCGGCTTTATTATAGAATCGATCTTATTACTAGTAGAGTAATAGTTTTCGCAATTATTGAAATTGACACGGATAGCGATTTTATCTCCAGATTGATAAGAGCTCATAATCTGCTGCCAGGCTGAAACAGGATCTGGAATTCCGGTAAGTTCACAGGCTCCCCTATCCGCCATGGCATCAACCAGTTCTTGATTAACATAGTCACCATAATAGCCTGAGGAGAAATCCCAATAGGTGGCATCCGGGTCATGGATCTGAACTACCCTGCAGGCAGGGATATTTTTAATTAAACCTTTTTCTTCTCCTTTTAGAAGCTCTGGTAAAAAAAATAGCCCCGCTCCTATTCCTAATCCCATATTTTTAAAAAATTCTCTTCTGCGCATCATTTCCTCCTGAGATCAGATTTGTTATAATATAAAAAGAAAAGGTTAAAATCCAAATACTAAATCCACTCTTCATTTAAACGCATATTTATCAGAGTTTTATTTGAACCTCTTAGTTTATGAAGACTTCAAATTTCTATAATAGCCTAACGTTTTCCTTAAATCTTCTTCAAAATCGATTTTCACTTGACAACTTAAAAGTCTTTGGGTTTATTGACGTTACCTGAAGTGTGTCTTAGATCTCCAGGCTCAGGACCGGAGAAAATAGGTTCCACTCCCACTGGCTGAATAACTGTTCATATAATATCTCCCTTCTGACTCAATTTCATCTAAAAGACGTTTTAGATTCTCTCTTTTACCAGAGGAAAAATCTTCTAAAACTTTGACCTTTTTCCTGGTTTATATTGATTTTTCAACTATATGTGTGACGAAAAAACCTACACAACAAATAACCAGATAAGACATTTACACGTCATTCAATAAGCCCCAGCTTTCTCTTTATATAAGCTATTAAGTTCTTAATGGAATCTAAGTTCTCCGGGATGAGTTCCTCATCTTCCACCTTAATCTTATAAGTCTCCTCGATAAAATTGACCAGCTCTAAAACTCCGGTTGAGTCTATTATCCCACTCTGAAGAAAGGACTCATCTTCTTTTATGACTCTATTTTTATCTCCTAAAAGGAAATTATCCTGGATGAAACTCTTTATCTTCTCCTCCATCAACATCTGTTCTCCTTTGGTTTGCTCAGTCAAAAGAATACGCAATTTCTTTTAGGTTTATCGGAACTATTCTTTCTGATTTAACTTATATATATTAGAAGATTAAAGTTGTCAAAATTTTAACTTGAGTTTTTCAAAAAGATGAGAAAAAATGAGTACAACCTAATATGGTAGAAATTCTTGCCAATTAGTAGGTGTAGTATAACAATGCAAAATCAAGCAGTTAATATTCAGTGAATTCAAGACAAACACATTAATGGATAGCTGCTTCGCCTGTTGAGCACATCACAATTGTGGTGAACTTCATCAGAGATTCATTCGTGCCACCATAGGGCATTGTTAGACTAAACTGTCGCAAAGTCCACTGAACCTGGAAAGGGCTTGAATGCGAGTTTTCAAATTATGTTTCTCAAGTCCTTAAGGTGGAAACATGATTCCGTGAGAGTACGTTGATCATAAAGGAAGTGTCATATAGTTTTTCTTAGCTTAGTTCAGAAGTTGGGAGTAAAGTTCACAGATATATTTATCTAAATACTGTTCACTGAGACGAGGTTGGAAAACACTGAAGGAAAGACAACTTCACTTTCAAGCTGGACTCTCAGACCTAGCAAGTCAAATTTATTTACAATATTAGCAAAGAATCCAAACTGGTACTCTATTGGTTTATTACTGGAGGCGGGATAATTAGTAATGTATTTGTAGAGAATTGGATTTAGCTCTCAACGTTCATAGGCATAAACCAATTCATGCGGCTTTTGTGAGGATTACACTTCCCCTGATCGTTCAGATGAGAAAAAGCAATACAAATATTCGAGCACTTCTTAGGAGATTCTGCCCCTTATCTTCGTCAGCCTCTTCCTTTTTGGTAACGATATTTTAGTCACTTTAGTCTCAATACCTAGGCTAAGTAAATCGAGATAGAAATCAATGTTTTTGGGAACCCAATAGAAGCAAAGCCTCACTTGACTATTTTTCATCTCAATAACGATTTTCTTAAGAATATTTCTAAGAATGAGTCTTTTCTCCTGAAGAGGTGAAGTTTCCAAAACCTTAGCACAAAAATCATAATAATCCCTTGTCTCCTGAGCAGCCCGCGGTAAAGCTTTCACTAAGCGTTTTACTAATTCAGTAGTCCGGTTATTCTTAGCCAACACCAGTTTCTCTTGCGTCAATTCTCTCACTCGTTTGTCGACCCTATTGTAAATAAGACCATCTTCAGGAAGCGATTGTAAATTCCTAATTTCCTCTCCGGCTCTTTCTGTTTTTTTATCCAATGCACCCGAACATGATTTTGACTTTGTGATCTGCTTCAGTGCACTCATTAACAGTCTTAAAATTCTCTTTGTGGAATTGTAGTAAGCGAGTCTTTTCTTAATCGTATCGAGAACGAGATTGTCTACCAATTCAGTTTTAATGTAGTGGCCCGAGCATACTTTTCCTGCTCTTAAGGAGTAACCTTCGTCTCGGTAATAGCGATATCGGTTCTTATTGCGATACCATTTACATCCGTAATAGCCTCCGTAGAACCCGAATCCACATTGCCCGCATTCAATTATGCCGGTCAGCAAGTAAGGTGAAGAGCGAAGTACTCTTCTATAAAGTATGGATTTTATCCTTCGGTGAAAGATGTCCTGAGCTGTATTCCAGAGTTCTTCAGAAATAATAGATGGGTGCGCCCTGTTACAGACTACTACGTTTTCCTTGTCGTGGCGATCTTTTCTGCCCTGCTTATCCCCCCACAGATTTTCACACCGGGAAAAAATCCCCCTTTTCTTAATTCCATAAATCATCTTTCCTGTGTAAATCTCTTTATTCATAAGTCTGTACAAATTGTCACGGGTCCACGTGCTTTTCTTGTCCCAAGCTAACACTCTAAAATGACTATGCTTGCTCATCTGAGTCCATTTATGATTCGGTCCCGGGATCCCCTCGTGATTGAGCATCCTCGCCATTGTCTTAAGATCGATACTCTTGTTGACAAAGTAGTCAAAAATTCTTTCCACCGTCTCGAGTTCTTCCAGCTCACCTAGTACCAAGATTGTCCTGTGCTGAGGGTCATGACATCTCTCTTCAGGATCTAATAACCTTAAAATCCGTTTGTTTTTATCTACTTCTGCCCTTTTATATCCGTAGGGAGCAGATCCTCCAGTCCAGAAGCCCTCCTTGGCTAGGCTAACACAGGCACGTGTGATCAATACACTAAGCCTTCTGCTATAGTCTCCAGCTGCTGCGTGCTTGACTGTCTTGATTATTGCAGACTGAAAGGACTTTGTGTTTTGAATATCGTCGTTGGTATATATGATTTCCACGCCTTTCTTCTCAAAGTAGACCTCCCAGTAGATAGACTCCCTCGGATCAGGAAATCTTCCCCAACGAGTTGTGTCATAGATGAGTATAGCTGAGAAGTCACTCTTACCTTCTTCAACCAAGGCTTTCATCTCTTGAAATCCCTCTCTATGATCTACAGAAGTGCCTGGTCGGTCTTCATCTGTAAACCACCTTACTATCTTAAAGTTATTCTTCTGAGCAAATTCCTCTATTTCTTTCTTCTGATCAGGTATAGACCGGTCCTGGATATTAGTCGAGCATCGGCAATACCCCGCACAGAGGTTTTGTTTCATTATACCGTCCTATTCTTTTTAAACCCAGTCGATTATATCCCTCATTGTTTTCTGCTGCAAATACAGATAAGGCCAAGGGGAAGGCTGGCCCCTCTCCGATTTCTATTTTAAGATACTTATTCTATTCTGATCTTTACTGTCTGAACATTCACCCTCCTACATTTACTGAATTATTTAACTAAGGACGGTGAGCAGTCTATCAATAAATGAATTTACACTATTTTAAGCAAATAGTCGAGACTTAACACCAGTCGTAGATCAATGCCTTAGTGGGTTGAGATGAAAGATTTTCATCTCTAAAGGTTAAATATCTTAATCTTAATAGGAAGTTAATTCTATCAAGCAAGAGTGTCTCTAATTTCCATGTGCTTACTGAATAGTTGAATATAGCTATAGTTGATCAAGAGTCTTCACTATTAATAGAAATTTCCACGAAGCACCTGCTGTCATTTTCTGGTACAGATTGACCTAGTGGAGGATTAATCACGCTTTTGATACTGCGTTTGTTGTAGAATAGCAACAGTGGATATGCACTAAGAGAAAACTGGCCAACAACAGGGAAGTAATCAGATAAACCATTGAATTTTTCGTTCCCCTAACAACTGTCATTTCAACCTCCTAATGGTTAAAGAGTGTAAAAAAACTAACTTTAAACCTACTTTGAATCCTTTCCCCTTGACCACCTCCTTTTACGTTTTACATAGTTTGTTATAGCTCTAAACCTCTCACTTCAGAGATAACCTAATCTTTCATTTAAAATATAGACTATCAGCCAAGTTGTCAAGAATTATTTTGTCTTTAGCCTATGTTTTTTAAGAAATCTTAGGATATACTATAACTCAAAATCTAATCTTAGATAAGGAGTTTAAGTGTTGAAAAAGGAACTTAAGTTAATAGGTGATCGCATAAGAGGTTTCAGAAAGGCCAAGAGATTAACTCAGGAGAAATTAGCTGAATTAGCAGACCTTCACCCTACTTTTCTCAGTGAAATTGAAAATGGTAAAGCTAATTACTCTATCTCCACCCTACTTTCCATCAGCAAGGCTCTTAAAGTGAATCCAGCTGAGCTTTTTCTATTTAAAACGGGCAAGAAGGAGGTCGCTGAGGGATTCGAGTTTAAATTGGCTAAAATCTCAAAACTTTTGCAGGAAAAAGACTTGAAAACTCAAGACAAGGTTTTCACCATCCTCGAAATTCTGCTGTCTTGATCTGATGGTTAGCTGGAAGAAGTTGGAACCTGTCTGATGCGTCAAATAGGTTAGTTATACCCACCCTGTTTACACTATTTCTTTCTATCCTAATAACCCATAAAAACCCAACCCAAATTGAAACAAAATTGAAACAGGGGGGAGTAGTGTTCCCCTATACCCCATTGTTTTGGTTTTTGATTTAGGTGAGAGAATCTATGCTATATTTTAGCAGTGGACTGTCATGTTAAGATTTTGATATATAATATCTTGGGGCAAAAGGTTAAAACTCTAGTAAATAAATATCAACTTGCAGGATATAGGAAAGTGATCTGGGTGATCTGGGATAGCAAAATTGATCAGGGTCAAGGAGTAGCGAGCGGAATATATTTCTATAGGATTCAAGCCGGTGACTTCACCAGATCAAAGAAAATGGTAATACTGAAATAGGAAAGTCTTGAGGTTTTCAGCGAATGGTGACTAGGAGTAATGTGCTGAGGCAAGTCTACTCAAATTAAAGATACTAGAAAAAGCTGAAAGGATTCTGAGCTTCCTACAGAAAAGGGGTTGGTTCTTTTTCAGTGGCTTGGTTCCGATGAAACCTTGACAGAAAAGGATCTGTATAGATCCTTTCACAAATTTTCAGAAACGTACCAGCCTCATTTCGTTTGGATTTTAGACTACGCATTTGGGGTAAAGCCAGCTATTAGTGACTCTAAGCTGTTAGGATACTTACCTGGATCTTTGCTGTCCGTAGCCTTCCTTATGGTGCTTAAATGAAGCTTTTTAGTCGCAAGACCAGTTGAGAATCTACACTTTTGTAGTATAATTATTGTCAATTTTGTGAATTTAATAGCATAAATATACATAATCCTGAGCATTTTGTGGGATTGGAGATCTCAAAACAGGGTAAATTTTCCTTTGCTCCACTTTATCAGTTAAGTGACAAAAAGTTTGGATTTTATCTAAAGTTAAGATTTTAACTCCCTTCTTGGTTTCCTTCTTGTAGTTTCAGTTCCTTCCAGGAGCCACTCTCTCAGTTTTATTGAAGGGGTGGTTTAATTTTTTTAGGAGATTAATCGGTAAGATCTAATTTATCTACTGCCTCAACTAAGTGATCTGGTGTTAGGTGGGAATAGATCATAGTAGTTTGGATATCAGAATGTCCCATCAATTTCTGGACCGTGGGTAGATCCACTCCTTTC
>Ga0209979_1004929_pt1 | contig 10764 bp, 6 predicted proteins | sample AnhtaG_FD_183114 | JGI IMG/M metagenome (GOLD analysis project Ga0209979, IMG submission 183114) | Deep subsurface microbial communities from Anholt, Denmark to uncover new lineages of life (NeLLi) - Anholt_01485 metaG (SPAdes) (version 2) | ecosystem: Environmental > Aquatic > Marine > Oceanic >...
CCATTTAGGCTTCAAGCTCCCCTCGCATAAGATAACTGCTTATATTCTCTATTTCTCCAGGCCTCATGGAATTAAAATTACAGGGACCCGCTATCTAACAAATGTAGCCTGGCCTTTAGAAGTTGTATTGAGGAACGCCATTCACGAAATGATGCATTCGCCCTATGATTTAGCTTCCGATATTGAGCTGAAAAAAGTCATCTATCTCTTGAGAAAAGATGAATTTTTAATGGATAAAGTTTTGAATCACAATCCTTCATACGGCTACAATTCCTTTGAAACTTTTATCGAAGAAGATTGTGTTCAAGCGCTCGAACAGATAATTAACGAAAAACTAAACATTGAAGCCGAAGCACGCAAGAGATGGAAAGAAGCTGATGAGGGGATGCATGTTTTTGCTGCAGCCCTTTATAGTGTTATGAAAAAGAAAAATTTCAACCAAAAAGGTGAGAAATTCCGCGATTTCTTAATAAGAATGATTCAATCAGGAGAATTAGCTCCAGGCAGGATAAAAATTATTTATGATAATTTCTATACTCAAGGCTCCTAGCGTATTATAGTCAGTTTCATTTTTTTACTTAATAAAGCTCCTTCTTCAGACTCCGGAATTTCTAGGTACAAAGAGTTTTCTCCAAGGGTTCCCTGGTCGAGTTCAAGCTTGAATATCGAACTCCAGACTCTTAATTTCTCGTTCCAGAATTCTGAAAGCAGCACCTTCGGAAGAGCACGAAGGCTCCTATCCTCACCAAGAAGCAGAAATTCTGGCTGCATCTTCGTTTTCCCATGAGGAAGATAAAGCTGCATAAACACAGAAGCACCTTCCCACTTTTTGAATTGGTTCGTCACCTTTGGGAAAAATTTGATCTGGTCATACTCAAGACTTCCATCTCTATTGGAGAGCGAAAAGATCTTTTTAACTTTTTTAGAATTCGAAACCGTATCACCTAAAACACAGTTTATAATCAGGCGCTCATTGTTCTGCTTGAGCACAGGGATGAAGAGAGACGATTCCCATGTTCCTATTTCATTCGTTTGGGGATCACAAAGAGCAAAAATAGTTTGATATTCATGCTGGCCGAAATTAAACTCCGGGCCTTTGAAGTGATAGCTTAGATATTCAATGTTTTTTACAAAATCCAGGAAGGAAGGACTGATGTTCAATCCGATATTGATTTTGCCTCCATACCCCTTCTCACCATCATTTTTATCTTTAATCCAGACATGAAGGTTAAATAATTTAGGAGCATACTCAACGAATCTGTCCCTGAATAACTCCTTTGCGGGTAGAGCGATATTCATCCAGGGCTCATATTTACCGGATTCTGTTAAGAAAGGAATGAGTTCTGCTTTAAAAGGCAATTCTTTGAATAAGGAAGGATTATAAAAAGCCGTAACAAGAAGCATCTTATTGGTCTCTTTTTTCGAATAGTCCGTGTAGCCTTTTCTGAATCTGGTATCAACACCTTGACGTTTAACGTTTACCTCTATCTTATGGTATTTGTCATCTGCTTCGCTTCTTTGGGCATAGAAACTCAGCTGATAATAATATGTTAGATCTCTACTTATGACTCTGCGAAACTCTTCAAATTTATCGGCTCCCCGCAATGAATCAGCACCGGTATCTTCAGATATCCACCTTAAATTCTGGACTTTCCTAATGTTATCTCCTTCACTGAAATAGATTTGAGCCATTTCGTTTTTCTGGTAAGATTCTGCTGAGGCGCCTGAATGGAGCCGCTTTACATATGTGCCGCAGTCAAAAGAGTAGATGGATATGTTATGAGCGTTGGCAAAACGAATCAATTCGGTGATGACTTCTGCTCCATCCTTAAATACTTTTTTATCGAGTATATTAAAAGGATCGAATATTTTTATCTTATCTATTTTCCCAAAACTTTTATTTCGATAGGCATCTTCTAATCTCTCGGTAAGAATGCCGCTAAGGATGTTTGGAAGCATATCGGGTGGGGAAAGATCTGGAATGCCTGCACTTATGAGCAGCATGTATTTTCTTCCGGGCAAGCTTTTGATCATGTTACATGCGCCTAAAATCCCCCCTATAGTCTTTCCAAATCTCTTCATTTCCGTGTTCATGTGATATATTCTCTGCATATCCTCGGCATATATATTCTCAAACGGATTATCAGTTTCTTGCTGCCTTCTGATTTCCGTCGGACTTCCGGTCCTGCCTTCGCTCCCGACCTGAGCTTTGTATGAAGGTTCGATAACGGTGTCTAATTTCCAAATACTTCCCGCGGCTCTTTCAACAGAATTTTTAATAAGTTCCTCATTCAGGGTGAAAGGTTGGATAATCTCTATTCCCTTCCTATTTCTGAGCTGGAGAACCATGACTTCATTCCCGAGCTTTGCGATAGAAACCAGCTCATCTATGATTTTCTCGCTTCCTTTTATGATTTCTCTTTGCCATGAATTGATGGCGTCAAATATGACAACAATCCTATTTTGGGGGAAAACGGACAATATCCCATCTCCCATTTCTTCTGGGAGTTTCAAATCTTTCTTATCGAAGCTTGCGAGTTCAAAAGAATTTACAGGGACTCTTATCCCATCCTCAAAGAGTTCGAAATCGTCCTTGGTTAAGTCTTTTACGAACTCTCCGTCTCTGGTTACAATAACGTCAACCATAATCAGCCGAACTTCGACTTCGTGCTTTTCAGGAGGGAATAACTGTTGTTTTTCTTGAAATCCATAAAGAAGCGAGCTTATTGCTATGACTGTCATAAAAAGCATAATAAGTGCTTTTTTCAGCTGAATCTCCTTTTGGACGTCTCTGGAGGAAGCATGATTTTCCTGGAATCTTTACCATATCTTCCCTGCATGGTTTAAGTACTGCTCTCTACATTTTCTATTATACAACTGCAATAAGTATGGCACAATAATTTCTCAAAATGAAATTTGGAACTGCCCTTATTTTTTCCAAGATTAGCAGGTATTTTTTTGTCCGAATTCTTCATGTTTTTAAAATTGTCAAATACCGGCTTTTTAATTTGACATCCATTATTTCCTGATATATAGATTCTAAGTGTATCAGCAGGTAAAATCAAAACAAAGGAGAATGAAAATCGTCGTAACCCAAAAAGAGATAGATCTTCCCGGGAGGAGAAAATGAGAACCTTTTTTAAGGTTATTTTGGCCGTGCTATTTATTGTATTGATTATGACAATCTCCTTCAGAGTGAAAAAGACTGCATGGAAAGGGACCATTGAAGAGGAGTATGGAGTAAAAGTCGTTAAGAATCCTAAAAAGCCAATTCATGATGATGCTGTTTTTAGCCTTAAAGAAGACTTAGCTTTAGGAGAAAAAGAGAGAAATGAAAAACATATGTTTTATCTTCTAACGGATATGGATGCAGATAGTAGCGGGAATATTTATGTTTTAGATAGCGAAGATGTAAACATAAAAGTTTATGATCCAAAAGGCCGTTTCTTAAAGGTTTTTAGCCGAAAGGGCGAAGGTCCTGGCCAGTTGTCAAATCCCATTGATATTTATATTGACGATAAAGATCTGATTTATGTTTGTGATTCAGGTAACAATCGGATATCCATTTTCGACGGACAAGGGGATTTTGTCAGTTCTATTAATTTTAAAGAATATTCTGCTGGAAAGATAATCGGGATTAATCCGCGAGGAGGGATTATTCTCAGGGTAGACAAGACTTCCCTTGAATCAAGCATGAGTTTTATTACAAGGTCTTATTTCATCAATATGTATTCTGACCGGTTTGGTTTCAAGAAAAACTTATACAGTGTTAGCGTTCCTATTATGCAGCATTTCCGCAAAGGGGAAAAAGGGATTGCATTGAGTATCCCTTATCAAAAAGAACTATGCTGGACATTGGATTCCTCGGGCAATGTGTATATAGGGGAATCTCAAGCGTATGAAATTCAAGTATTTTCGTCCTTAGGGAAGCAGATTCGGCGGATTGAAAAAGAGTATGAGCAAAGCAAAGTCTTAAAGCCCGATATTGATAATTATGTGAAGGAACAATTCCAGTTTGATAAAAAAGAGGGAATATTTTGGTCAACGACCATAAAACAGAAACTAAGATTTCCAGTGCATAAGCCTGTTTTTGAAAAGTTTTTCTTTGCTGAGGATAAGTTGTTTGTATTAAGGTCCGAGAATGGCAATAAAGAACGTTCATTTTTTGATATTTTTGACTCTGAAGGAAAGTACTCTTGGAAAATGCGGCTAAAAATCCGCCCCAGGATATGGAAAAATAACAAAATCTACACCGTAGAAAAAGGCGAAGACGGATATCATGTAGTAAAGCGATATAAAGTTTTTTGGCATTTATAACTAAACGTAAAAAAACAGTAGCTTTTCCCCTATTTTTTTATGTCTTCCTCATTTTTTGTTTTCAGTTGGTTTCTTCTATTTTTCTCTAATTCTTGTAATTTCAAACAAGACTGGATTGAATGCATCCGGACAGGCGTGAGTTTTTTTATCTGGATCTTCAAGCCATTCCTCTTTATCTTTCTGTCCTTAATGAGCATGTATCTTAAAAATTCATTCTTTTGGCTATAAGATGGTAATTGAGGAGAGAATAGTCAAATTGACAAAATAAAAACCTTCCCTTACGCTATAAAATAAAGTATAATATTTCTATAGAACATATAGGAATAAGGAGGTATCATGAAAAAAAAGGCAATATACATCGTCATGATTCTTGCTTTTTTGACAGGATGCATCAGCCAAAAAACTATATCAAAACAGGAATCTCTAAGTACTGAACAGCCAAATAACGGAGAGAAAACCATGATAAAAAAAGTGGAAAAAACAAATAATGAATGGAAAAAAATGCTTACTCCAGAACAATACCGCATCATGAGAAAACGTGGCACAGAAAAATCTTTTTCAGGCCAATATAATGATCATTATGAAAAAGGTATATATTACTGCCCAGGATGTGATACTCCCCTATTTAGTTCGGAAACCAAGTATGACCACGGCTCTGGCTGGCTGAGCTTCACCGCTCCTTTCGACGAAAATCATATCGAATATTTAGAGGACAATTCTTTGTTCAGGAGAAGAACCGAGGTAAGGTGCGCTGTTTGCGGCGCCCATCTCGGACATGTCTTTGATGACGGCCCAGGACCAACACATAAACATTACTGCATCAATTCAGTGAGTTTGGATTTTAAGCGCGCAGAATCACAACCTGAATCAGAATCCAACCACTCAGAAAAATCAGATAAGAGCGCTAAAAAAAAGGTAAAGACGGAAAATGCAATCTTTGCCGCAGGATGCTTCTGGGGAATTGAAGATAAATTCAGAAAGACTCCCGGCGTTATCTCAACAGAGGTCGGATACACTGGGGGACATATTAAAAACCCTACTTATAAACAGGTATGCACCGACAAGACAGGTCATGCAGAAGCCGTTAAAATAACATTTGATCCAATCCTGATTAGCTATGAGGAACTATTGAAAGTATTTTTCAGTATTCATGACTCCACCCAATTAAACCGTCAGGGCCCTGATATCGGCAGACAATACAGGTCGGCCATCTTCTACTACAACGATGAACAAAAAATGGCTGCTGAAAAGATAATCAAAGAACTTGAGAGCTCAGGCCGCCCTGGTAAATCCATCGCTACAGAAATCGTTTCTGCTTCCAAATTCAATAAGGCTGAGGAATACCATCAACAGCATTATGAAAAACGAAAGAAAGACAGTAACGGGCAATACGGAACAGATAGCTGCCTAATATAAAATTACAATAAATGGGAATTTATTAAAGTTTCCAGACTTACTCAGTTATAAAGAAATTATCCTCTTGCTAGTACGAGTATTATTTGCTTTTTAAGTTTTTATCTGTCCTCCCGTTATCATACATCCCCATTACGCCTTTTACCACTCCATCTTCTTTGATGATTTTTATACGGAAATAGCCAATCTCCTTAAGCATGAAGAGGTCATTTGATAGAGGTATCATTCTATATTTGGGCCTACCAGTTCTCTGATAGTAGAGTTCTCCGTTTTCAAAGGTTATAGTCCTGGGGCCGTATTTTCCTGCATATGATCGTAAAGTCTCTGGCTTGACTTTGACAGGATTTAACTCTGCTTTTAATGATTCCGCATGCCACTCATATCTGGATTTATCATCTTTGTCTTTTGTGCTGGAAGCTAATTTTTCCAGAGCCTTCAGGTGTGCGGTTGTCAAGGCATCCTCTTGCGGAACCTCTATGTGAGGTTTCACTCCTACTCCCTCCCAGTTGGTCTTTGTAACGGGATTTATAGCACGTCCCTTTGGAACATTGAGTATAAAGTTATCATTAACAACCATTGGTCCACCAGGGTGGGCGCCACCACCTGTTGTTTCTCCGATTAGGGTTGCTCGCTTTAAGTTTTTTAAATTATAGCTAAATTCTTCAGCGGCAGAAAAAGTGCGACTGCTGGTTAGAACATAAATATCAATATCAGGGATTTTTTTTCCAGGAACATGGGGCAGTGTCCAAGTTTGCATTGTCTCATCACCGGGACGCCAGTAAAAGGTGTTCAAGTGCACTGGATCATCGTCATAAAAGTAACTTGTCAGTAATTGAATCATTCCTGCACTTCCTCCGCCATTATTTCTAAGGTCAATAATCAAGGTCTCGCAGTTGGCAAGAAGATTCATGGCTGATACGGCAGTCTCACCAGCATATTTGGGACCGGCAAACTGCCTCAAATCGAGATATCCGATATTCCCGCTTAAGATTTTAACTTCTTTAAATCCAAAATTCGTTCTCCTCAGTCCTTTAAGCCGTAATTCAAGAAGCTCTGGATCATCCTTGTCCTTTTCTCTGCGTCTCATTCGCTTTACTGCTTCGGGATCGTAGCCGACTCGAATATGTAAGTCTTTGCTGATTTCTCTTAGATCTTTGCCTAATTGGTCTGCGAACTCACCAGGGGAAGTTATCTTCTTATAGTCTCCTTTTTTCAGCTTTCCTGAAAGGTGACTGCTCATCTTTTTCGCAGTTTCTGCGTAAACATAATTATCCTCTAAAATTTTGCTGATTTTTTTTACCACCTGCTCCTGCTCATCCTTATTTACTTTCAGTTCCTTTTCTTGGCTAAATCCGTTGACATTCAGGGCAATGATAATAAAGATTGTCAAAAAGACCTGAAGGGTAGGAACAAATCCATTTTTCCATAGTTTCTTTTTTTCAATAAAACCGTAGTTTTTTTGCTTTTTCATGATCTTCCTTTCCTGTTTTTCTTTATTTCCCATAGGGATTTATGTAAATCCGGTTGGAACGCCATCGCAATCGTTTCCGACCGGGCTTGATGGATTATAAAAAAATTGCAAAAAGCCACATTAAGAATCAGGGAATTACAATTTTTTCTCTTTCCAGGACCCTGTTTTGATTTAGATATTCAACCAGGATATCTACAGACCAGAAACAACAACGTCCTTGAAGACCATACTCGGTGTGCGCCAGGAAGAATAGACCCACGGGTCATTGGCAACTTCGATAAGGTTGTTCCAGAATTTGAGGTGATTTCCAGCAATGTTCATCTCAGCAACAGCTTGCACTGGCTTGCCATTCTCAAAAAGCTTGCCGAAGATTCCAACCGAGGCATCGCCAGTGGTCGAGTTGGAGTTTCCGCCTATGAATCCAGTTATAAAAATGCCTCTCCCGAGGTCCTTCATTATTTCTTTCACTGAGCGCTTTCCTGGAGGAATGATCAGATTGGATTTTCCACCTGTAGTCGGTTCCCAGCCCAACTTCCTGCTGTAGTACCAATCAACATAGAACTCTTTCAGTACACCCGAGTCAACCATGATTCTCTTCTTTGTTGCAAATCCATCATCATCGAACAAGCTACTGCCAAAACCACCCTTAAGGAACGGATCATCAATCAGTGTGAAATGCTTACTGGCAATCTTTTCCCCTTTTTTGTCTGCAAGGAATGATCGTTTTTGCTGAACATTAGAACCATACATACCATCCAAAAAACCATCGAGTATCCTTGGAACATTCCTATTCTCGATAATGATCGGCAAGGTCTCGGTTTTCATCTTTTTTCCTCCAAGAAGATCGAGCGTTCGTGTTGCTGCTTCAGCCCCGATTTTTTCAGGCGTCGGCATGTTCTTTCTTATAACTGAAGCCACGAAGTGGTAACCACTTGGACGCCGGTCACCTTCACCCTGAGCAGTCATGGAAGCACCGGCTTGGAAGAGAGTATATTCCTCAGAACCTTCAAAGCCGTTGCTAGCCATCATGAGTAATTCACCACGGCTGTCGATTTCTCTTGCTGTGACTGAAATAACCTTCTTCCCACCTTTGGCTATACAAGACTCCTCTATGGCCTTCACCATGTTGTGTCTGTCTTCAGGGCTAAATTTCTTATAGTCAGGATCGAGTTGTCCTAAATCAAGCTTGGCCCTCCCTTTGTAATATTTAGGATCGGGCAAAGTGCGGTAGGGATCCTCTTCCAAAAGCTTTGTCGTGGCGATGGCGTTCGTTATAAAGTCCTTCAAAGCGCTCTTGCGCAAATCTGAAGTGCTCTGGGAAGAATATCGTCCGTTCACAAAGATTAAGATACCAAATGACCTTGTGGAAGCTTCTTTAATAGTCTCTGGCTTGCGCTCCCTGTAGCTGATATCGACAAATCGCCTGCTGCTCATACGCACCCGGCACTCATCAGCGCCAGCGGATTTCGCAGTTTTAATTGACCAAGCAACCAAATCATACATTTCTTTATTCATATCCACTCTCCTTTCCTCATCTCTTTACCCCGCCTACAGTCATCGACTTCACCAGACATGTCGGCTGGCCGAAGCCGCAGGGAACAGCCTGTCCGCCTTTACCGCATGCTCCGCCGCCGCCCCCGTACATTTCGAAGTTATTCGCTAACATGGTCATGTTTCTCAGCATCTTCGGTCCATTGCCCATGATGTTTACATCTTTGATGGGCGCGGTGAGCTTTCCGTTTTCGATAATTCTTCCCTGGGATACGTAGAAGGCGAAATCACCTTCGCCAATTCTCACCTGTCCATTACTTACATCCTGGATGTAAATGCCTTTTTTCACGCTCTTAATTACATCCTCTGGTGTACTCAATCCTGCCAGCATATAAGTGTTACGCATTCTTGGCTGAACAAAATGCTGATAGCTCTGACGACGCCCGTTGCCCGAGGATTTCACTTTATAATGCCGTGCAGAAATCTTATCGTACATGTAGCTGGAAAGGATCCCTTTGTCGACCAGCACTGTTTTCTGGCCAGGGGTAGCCTCGTCATCAGTGTTAATGGAGCCCAAAAGTTTCGGTATAGTGCCGTCGTCAACGATGGTCACAAAGGATTCTGCGACTTTTTTACCGAGCATAGTAGAGTAGGTGGATATCTTTTTGCGGTTGAAATCAGCTTCCATCCCGTGTCCTATGGCTTCATGAAGCAGAACTCCTGTAATACCTGGACCCAGTACGACGGGCATCTCTCCAGCGGGAGGTTGAACCGCATCGAAAAGAACAAGGGACCTGTCCACTGCTGTTTTGGCGATCTCTTCAGCCACTGCCTGAGTGTAAAAAGAGAAATCCATCCGGCCGCCAAGATTCCATCCTGCTCTCTCTCGCTTGCCGTTCTTTTCCGCTACTACGGTAGCATAAAGGTAGTTTCTTGGCTGCAGATCTTCAGCTTTTGTACCGTCGCTGGTAACCACCAGTATCCGTTTCTGTTGGTCATAAAACCCTGCATTTACTTTGACTATCAGGGGGGAGAGAGCAAAGCATTTGTCGTTTGCGGATTGTATCATCGGCAGCTTGGATTTAAGCGGAACAGAAGTGAGCAGTGTCTTGAGCGGGTAGTAATTTTTCATCTTGAGAGGCTCGAACTTGCCAGCGGGTTTTTTTGCCTCAGCGCTGGAGATTGTGGCGGCGGTAGAGGCGGCATTCAGCATTGAATTCTCTTCTAGCTCCTGCGTGAATCCATAGCCTACTTGATCACCTTTCACGGTCCGAATACCTACGCCAAGATCAACGGTGCTGAGGGCCTTGTTGACTTTGCCGTCTTCCAGTATAATCCTGTTAGTGATCGTATGCTCAAAAAAGAGATCGGCGAAATCCCCTCCCCTGGACAATGCCTTAGCAAGGACCTTCTGGCATAGACTGTCTGTAATGCCAAATTCATTTTCAAAATAACCTGAAGTGTCCGCACGAGCAAGACTATACAAGCCTCTCGGCAAAAGGGGCGTTGCTATGGTAACTGCTGCCGCCGCAGCACCGGTCTTGATAAAGGAACGTCTGGAAATTTTTTTCATGAGTCCTCCTTTTTTTTATTGCGTGTTAAAAAAGATAATTTGACCAAAGATATAACTTGGCCATAAGATTGCATGAGATACAATAATCCTCTCTAAATATATTATACGGCATGTCTATATAAAAAGTTGCAAATTTTTGCTAAAGCATCTTTTTTATCTTGCTTGGAGATAAAAAGTAAAAAAAGACACTTCCACTTTGACTTGAAGGATGAAAAAAGGACTTGTTCGCTTTTTTAATTTTAAAAAAGGGGCCTGTCCCCATTTTTAATTTTTAGCGCCTTTCTTCTGAAGTAATCGGACTATTTTTTTACGCTTCAGAGTTGTTGCCTGTTTGAGGGCAGTAGAGCCAAAATTGTCTTGAGCATCGATATCTGCACCAGCATCTAGCAAAACCTTGACTGCCTTATCCGCGCCTGTCATTGCAGCAATCATCAGGAGCGTCCGACCATCCAAGTTTTTGTCGTTTACGTTCGCTCCGGCTTTAAGCAGTTCCTGTATG
>Ga0209979_1004930_pt1 | contig 10762 bp, 11 predicted proteins | sample AnhtaG_FD_183114 | JGI IMG/M metagenome (GOLD analysis project Ga0209979, IMG submission 183114) | Deep subsurface microbial communities from Anholt, Denmark to uncover new lineages of life (NeLLi) - Anholt_01485 metaG (SPAdes) (version 2) | ecosystem: Environmental > Aquatic > Marine > Oceanic...
AGGCAAAACAGGAGCATGAAGACCCGGAGCGACCGCTTTCTGAAAAGGGATGGTCGGACATTAAAAAAGTGGCGGCTTTTATCGCAAAAAAAGGGAATGTCTCTGTAAAGGACATCTTCCACAGCGGAAAGACCAGAGCGCAGCAGACTGCCGAAGTTTTGGCTGAGCAGTTGAATCCATCAAACGGTATCAGCGAGACTGACGGTTTAAAGCCGATGGACGATGCGTCAATCTGGGCGGCGCGCATTGCCGACATAACCGAGGACATTATGTTAGTTGGTCATCTGCCGCACCTGAGTAAATTGGCTGCGATTCTGCTGTGTTGGAATGTATTTAATAAAGAAGTAGTTACATTCCAGACGGGCAGTATTATCTGCATCGGGAGGGAGGAATCCGAGGCTTGGTCAATCCGGTGGATGATTACTCCGAACATATTGACGTAAGTGCAGTATTCTTTGTTTAGTGTTTAAACTGTTTATTTTTTGTGCAGAGAGATTGCCGCACGTCAATCCCTTCCGCCCGAGGTGTATCAGCCTCTAACTGGGAACGAGAATAGCTTCATGAGTTACTTGTATTGGATTACTGTCTTAGGAGTGGGCATATTTTTAGCATTCGCCTGCGATTTATTATTTATTGCATTTTTTTGTTATGGGGTGGGGTTTCTGATAACCGCGGTTCTTCTTAAGTATCAAAAAGTTACACCGGGATTACATTGGGGCTACTCACCGCTTGGGCAGGTTATCAAAGGGATTGGCTGGATATACTTGTCGATATATATATACATAGCCTACCCCGACCTTTTATGGTCTTATGTTCTCGTACTATTTCCATTTATCATTGCGGGAAGTTTGGTCGGGTATAGAGCAAAAAAGAGGAGGCAATATTGAATTTAAAAAATTGATATAATTTAACTGATATTCCCCATATCAATTTGCTGAAAGAGTTTAACATGGATTATTTTGAATTATAATCTGGATTATTCATAAACTTCTCTGGTAGCCGCACACTTTAGTGTGCGCTTATAGGGGAATTACACCATATAATAGCGCAGTCTAAAGCCTGCGGCTACCGCAAAAAGGTAATTACTCAATATATTAAAAACAGCTGTATAAAATTATTTAAGAATTAATCAAGATAATAACAATTTAGCATATGAGCCTGTTAATTACAAATAAAAGTGGCTTATTTGGAATCAACATTTCATCATTTGCCTTCCTTGATCCATTGCTCTGCTGTACCCCGCCCATTGTAGAAGTGTACCACTCCGTTAGTAATAAATTCCTTGCGTATCAATGATAAAATATATAAATTTGATTATTGCTGTAAGGTTTAACTTTTTAACAAGACTTTGGCAAAAATTACTTTTCCACCAGAGGCAGGTCTTTCCTATGGCTGATAAGGCAAAATTAAGTTTTAATCGCATGTCCGGATAAAAACCATTAATATGTCAACCTGTCCGAAATAGACGACGCCACCTTTCAAATCAGCGATGAAGAAAATGAGATGAACCGAAAATTTTGTAGAGCTTAATAAGAGTAAGATGAATATACTCTATTCTCAAAAAGCAGAGAAACAACTGAAAAAGATTCACAAAAGCGACAGAGAAAGCGCTGTTCGGATAATCAAAACTATTGAATCGTACGCCGTGAACTCTGCCGGCGTATTCGACGTTAAATTACTAAAAGGGAAAATGGCATCGTTCAAACGCTTGCGTGTGGGCAATTACCGAATCATTTTCGATGAGGATGGCAATGTAATACATATTTATCAAATAAAGTATAGACAGGAGGATTACAAATGATAAAAACACTAATCATTAAAGAAAATAATCAACCAAAGATGGTCGTAATGGACTATGAGGAATATCTCAAGTTAAAAGAAGCAGAGGAAGACCGCAACGATTATTATGCTGCGATTGAGACAAAGCTGTCCAACAAAAAATGGATTAAACACGAAGATATTAAAAAAGAACTTGGAATTGAATAAAAATATTAAACATGGCTGAACAGACCTTTCTCCATCAATTTGATACTTTTGATAATTTGGGATATATACAATATGACCCAAAAGCGGATGTTGTTTAAAATCTCGATAACGCCATTGATTTGCGTCCTTATCATGTGAGGGCTATCGCCCGTTCTGAATATTATTTGGAAAAGTATCCGAAAAAGAAAACTCCCGTTCATCTGTTGTTTCACATGGCAACGGGCAGCGGTAAAACCGTGCTCATGGCAGCTAATATTTTGTACCTCTATCATAAAGGCTACCGCAATTTTATCTTTTTTGTCAATTCCACAAACATAATTGAAAAGACCAAAGCTAATTTTTTAACGGTCGATTCGTGCAGTATCTCTGTAAATAGCCGCTTGTTGACCGTAGCCTCAGCCGTCTGAAAAGTAACATACCCGCCGTACCCGCACATTGTAGAAGTGTACCACTCCGTTAGTAATAAATTCCTTGCGTATCAATGATAAAATATATAACTTTGAATATTATGTAGAAACTATCGAATAACTTGTTAGGTGTTGCAAAATATTTTGAACACAAACTGGAGGAAAATATGACTATCAATATGGGGAACGATGAATTCATTTTGTATATACGAAAAAATTTTAAAGGCTGCCAAATTACAAACGACAAATTAGGTAAAATCATCTGGCTATGGTTGCGCGAAAATGATTCGTCTTCAGAAATCATCGAACGCGATCAGCCATGCCAATGGGGAAATTCGGAACAAATAACTTCAGGAACCACACTACCAAAGACTGCAACCCAATTTCGGCTTTCAATTGAAACATTGCCTATGTTATATGAATTTTTAGGAACTATTGCCATTGAATAAAAAATGGCATAACCATTCATTCCAGCGGAACGTCCATAGCACCCGCTGATTTAAGCGTTATACTCTTAGGTAAAAAATATTCTGGTCGAAATTGTAATGCTTTAGATAAAAGAAAAATATAAAGAATAGTGTTTATACTGCTAAATAGGGAGGATAAACACAATGAATATATACAAATGTTGACGGTTATTAAAATGATAAAAGGTGATACATACAAGTTCATTTACTATTTGGACGATTCAAATGCCAAATGGACGGCATTAAGAATATACGGTATTGCCTTCAGATTTTTCAGTCAAATCTCGCGAGTTACAGATTTTAAAATCCTTGCCGAATTTGTTGAATTAATGCAAACAAAAACGCTTACGGCTGATGAGGCATTTGCCCCTGAAATATCAAGAATTAGTGAGGAAACCTTAATGGACCAAGTTAAATTAGGGATTTGTTTTGAAAACTATATGAAAGGGATTTTGCTTGAGAAAAAATATCTGGTGCATCATATTAAACCGGTTACTACTTCTTCAAGATTTAATGAATTGAAGAATTTACAGGAAAAGCAAATAACTCATAAAACACCCATTGAAGTAAAGGAGTATAGACTTTTTGATGACTTTGAATATGATGAAATATCAAAACTGAACACTCTTAAAAATCTTTCTGAAAAGACTTTGAATTATTCACTTTTGCTTGAAAATCCTAACTATCAAAATTTGATTCAAATAAACCCTGAATTAATTGTAATTCTAAAAAGGAATAGAGACAGAAGAAATACTTTACACTTCCTCAGAGGTTTAATGACTTTTTATGGGAAAGACACAGTAGACGAGTGGAAACTTTTGATACATTATGTCAATGACCTTATAGTTGCAGCGCATAACAAATTAATTGAAGAATTGGATTATCCAGAAAACAAAAAATTAACTATGATAACAACCGCAAACAATGGCTAAAAGCAAGCGGGTGGACAGAGATAAAATGAAAGTAGTAACATTAAATAAACTTTGGTTTCGGTGGACAGTGACGTGGGCTTTAATGCCCGCCAGCTTTTAGCCGCAACTTTAGCGCTTATGGTGTAATTTTTGATTTTATCGCGTATAACAATTCGTTCAATCTGAAACCAAACGCGTGCGGATTCATGCTCTGTCATTGTTCCGAGAAGGGACATTAGCAAATTGTATAATTTAAGCCGCTATGTTTGGTTCAGCTTAACTCGGCCGTTAGGTTGATCTCCTTGGGAATTGGAGGAAAATGAGGAAGACAAAATACTACAAACAAACCCGCTTTTCTGCTGATGTTATCCGCGAAGCACTTCGGGCATTTCGCTCAGAGCCAGGGCTTAAGGACAAGGTGAAATCACCATCACCACTCTACTTGTCAGTTGAAGTTGAAGACTCCAAATGGAAACATGACTCTGAGGACGAGTTCTTCGCCGACTACAGGCGAGGCAGGGGCGGAGCTGTATTCCAAGAGGATGCTATTGACTACTATTTTCACCTCCAAGCGTTCACTGACTCCGTAGAAGTCACGATTGGCGCTCCTGAACGAGGGATGATTGAATCTATATTTGAAGTGTTCGAGAAACATGCTGGGGCATCTCGCCTGCCTGATCCTCCTAAGTCAGAACGCCCCAAACCAAGGATCTTTATTGGGCACGGACATAGCACGCTCTGGCGCGATCTGAAAGATCACTTGCAAGACAAGCATGGCTACTTCGTCGAGGCGTTTGAAATTGGAGCAAGGGTAGGCCATACAATCAGAGACATCCTTGAAGATATGCTCGCTAAGAGTTCATTTGCTGTACTAATCATGACAGGAGAAGACGAGACAGCGCAGGGTGATTTGCGCGCTCGACAAAACGTTATACACGAAGCTGGTTTATTTCAGGGAAAGCTTGGCTTCCACCGAGCAATTGTGCTCCTTGAAGAAGGTACAGAAGAGTTCTCAAACATACATGGTATTGAGCAAATCCGATTCGCCCGAGGCAAAATCAAGGAAACCTACGGGGAGATACTGGCAACATTGAAAAGGGAATTCGGAGAGAACTCAACCTAACAAGATAAATCCAGCGGATGCGGTAAACCGCGCCGCTGAGATTGAGCGTTAAACTGCTTTGAGCATTAGCAACATATTTCTTTCATTTAGGTGAAAAATTTAAAAATGACAAATTAAGATTTTCTTCTTATATTTAGACCTTAATTTATGTCTAATATTTAATGGATAAATTTGATTATGGAAGTAACGAGAAAAATAAATAAAAAGTTAAATATTAATTATATAAGAACTTGTGAATGCAAACCATCACATATTAATTGTATGACTGCCAAAGAATGGTTGAAATCTCAGCTTGGTGTTTGGCAATTTACTTATGAAGCCAGGGATATTAGAGACAAGAGTGTCCATCCTGCTACATTCCCAATCGCTCTTGCTAAAAAAGTAATTGAGTTATTTTCTCACGAAGGTGAATTAATTATTGACCCTTTTGTAGGTAGCGGGACAAGTTTGGTAGCTGCTCAAGATTTAAAAAGAAATGCTGTTGGTTTTGATTTGCTAGGAAGATATATCGAATTATGTAATTCAAGGCTTTCAAATCAAAATATGTTCAACAAAGCAGAACAAATTGCTATACACGATGATGCACGAAATATACCTAATTACTTTGACGATGAAACAATTAGCTTGATATGTACTTCACCACCATACGCAAATCTACTGAATAGAGAAAGAAAAAATAAATCTCGACGCGATAGAAAAAATGAACAGCTAGGGAAAGTTGAACAATATTCTCAAGATGCTAGAGATTTAGGGACTTATGAAATTGAAAAATATACAGAAATAATGGGCAATATTTATGAAGGAATGCTTCCATTATTGAAACCAAAAGGTCATTGTGTTATTAATGTCCCTGATATGTGGTGGGAAAATCAAAGAATCACAATTCATATTTCTCTTGTTGAAGAAATGAGAAGACGTGGTTATGAATTAAGAAATATTATAATATGGGATAGAACGAATGTTGTAAATCGTATTGGTATTTTTGGTTGGCCAAGTAACTATATTACAATGGGCGTTACTTTTGAGTATTTACTGGATTTTTGGAAACCACCGAAAGGGAAGTAATGAAAATATTTTCTAAACAAGAGTTAATTGAATCTATTAAAGAGATATCATTAAATGGTTGGCATAAAAGTGTAAAAACTACTAGAGATAGAAGAAATGACGGCGCTGTTGGAAATACCTTAGAAGAACTACTTGGCATAGAAGAAAATAATCTGCCAATACCAAATGCCGCTGAATGGGAACTCAAAGGACAGCGCAAGAATACTTCTGCTCTTATTACATTTAAACATTACGAACCATCTCCACGTGCATTAAAATTTGTTTCACAGATATTATTACCAAAATATGGATGGAAACATAAGCAAGCTGGTAAAAAATATCCTGCTACTGAGATGAGTTTTAGGTCTACTACTTATGGGAATCGCTATAATCGTCGTGGCTTTAAAATTGATGTTGATAGGGAAAGCAGAAAGATAAAGTTTACTTTTAATTCTTCTGAAGCTGATAATTCTCTAAATGAAATTAGTAGTTGGTTAGCCTCTGTAAATAGTCGGATTGGTCTTGGAAATCTTAATCCTGAACCTTATTGGGGCTTTGATGACCTAAGAAACGTAATTGGCATTAAAATGAAAAACTGTTTTTATGCAGTCGCTGATACAAAAATTGAAAACAATCACGAATATTTTAAATATGTTGAACTATACATTTTATCCGGCTTTTCATTTACTAGATTTTTAGATGCTATTGATGATGGTTTTATTTTTGTGGATTTTGATGCTCGTACTGGTCATAATCACGGGACTAAATTCCGATTAAAGCAAGGTTATTTCTCTAGAATCTATGATAATGTTGAGCGTGTGATATAGGCAAAAAGTCAGTATAATAAAGCGCAGTTTAACAAATCACTGCACCTGAACGCAAACGCGTACCGGTTTTTTGAAGTTATATAATCCGAACTAATTTTTTAGCTTGTCCAAGTTTATCACTACAATGTTTGCGTCAGGTGAGTTCAGCCGTTATATTATTTTCCCGCTGAGTCAGAATATCCGTTTCAAATCGTCCTATCGTATTTGTACTCGCTGCCTGGTTGCCATTGTCCTTTTTACCGGTAATCCCGCCTATGTCGGGACAGGATCAATTGATAAACGCTCGGCAATCCCGCTGAGCGGGATAAAATGCAAACAATTTAATGACCTGAGTAGTAACTACTCTCATAGAATCAATTTTGCATTATGGTATGTATAGTCTGATTAATTCATAAAATGACGCAAGCGTTGTCATACCATCATGAAAAAGCGCTGGTAGAACATCCCGAGTACTCGGGACTGTCTGTTCATCTACTAAAAAAACATAAGGAGAAGATTTTGAACAGACCCCGAGTAATCGGGGTTCTACCATTAATAATGCTATGTTATATCAATTGGCATAATATATTGTCCCGCTCAGCGGGATTATAATTAAGGTGTATTCCGTAAAAATTCATGAATTATGCAGGATAGTAAATGATGATGTTAGCAGTAGAATTTTCTAATCTTATTGAGTTTTTCTCTTCTGGTTCCCTCGAAGCTGTCTAATGCCCCTGATTTAACAAGTTTTTTAAGCACCTTTTTAGTAATAAACTCGGTATTACTAATTAAGTAAAATTGTTGAATTGTGTTCGCCTCTTTGTATTGATTTAATCTTAGTTTCAGCTCTTGCAAAGCGGGTTTTCCTATACCCTGAATTGCACCAATGCCGGTGAGAATTTTACCTTCGACAGTAGTAAAATTGTATTCGCTTCTTTTAATGTCCGGCGGGAGAGCTTCGATATTCATTCCCTGGCATTCTCTCAGCAGGAATTTAATACGAAAAGGATGGTCAATTTCTGCGGCAAGAGCCGATGCCATAAATTCAGTTGGAAAATGAGCCCCGAGTACTCGGGGCTTGGCTTCTCTTATCGTTTTTCCGGTTACCAATAAATCTTCGGGTGATGGAACATTAACGGTAATGGCATTGCGTTTTATATTGACCTCAAGACGTTGATATTTTTTTGCGTTTGTTAACGTTTCGGGATCGATATTAAAATATTGAGCAAGTTCTTCATCAGTGGCAGGCTCCACAAATTTTCTTCTTTCCCCCCTTTTTTTAAAAATCATCCGGTAGTTATAATTAATCCAGATAGTCTCCAGAAGGAATACAATTATAATAGCGATTCCGCCATTTTTAAAGACTTCAATTATTTCAGTTGAAACACCTCCCTCAAACAGCCCAAGGTAAAATAACTCGATCCCCAAAATCCATAATACTATAGTTAATACAGGTAATATCCAGTATAACCAGACTAACCAGAGCGCAGCAGTAATGGAACTTTCTATAAACCGCGTAAAAAGAGATTCCAATTCCGGTTTATCTATTATTTCAGTTTGTGGATACCTCTGTCCGGACTTTCCCATCTCACCTTAACTCTTCTTTTTCTTAACATATTAAATACGGCAAAAAATATTGCTAATGCGCTTATCATCCAATAAAAAAGTGGATACCAAATAACCCAGAAGTAATATTTCATTAAAGTTATTTTTTCGTAGTGGTGATCGATATATAAGCTTGCCATAAATTGAATCAGGCATGTAAACGCAAGGATAGAACCCGTCCACGCCGGCGGAATAAACGGCTGTGTCGGCGGCACGGGATTAACCCCGCCAAAGTATAATAGATAAAGGTATAATAAATACGTAACAACCCATGTAACAATTAAAAAACCAAGAGAGAAAGCCCACAATATAGACACAACCGACTCTATGTAAACGGGCCAGATTCTTCTTTGTCTCCAATCAAACCATATATCAAAATGTTTCTTTAGTATTTCAAATCCCCCCTGAGCCCATCTAATTCTCTGCCTGAACAGCCCGCGTAATGTTTCAGGCGTAAGTATCCAGCATAAAGCCCGGGGTTCGTACCTGATATCCCAAAATTTCTTTTGCAATTTCCAGGTTACATCGATGTCTTCTGTAACAGTAGCCGTATCAAAAAACCCGCAGTAATAAAGGGCTTTTTTTCTGAAAGCAGCAATAACTCCCGACACAGTAAGAACTTTACCCAACAGCCGCTGCGACCTTTTGATCAAGCCTATGATACTGGAATATTCACCAACCTGGATTTTACCTATCAAACTTGTCCTGTTAATAATTCGGGGATTGCCTGTTACCGCTCCTACCCTTGGGAAAGTGGTAAAATGCCATGCCATAATTTTGAGCGCATTTTTGTCGAGAAAACAATCCGCATCTATGACTTGGATTAATTCACCTTTACTAAAGAGAATTCCTGTATTCAGTGCTTGAGCCTTGCCGCTGTTGGGATTTAAATGGATTACTTTAAGCCAGCCGGGGTACTGCGTTGCAAGCTCGTCCAGAATTTGAGGTGTTTTGTCGGTGCTCCCGTCATTCACGACAATTACTTCATATTCCGGATAATCCAGATTTGCAAGGTGTTTTACGGTATGTTCAATATTTTGTTCTTCATTATATGCGGCGATAACAACGGAAAAAAATGGAGTTGATTTAAGAGGAGGGATTTCCGTACGTTCACGGCGGAAATAAAACAATAATCCCCCGATAGTCCATGCAAAACTCATATAAAAAGGATATAAAAAAACAAAGTAGTTGAGTAGGATTAAAAAAAAACTCATTTTTCGACGCTATTTTTTTATCCTCTTAAACGGAAAGTCTTCTACAGACATCATCAACTTGATAATTTGCTCGTCAGGTTTATTTTCAATAAAGTTATCCGGGTAATAACCCACATGCCGGGCACCAGAGGCTACCAATATCCTTAGCCACTTATCTACCGTTTCTGTATTAATCCATCGCTCCTTCTCCCAGTCATATGTCTGAACCTTAAAAATTGTCTTTTCAATGCCTTCGGGATATTTTTTGGCTTCCCTAACAAGTTTTTCCAGCCATCTTTCCGGATTTTTAACCTTTTCCAAATACGGGTACGACATAATCATAACATAGTCGTATGCCTTGAGACTCTCGGCATAGTTCTGCGCAAACCACTCTTCGCTGTATGGTTCCAAAAGAACAGGGGCATACAATGTGCGCGTAAATTTCGAATGTGGTTTATGGCGCAGGACTGCATTTTTTAAGCTATCGGTCAATTCGATGAGAGTTTTGGTTTTAATCCTCGTCCACGCTGTCTGCTGTTCCTGGCTGAGTTCTTCGAATGGTATATTTTCATTCCCGCTGATTTTCAGGTATTCTTTTACGGCATCAGGATGAAAATCCTCGAAATCATTCAAATAACCATCATCCTGGAAAACGACACCGGCAATTCTGGCATTTACAGCCACATCTTCATAAAGCATCACAAGTTTCCTGCGTGCTTCGGGGCTAAAAGGTGACATGCGTTCGTACCACGAAGTAGACAATCTTGTCTCTCCGTCGCGAAACTCCCTTACTCGCAAACTCTCGGTCTCTTTTTCATCCGGCAGAACAATGCTCAGCATTGGCATCCATGCATACACCCGAATTTCCCTGATGAAAAGCTGGTTGACTACACGGGTGAATATATCAGCCTCCATTGGCAGAACGCGGTTAGGAAAATAAACCGAGGAAATGTTACCTGTGCCATCTATATCGCGAAATGCCTGCAAATAAACAGTACTTACCTTCATATTAAAGATCCGCTCTATAAAACTGTCCAGATTTTGCTTTTGTTGAAGAGTATCAGGGTCGTATATCAAATCTAAATCAGCCTGTATAATCCGATGCTGTACAGGGTCACTGAAAATCTTCTTGAGCTCTATAATAAATTCTCCAATAGAGGGATTTTTGCGAACCAAACACCGGGGAATTTCATAAATATTATCCACGTGGGCAAATTTTT
>Ga0209979_1004931_pt1 | contig 10760 bp, 11 predicted proteins | sample AnhtaG_FD_183114 | JGI IMG/M metagenome (GOLD analysis project Ga0209979, IMG submission 183114) | Deep subsurface microbial communities from Anholt, Denmark to uncover new lineages of life (NeLLi) - Anholt_01485 metaG (SPAdes) (version 2) | ecosystem: Environmental > Aquatic > Marine > Oceanic...
CTGTTCAACGCGGGCATCCGTCCGGCCATCAACGTGGGGCTCTCCGTCTCCCGCGTGGGCGGCGCCGCCCAGATGCAGGCGATGCGCAAGGTGGCGAGCGGCCTGCGCCTGGACCTGGCCCAGTACAGGGAGCTGGCCGCCTTCGCCCAGTTCGGGACGGCGGAGCTCGACGTCGCCACCCGCCGCCAGCTGGAACGCGGGCAGCGACTGACAGAGGCGCTGAAGCAGCTCCAGTTCCGGCCGCTCACCCTGAGCCAGGAGGTGAGCATCATCTACGCAGGCGTCAACGGCTTCCTGGACAACGTGGAGCTGGGCAAGGTACGCGCCTTTGAGGAGGCGTTCCACAACTTCATGCAGGGCAACCACCCGGACCTCCTGAAGGAGATCGACGAGAAGAAAGACCTGACACCGGAGATTGAGGAGAAACTGAAGGCGGCGATCCAGCAGTTCAAGGAGTCCGTGCCGTACTAGAGATGGGTTGGAAGTTGGACGTTGGAAGTTGGAGGTCCGGGGTAAGGGAATGGAATCCAACCTCTAACTTCCATTCTCTAATCTCCATGACGTAACGCCCCATGACTACCCTAAGGCAGATAAGACGCCGCATACGCAGCATCCAGAGGGGTGGGCGCATAGCAGCGCGGACTGAAGTCCGCCGCATAGCCAGACGGAGCCGCGCACTTCAGTGCGCGGGGGCGGCACAGCCAGTGGCAACCCTTGAGCGAATCCTCGGGCGTATCGGCCGCTGCGTCCCCCGGCCCCTCCCCGGATTCTTCGCTGCGCTCAGAATGACACATTCTGCCCCCTCTGTCATTCTGAGGAGCGAAGCGACGAAGAATCTGGTGGGGGCGGTCGGCGATGAGTGCCTTGGCTCTAGCATCCAGAGCACGGCGCCAGACCGCGGACTGAAGTCCGCGGCATCGGCGGGCAGTTCTACCCAAGCCTTAGCCTGGGGATACGGAAGCTGTAGATGACTACCCTAAGGCAGATAAGACGCCGCATACGCAGCATCCAGGGCACGGCCAAGATCACCCACGCCATGGAGCTGGTGGCGGCCTCCAAGATGCGCCGCACCCAGGCCCGGGCCCTGGCCGCCCGGCCCTACGCCGAGAAGATGCGCTGGGTCCTGGCGAACCTGGCGCAGACGCTCCCTTTCGTAGACCCGGAGGCGCTTCACCCCCTGCTGCGCCATCACGATCACGCCAACACTGTGGAAGTGGTGTTCATCACGCCGGACCGCGGGCTCTGCGGGGGCCTGCCCGCCACCCTCAACCGCCGCGTCGCCTCATTCATCCTGGACTTGGGCAGGGAGGTTCGCGTCGTCGCCGTAGGGCGCAAGGGACGCGACTTCCTGCGCCGCACCGGCCAGAACGTCGTCGCCGAGTTCATCAATATCGGCGACAACCCGAGCTATGAGGAGCTGCGGCCCATCGCCCAGGTGGTGATGGAGGACTTCATCGAGGGCCGGGCGGACGAGGTGTACGTCATCTACGCCCACTTCGTGAGCACCATCGTCCAGCGGCCGGAGGTCTACAAGCTGCTGCCGGTGGAGCCCCCCGAAGAGGCCGCCATCTGGACCGTGGACTATATCTACGAGCCGACCCGCGAGGAGGTGCTGGCCGAGCTGGTGCCGCGCTATGTGGAGCGCCAGGTGTATGAGGCGACCCTGGAGGCGATCGCCAGCGCGCAGTCGGCTCGTATGGTTGCCATGCGCAACGCTACCGACAACGCCAACGAGATCATGGGGGATCTGACGCTGGTGTACAACAAGGCCCGCCAGGACAGCATCACTCGGGAGCTGCTGGACATCACCGGCGGCGTAGAGGCGCTGAAGGGCTAGGAACATGGAACAGGGAACACGGGACGTGGAACAGGGCTTTCGGCGGCTAAGGGCGTGGCAGAAGGCCGACGACCTGGCTTGCACGGTCTTCCGGTTAGTGGCGTTGCTGCCTCGGGAGCACCGCTGGCTCGGCAATCAGATAGCCAGGGCAGCCGTTTCGGTTCCTGCGAACATAGCCGAGGGGTACAGTCGGGGGGCGTTGAGGGATTACCTCAGGTTTCTGGACATCGCCCGTGGCTCACTCGCCGAGCTGGAGTACTATCTTCACTTTCTTCGCAAGAATGAGATCGTAGGCGACAAGGGGCTGGCGCCAGCCGATGGTTTGAGGGCTAAGACCGGCAGTCTCTTGTTTGGCTTGACTCAGTCGCTCCGGGACAAGCTGCGGGAAGGCGAACCCTGGCAGCGCGGCCTGATGCGCGAAGACGTGGAGGAATACCTTTTCGCCGCGGAGGAGTAGAGTCTTGTTCCCTGTTCCTTGTTCCGAGTTCCCTGGGAGGTGCGCCGATGGGGAAGGGTACTAAAGGCAAGCTGGTGCAGATCATCGGCACGGTGGTGGACGCGGAGTTCCCGGCGGAGGAGCTGCCGGGGATCTACAACGCCATCGAGATCGACACCGGCGACGGCGGCAAGCTTCTGGCCGAGGTGCAGCAGCACCTGGGCAACAACTGGGTACGCTGCCTGGCCATGGACAGCACCGACGGCCTGCGTCGCGGCGTCGAATGCGTGGACACCGGCGCTCCCATCGCCGTGCCGGTGGGCCGCGCCTGCCTGGGACGGTTGTTCAACGTGCTGGGCCAGCCCCTGGACGGCCTGGGCGAGGTCAAGGCGGACGAGCACTGGCCCATCCACCGCCCCGCTCCCACCTTCGAGGAGCGGGAGACGGAGCTGCAGGTGCTGGAGACCGGCCTCAAAGTGCTGGACTTGGTTTCGCCGTTCATCAAGGGCGGCAAGGTGGGCGCCTACGGCGGCGCCGGCGTGGGCAAGACGATAATAATCATGGAGCTCATCCGCAACATCGCTACCGAGCACGGCGGCTTCTCCGTCTTCGCCGGCGTGGGCGAGCGCTCCCGCGAGGGGAACGACCTGTGGCACGAGATGCGCGGCTCCGGCGTCATCGACAAGACGGTGCTGGTGTTCGGCCAGATGAACGAGCCGCCGGGCGTGCGCGCCCGCGTGGGCCTCACCGGCGTCACCATGGCGGAGTACTTCCGCGACCAGGAGGGCCAGGACGTCCTCCTGTTCATCGACAACATCTACCGCTACATCCTGGCCAACATGGAGGTCTCGGCGCTGCTGGGCCGCATGCCTTCGGCGGTGGGCTACCAGCCCACCCTGGCCACCGACGTGGGCGCCCTGGAGGAGCGCATCACCTCCACCAAGCGCGGCTCCATCACCTCCTTCCAGGCGATCTACGTCCCCGCCGACGACTACACGGACCCGGGCATCGTCACCACCTTCGGCCACCTGAACGCGGTGATCGCCCTGGAGCGCTCCATCTCCGAGCAGGGGCTGTACCCGGCGGTGGACCCCCTGACGTCGTTCTCCCGCATCCTGGACCCGCGCATCATAGGGGAGGAGCACTACCAGACGGCGCGGGGCGTGCAGGCGGTGCTCCAGCGCTACAAGGACCTCCAGGACATCATCGCCATCCTGGGGGTGGAGGAGCTCTCGGAGGAGGACAAGCTGGCGGTGGCGCGGGCCCGGCGCATCCAGCGCTTCCTCTCCCAGCCGATGTTCGTGGCCGAGGCGTTCACCGGACGCCCCGGCCGCTACGTGCCCGTCAAGGAGACGGTGCGCGGCTTCCGCGAGATCCTGGAGGGGAAGTGGGACCAGTTGCCGGAGCAGGCGTTCTACATGGTGGGCGCCATAGAGGAGGCGGCGGAGCAGGCGGAGCGCATGGAGAAGGAGGCGGCGGGCAGGTAGATGGCTAGCGAGACCGCCCGAATCCTTCCGCGGCCCTTCGGCGACGGCTCCCTGGCAGTGCGATTCTGCTATCATGACCACGACGGGCAGATGAGCTTTGCTGGAACAAGCAACAAGGTGCAGGGAACAGGGGGTTGCGCCCTGCTTCCTGTTCCCTGTTCCATCTTCCCCGGTGGGCAAGGGGAGGCGAGATGCCTCTAAAAGTCGATATTGTTACGGCGGAGCGGGTGGTCTACTCCGAAGAAGGGGTGGACCGGCTCATCGTGCCCGGCGTCGAGGGAGAGCTGGGCGTGCTCACCCTGCACGCCCCCCTGCTGACGATGATCCAGCCGGGGGTGCTGCGCATCGTCAAGGGGGATGACAAGGTGGAGATGGCGATCACAGGGGGCTTCATAGAGGTGCGGGAGAACCGAGTGACAATCCTGGCCGACTCCGCGGAGCGGGCCGAGGAGATCGATGTGGCGAGCGCGGAGGAGGCCCGCCGCCGCGCCCAGCGCCGTCTGGAAGAGCGGGGAACGCAAGAGGACCTGGCGCAGGCGGAGGCCTCCCTGGCGCGGGCCCTGGTTCGGCTCAAGGTCGCAGAGCGGCGTCGGCGCCGGCGGGGCGGCGTGCCGCCCGGGCCGCCGGGGCCGTAGTGAGATTCGCCATGAGGGAGCAGACGGCACCCCTTATCGTCACCAGCAGCCAGGACGCCAGACTGATCATCGAAGGCGGCCGGCCCCTAGAGGGGTCCGTTGACATCAGCGGCTCCAAGAACGCGACCATGGGCGCCATGGCCGCGGCCCTGCTGGTGGCGGAGGACTGCTACCTGGAGAACGTCCCCGCCATCGGTGATGTGGGGCACATGGCGGAGGTGCTGCGCAGCCTGGGCGCCGTGGTCGAGGCGACCTCGGAGCACGGCCTGCGCATCAACGCCGCTGATCTGACTAACTCCTCGCCCCCGACGGGGCTGGTGGGGAACCTGCGGGCCAGCTTCCTAGTGATAGGGGCGCTGCTGGCGCGGCTGGGCAGGGCGGCCTGCTCGCCGCCGGGGGGCGACGTCATCGGCCAGCGCCCCATCGACGTGCACCTGGCGGGGTTCGCCGCCATGGGCGGCCGCGTTAGCCGGGAGGGGGAGAAGTACGTCGTGGAGAGCGATGGGCTCAAGGGCGCCCGTGTCTTCGCCGATTACCCCAGCGTGCTGGGTGCCCAGAACCTGATGCTGGCTGCCGCCACCGCCCGCGGCACCACCACTATCGTCAACGCGGCGGCGGAGCCGGAAGTGCAGGGCCTGGCGGCGATGCTGAACTCTATGGGGGCGCACATCTCCGGCGTCGGCACCCACACCATCACTGTGGAGGGCGTACAGGCCCTGCACGGCACCAGATATCGCATAATTCCGGACCGTCTGGAGGCCGGCACGTTCGCCATCGCCGCCGCCGTCAGCAACGGCCAGGTGGAGATCCGGAACGTGGAGCTGGACCACCTGTTCTCTCTCATCGCCAAGATGCGGGAGGCCGGGGTGATGGTGGAGGAGGCGGGCGACAGGCTGCGTGTTTGGCGGGAGGGGGAGCTGCGCGCGGTGACCATCCAGGCGCTGCCCTACCCCGGCCTAGCCACCGACCTCCAGGCGCCCATGGCGGTCCTGCTCACCCAGGCGCGGGGCGTGAGCTACGTGCACGAGCGAGTGTTCGACAACCGGCTGCTGTACATAGGGGAGCTGCGCAAGATGGGGGCGGAGGTAGTGACTACGGGGACAACCACTGCTATCATTAGCGGGCCAACTCCGCTCATAGGTTCCAGCGTGAGGGCGCTGGACGTACGGGCTGGGGCGGCGCTGATCCTGGCCGGCCTCGCCGCTAGCGGCCGTACTGAGATCGCCGACGTATATCACGTCGACCGCGGTTACGAACGCGTCGGCGAGAAGCTGCGGGGGCTGGGGGCGGCCATCGAGAGGATATAGGTGTTCGGGAAGCGCATCGGGGTAGACCTGGGCACGGCCAACGTCTTGGTCTACGTCAAGGGCAAGGGGATCGTCGTCGCCGAGCCGTCTGTGGTAGCGGTGGCTCAGCGGGACAACACCATCGTCGCCATCGGGGGCGAGGCGCGGGAGATGCTGGGCCGTACTCCCAGCGCCATTCAGGTGATCCGCCCCATGCGGGACGGCGTCATCGCCGATTATCTGACCACTGAGGCGATGCTCCGCTACTTCATCGGCAAAGTGAACGGGCGCCTATCGCTGGTGAAGCCAGAGGTGATGATCTGTGTGCCGGCCGGGGTGACGGGGGTGGAGCAACGGGCGGTGCAGGACGCCTGTGAGGCGGCGGGGGCCCGCCGGCCCGCCCACATCATCTCGGAGCCTCTGGCCGCGGCCATCGGCGCCCGCATCCCGGTGAGCTCGCCCCAGGGGCACATGGTGCTGGACATCGGCGGCGGCCGGGCCGAAGCCGCGGTCATCTCCATGTACGGCAGCGTCGTCAGCGAGTCGGTGCGGGTGGCCGGCGACCGGCTGGACGATGCCATAGCGGGGTACATCAAGCGCCGCTACAACCTCAACATCGGCGACCGCACGGCAGAGGAGCTGAAGATCGCCATCGGCAGCGCCCTGCCCCTTGAAGAGACGCTCACCTACGAAGTACGGGGACGGGACCAGATCAGCGGCCTACCCAGGACGCTAACGGTGACCAGCGAGGACGTCTGCCAGGCGATGCAGGACTCCCTGCAGGCGATCCTGGGCACCACCCGCTCCGTCCTGGAGCGGACGCCCCCGGAGCTGGCCTCGGACATCATCGACCGGGGCATAGTGCTTACGGGGGGGACAGCGTTGCTGCGCAACCTGGACCGGCTGATCATTCAGGAGATCGGCATATCCTGCTACGTGGCCGACAATCCGATGGAGTGCGTAGCCATCGGGGCCGGCATCGCCCTGGAGCACCTGGAGCTGATCAAACGGGCGCAGCCGGCGGAGGGGGAGTGGCTGGTCAGCCTCTAGCGGCGGCGCGTCGCGCGTTCTTCAGATAGTAGGTCATGCTCTGGAGGGCCAGCACCGGCTCGATGCGCTTGACTTGTATGCCCGGCGGTACGTGGGCGGCGATGGGCGCGTAGTTGAGGATGGCGCGGACTCCGCACCTGATCAGGGCATCGATGACGTCCTGAGCGATCTCGGCAGGGACGGCGACGACGCCCACGTCCACGGAGTTCTCCGAGAGCACCCTTTCCAGGTCGTCGGCGTCTTTGACGGTCAGGTTGCTGATCCGTTCGCCTACCCTGCGGGGGTTGACGTCGAACGCCTCCACGATACGGAACCCCTGGGGGGCGAAACCCTCGTAGCCCAGGATGGCACGGCCCAGCTTGCCCACGCCCACCAGGGCCATGCGCCACTGCCGGTCCAGACCCAGGATGCGGTGCAGCTCGTCTAGGAGCTTGCGGACGTTGTAGCCGCGGCCCTGTTTGCCGAAGCGGCCGAAGTAGCTCAGGTCCTTGCGGATCTGGGCGGGGGTGACGCCAAGGCGGCTGCCCAGCTCCTGGGAGCTGACCACCTCGCGCTCTTGCCTCTCTAGCGCGGAGAGGGCGCGGGTGTAGACAGGGAGGCGGTCGATGACTACGGGCGGTATCTCCATAGAGGTCTATCTCCGTTTATTATTTATGTTGTCTATACCATACTTCGCCAGCGTCTATCGCTTGGCGATGGCTGAGCATCTTATAGCATCGGTTGGACGGGATAGTCAAGGGTTTGTGCTTATAATTACAAACTCCGCTCCTCGCCAGGCGCACCGGTGACGGAGATTCCCCGCCCTGGGGCCCTCTACCTGCCCCAGGTAGGTAACGCTACCACTCCAGGCGGCGTCTTAACCTGATGACGAAGATCGCTGCATGGCCAGGAGAAAATCTGATATGGAGAGTGGACACAGGCCCCAGGAGGAAGGTCCCGAGCGAGAGTTCCCGGAGGAGACGGGCAAGCCTTCGCAACCCTCCTCTATCCTCCGCCGCGAGGACCACGATGCCGGGGAGAGCCCGGCCGCGTTCCCCGATAACGGCCTGCAGGAAGACGAGGGACAGGACTCGATAGTGCAGACCCTGAGCAACCTCGCCGCCACCCTTGAGGTGGAGCCCCCCGCGCCCGACGACTCCGGGAGATCCTACTTCCCCAGGCAGCCGCGTACGCTGGCGGAGATGGGGCTCTCCAAGGCATTCCTCAGCGACCTGACCCTCAAGATAATCCACTACTCCGGCACCCCCACCACAGCCCAGCTCATGCGCCGGCTGGGTCTGGGCCAGACGATGGTCCAGCAGATACTGGCGACGCTCCAGGAAGAGCGCCTGTGCGAGGTCCTCAGCCAGTCCGACCTGTACACCGGCAACTACCGCTACCGCCTGTCGCAGCAGGGGACAGCCAGGGTGATGGAGGCGCTGGAGCGCACTCGCTACGCCGGTCCGGCGCCAGTGCCCGCCGATCAGTATGCGGCGATCATCCGCGCCCAGCAGGCGCATCGACAGGCGCCCTCGCGGGATCACATCAGGACGATTCTGGACGAACTAATCCTGGCGCCAGAGGTGGCCGACGCGGTGGCCCGCGCCCTCTACTCCGGCAAGACCACGATGTTCTACGGCCCCTCCGGCAACGGCAAGACTATCATACTCGATCGGCTCGCTCGCAACCTTAACGGCGCCATCCTAGTGCCCTACGCCATCTACGCCTACGGACAGGTCATCCGGGTGTTCGATCCCTCCATCCATAAGCCGGTGGAGGAGTTCGACGAGCGCAACGCGGTGAAGGACGATGCCAAGCTGGACCGCCGCTGGGCGCTGGTGCGGCGGCCGGCTGTGGTGTTGGGCTCAGAGATCGGGCTGGGGTCTCTGGACTTGGCCTATGACCCGCAGTCCCGCTTCTACCAGGCGCCTCCTCATGTCAAGACCCAGGGCGGCGTTCTGATTGTGGATGACCTGGGCCGCCAGAGGATAGAGCCGCGGGAGTTGATGGCCCGCTGGCTTATCCCGGTGGAACGCGGCTGGGACAGCCTGAGCCTGATCACCGGCGAGAAGCTGACTATCCCCTTTGATGTCCAGCTCCTGTTCGGCACCAACCAGCCCATCGACCAGCTAGCCGACGAGGCCCTCTTGAGGCGGATACTGTACAAGGTAGAGATACCCAACCCCGGTCCCGGGGAGTTCGGTGAGATCCTGCGCCGCCTCTGCCACCAGCGCAACGTCCGCACCCCGGAGGGCGCCATTGAGCAGGTGGTGGAGCGGATGTACAGCCAGCCCGGCGCCAAGCCGCGAGCCGCCTACGCCCGCGACCTCCTGGAAGTGATCATCGAAGGCGCGGCCTACGACGACCGGGAGCCCGTGCTGGACCATGAGTCTTTCGAGCAGGCGTTCAAGCTGTTCATGAGCCAGCAGCCCGCTGACGAGGCGGCCTAGGCCAGGCCCTTCACCAATCCTTCGATAGCGTGCGGCAGTTCCTGCGGGCCGGCCGCGCAACTCGTCCCAGACCGCCTGATGGCGCTCAGCCGTCGCTCGGCCGCGCCTCGTCCATGCCGGAGGAGCTACGGCTTTCTCAGCTCCTGCACCATCCAGCGCAGGCGCTCCACCTGCTCCGGGGTCTGGATGCCGAAGCCGAAGTCCAGGGTGCTCACCACGCCAGGTAGCGCTCCTTGATCTTGGGCACCACCTCATCGTAGGTGCCGACTATGGCGAACTCATAGAGCATCTCGTCGGTGATCTCGTTGGCCATCTCCGCCCACTTGCCCTCTATGGATAGGCGGTAGAGCCGCATGCCCACCTCGCCCCAGCCGTGGCATTCCAGCACCGGCAGGTAGGAGCGGGTGGAACCGTAGAAGGCGATCTGCTGCTTGACCGGCGCCTTGGCCTTCTCCACCTCCTCTTCGTCCTTGCCGGTGACGAGGAAGCTGCCGCCGACGACATCGATGTCGGAGAGGCGGCGGCCGGCCTTCTTGGCGCCCTCCACGATGCTGGGGATGATCACCTCGCGGGTGTATTTTGGGGTGTTGAAGCCGTGCATGCGGATGCCGTCGCACAGCTCGCCGACGAGGCGGCAGTTGTACTTGTTGACGGCGGAGATGTAGATGGGGACGCCGCCGTTGGGGTTGGGTCCGGGGTTGAAGAATGGCGATATGAGGGTGAACTGGTACCACTTGCCCTGATAGTTGGGGCGCTCGTTGGTCTGGAAGGTGTTGAAGATCGCCTTCAGGCAGAGGATGTACTCGCGCAGGCGTGGCCCCGGCGGCGCCGGCCAGGGAGTGGAGTAGCGCCGCTCGTTGTGGCCCTTGACCTGGGTGCCCAGGCCGAGCATGAACCGCCCTCCGGAGTAGCGCTGGAGGTCCCAGGCCATCTGGGCCACGGCGAAGGGGCTGCGGGGGAAGGCGATGGCCACGCCGGTGCCGAACCGCAGCCGCTGCGTGTGCTCGGCCACGATCATCAGCGGCAGGAACGGGTCGTGGCCGACTTCAGGGGTGATGATGGAGTCGTATCCGATCTCCTCCATCCGTTTGGCGTACTCGCCTATAGCCTGGATGCTCGGTGCCATGAGGGCGGTCTCTAGGCGCATGTGCGGTCTCCTTTCGTCACGAGGCGATGAACTCAGCGACGGCCTGGTTGACCAGCTCCGGCTGCTCCCGCTGCACCCAGTGACCGCACTGAGGGACGGTGCGAAGGGTCAGGTTGGGGAAGAAGTCGGGCAGCCTATCGCTCCAGGCGATGGGGAATATGGTGGCGTACTGGTAGCTGAACCCTTCCGGCTCGCTCAACTAGGGGCGGCTCCTATTTGGGACGCTGACCTGCCCGCCCTGCCTACCGACAGGCAGGCAATTTAGGACAACTTTATTCGCTGCAACGGCTGCTGTAAAGGGCGCCTACGGCTGCGCCGACCGGACGCTTTCCGGGTCGATCTCGATGCCCAGCTCCTCGGCGCCCGCGACCTGGACCGCCAGACGCAGCGGCGCGTCCCTCTGTGCGGCCCCCGGCGAGATCTCTGCCGCCCACATCAGGTGCAGGGTGTCTG
>Ga0209979_1004932_pt1 | contig 10756 bp, 10 predicted proteins | sample AnhtaG_FD_183114 | JGI IMG/M metagenome (GOLD analysis project Ga0209979, IMG submission 183114) | Deep subsurface microbial communities from Anholt, Denmark to uncover new lineages of life (NeLLi) - Anholt_01485 metaG (SPAdes) (version 2) | ecosystem: Environmental > Aquatic > Marine > Oceanic...
GGAATACCCTGTCCAGAGCTATAGGGCCTGCATGGGTATCATGCGCCTTGGTAAAGGTTATCCGGTTGAAATAATGGAAACTACCAGTCGAGAAGCTCTGGATAAAAATATCTGCTCCTACAAGTATTTTAACCTCATTTTAAAACAGGTTGTTTCAAAATTATCCAAGAGAGAGGATGATAAAATCATACAGCATGAAAATGTTAGAGGAAGCAGGGCTTATGTGGGAGGTGGTATCCATGCTTAACAATCCTACTGTAGAAAAACTTAAGGATATGAAACTTAGGGTCATGGCTCAGGTGCTGATTGATTCAGACCCTGCTTTAAGAGAGCTCTCCTTTGAGGAAAGACTAGGCATTATCGTTGAAAAAGAGTGGTTGCACAGAAAAAACGCCAGAATTAAGCGATTCCTGTATAATGCCTCTCTGGCAATAAATGCCTGTATTGAGGACATTGACTATACTCAAGACCGAAAGATAGATAAAAAAACCATCCGGACACTCTCTAGCTGTACCTTCATCGAACAGAAACTTAATATCATTATTTCGGGTAAAACAGGCTGTGGTAAATCCTTTTTGGCCTGTGCATTCGGGAATAATGCCTGTCGCCATGGTTATACTGTCAAATACTACAGAATACCTGAACTCCTGCTTGAAATTCAGGCTGCAAAAAACGAAAATTGGTATACTCAATTTATGAATAAGTTGAAAAAAGTAAAGCTTCTGATATTGGATGACATAGGCCTTAAGTCATACACCTTGGAGGAAAGCAGGGATATTCTTGAGATTGCAGAAAGCAGGTATAATAAAGCATCCACAATACTTTCCGGGCAGATTCCCCATACGCATTGGTATGACTTATTCCCTGATCCTGCCCTGGCAGATGCCATAATGGACAGGATAATCCACAATGCCTATATTCTGCCGTTGGACTCAAAAAAATCTATGCGGGAGGTGATGGCAAAAAAGACCATTCAGGCAATCTAATGAGCGATAGGTCAAAAGGGTGTTGCCGAACAGTCGCTATGGGTATACAATAATGGTACAAACTTAAACCGTATTGGAAAAAAGGAGTAAAGCTTTTAGATCAAATTCTTGCGGTTTATCAATTTAATATGAACTAAATGATAATTATTGATTAAGAATAATGTTTTGTAAAAATTGATTCGATAAGATGTCCGTATGTTCCGGTTTAATGTCCGGATGCCTTCGGAATTGCCGTCCGGATAATCCGGTATACGCATATACGACTGAAAATGAAAATTTCTTTGATTACAAAAATGTATTCAAAAATAGTCAGTTTATACAAAATATGACTAGAAGGATAAAATCGGACTATATTAGACTTACAAGAAGAAATGCTGCTGACTCTTTTTCTTCTATTTATAACCAGTTTATTGAAATTGAAAACGATAGTAATTAAAAACTGCACATAACACGCAGTATAGTTAATTGCCTGCACAGGAGTAATAATAAAATAGGGGCACATCCTATTTTCTTAGATAGTTAATATTTTACTTTTAAATTAGATAAATAGGGAAGGTAAGCCAACTCAATAATTCGGTAACTTTTAGCGGAAAACCTATAGGATCTGAGGAGTTTTTTAATCAGATGATTGAGGCTTTAGGTATTACTATAGATAGACGTACTAAATGAAGACCTTGTAAAATGGAAAACTAAGCCATAGAAAAAATAGGTGTCCCTATTTTAATTAAATCATTACTCTTAAAGTCAAAAATGAGGAAGTAATTATTAAGAAAATACCCATTCCCAAAAGACACCATTTCGTACCAAAATTCTATTTAGATAATTTTTGTGACAAAAGTGGACTTTTATGGATATATGACTGCAATAAAAAAGAATTAAGGCAACAAACGCCAAAAAATACAACTGTTCAGACAAACTATTATAGTTTTATTGGTCTTGATAAGAAAAAACACAGTGAAGTTGAGACGTATTTGGCTGGCCTAGAAGGAGATACAAAGCCTATAATAGACAAAATAAATAACAAAGAAATGATCTATTTAGATGAAAAGCTAATTCTTACTGCGTTTATTTCTCTTTTGCACTCGAGGGTTCCTTATTATGAAAAAGAACATAACAAAATTATAGAAAAATATATTCAAGAGTACAATAAAATAATTTTTTCAAATAAAAAAAACACACAAAAATTAATAGAACAGTTTGCAAAAAACAAAGAAGAAAAGAGTATATCCCCTGAAAGCATGATGGATTTTATAAAAAAAGAGCAATATATAGTTAAAGTTAACAAAGAATGGACACTAGAAAGTATGTTTGACATGGCCCGAGCATTTTCCATATATCTTTTTCAAATGGATTGGCAGTTTTGCTATTCATATAAAAGCTCGTTTGTTACTTCTGATAACCCATTTGTATTGATCCCTCCAAGTGATTTCGAAAAAAAAGGGATCCATGGATTAGGAATATTGGTTCCTGGAGTCAAAAAAATTGTACCTTTAACCCAAAAAGTATGCTTAGTAATCTGTGACAAAGGAGATAAGATTGAAAAAATAAATATATCAAGCAAAGAAGTTCGGGAAATTAATTGCCATATAGCCAAGAACTGCGATAACCTCTTAATTTCGAAAGATAAGATTTTACTAAAAAAACTTATAAAAATTACTAACATAGATAAATCTAAAGTGAATTCAAGGGTAGAGGTGTTTCGGCATGGCGATTTAATTACTGTACTCAGAAAAATAAAAGATACCAAACAATAAAGGATATGTGAGAATTGCGACAGTGGACGATTCTACTGACAATATAAAATAAATAGGAACAAGTCCAGGTCCCATTTTCTTGAGTTCAATAGTTCAGTTACTTTTTCTAACTTTTTATAAGGAGTATAAAAATATGGAGAGACTAAGTTATATAGGGAAAGTTTTTACATTTTACGAGTATTCAAGAGAAAGCGATTTTGAAAGAGACGTTATTGGACATTCCAAAGAAATATTTGGACCAAAATCTTTATATATTGATATAAAGAAGAAGATTAAAAAGGATAATATAATAACAATTCCAGATGGTTATCTGATTGATTTTTCATTCGAAAATGATCCCCGTTTATATATTGTTGAAAATGAATTAGTATCTCATGATCCATACAAACATATCGGACAGCAGTTATTAAAATTTTCAATATCCTATAAAGCAAGCGGGTTAAAGATAAAGAAATTTTTAGTAAATAGAATTTGTGAAGATCCCACAATGAAAAAGACAGTTGAAAATGGTTTCAGTAAAGCAGGATATGGAAACATCGATGCCTTCCTAGAAGATTTAATTTTTGAAAAAGAAGTAAAAGCTATTATTGTAATTGATAAAATCACTTCAGATTTAGAAAATGTGGTAAATCAATTAGCCATGAAAATTGATATACTTGAATTCCAAACTTTTATTTCAGGCAATGAAACAATCAACAAATACACTCCTTTTCAGGAAGAAATTAGAGAGGTAACTGAAGGTAAAGGCAAAGAAATAAAGGTACAAGAATTAGATACTATTGTAGTGCCTGCAAACGAAGAAGGTTTTAAAGAAGTTTTTTTAGGGAAAAATCAATGGTTTGCCATAAGAATTTCAAGTTCTATGATCGAACGCATTAAATATATTGCAGGCTATCAAACTACACCGATATCAGCCATTACTCATTATGCGGAAGTATCTAAGATTGAAAAATATAAAGATAGTAGTAAGTATATTGTGTATTTTAAAGAACCAGCAAAAAACATTGGTCCGATAAAACTAACCACAGGAAAAAGAGGCAAGGCCCCACAAGGTCCCCGTTATACCTCTTACGAAAAACTCATAAAGGCTAAGAAATTAGAAGATATTTTTTAGAAATTTAACCTATAAAAATAATTCTTAATATTAAGAATAAGAAAGAGGAGTAAATTATGGAAAATTCATTTAATCTTTCTGACGAAAAATTAAAAATATTACTAGAAGCTTATTTTAATTGGGGTAAAGAAAACGAAGATGAAGGAAAATATCCAGAAATTGAAAAACAGAAGACTGAAGAGAGAAGAAAAACTTTGCTTAACAAAGAATATCTTTCAAGTTTATCCGATGAAGAATTAGTTGCTGAAATTCTTAATTATTCTAAGAATTTAGAAGGTCCGGTAAACATTAATATTGGGAAACCTAGAGTTTTAGGGGAGATTAAAAAATTAAAAGGAAATATTTTATACATTGTTGATTCCACTGACGATCCTTTTGAAAAAGCTGAAAAGATTCTTGAAGGCGAGTATAAAATTCCTATTTTTTATAAAGCATTTTGGAGCCCTCTTTTTCAAGCACAATATCCGGAATTACTGCCTAATTGGAATAATAAGACTGATAAATTTCTTAAAAAATTAGGACTTAATCTTGCAACATTCAAAAAAACAACAGGAGAAAAATATAAATTATTCTCTGAGGCTTTTCTATATTTGAAAAATTTAGATCCAAAACATGATTTTTATACTTTAGACCATATTACGCATTACGGAACAGTGATTTCAGAGGGAGAATTATTGATAGATGAGTTAAAATTTGATTTTGATGAATGGGTTAATCTAAATACCACGAAAGATTTAATAAAAAATTATATAGAGATACGAAATAGAAAAGACCCGGAATTATGGAACGAGGAATATAAATGGAGTATTTTACCAACAGTAAATAAAGAATTTTTCAAAGAATCTATGACTGTAGATAATATTGCAGAAAAGATGGTTATTTTAGAAAAATATAATCCTACTTCCGGAAGTTTTGTCCACTTTAGCACTCTCATGGACTTGAAAGAAATAGCACAGCAAAAACCGGAAGTAGTTTTGAAGTGTTTGGAATTATTATTTAAAGGGGATGCTAATCTTTGCGAAAGAATTGATCATGTAATAAAAGAATTTAAAAAGATAAAAAAAGATGCAAAAACAGGGACCCCGTTATTTGGGTATCTTTTAGCAATGTATGATTATGAGAAATATCCCTTATATAAAGATTCTGTCTTCCAGAGGTTAAAAAAAATAATTAAAAGGGAGAAAGAATGGAAATCGTATACATTAGGAATGAAATATCAAAGGTTTCAGGAATTATGTTTAAGGATAGGAGATTATCTAAAGAAAAGTAATTTATTGAAAGATATAAAAGTAAATGATGTTGAAGTGCCGGTTGGGATAACTGCTCTTGATGGACAGGATTTTTTCTATCATTTAGAAATCAAAGAAGTACAATATTGGCGAGTAGTTGAACCACTAGATACCAAAGAATATATTTTGTGGCCAATTTGTAAAGAAAAGGAATTAATCGCAATAGGTTATTTAGATAAACCAAATTTTTCAGATGTAAAAAATATGCGGCAGGAGATGAAAGTTGGAGATAGGGTTATAGCTTATCTGGAAAAAAATAGGATTGGAGGGATTGGTACAATAACAGGAGAATATGAGGACTATTCCCAGGATAAGCCTGAAGATAAAGATTATTTTAATGGTGATTTTTGGCGTAGAAGGAAAGTACAATGGGATCATCTTCCAACTAAAGATGAGTTTTGGCAAATAACTAAACCAATCCCAGGAGTCCATAGAACAGTTTTTCGATTGAATAAAAAACAGTACGATGAAGTTTTAAAGGAAATTAATATAGGTATTTCGAAATCACCAACACTTGATGGACCTACTAAAAAAGAAATCTTAAAAGAAATATTTTTAAAAGAAGGAAAGTTTAACCAAATTTGTTCCCTTTTAGAAAACAGCAAAAAGAAGCAGATAATATTTCAAGGCCCTCCGGGAACAGGGAAGACTTTTGTCGCCCAAAAAATTGCCCTATATTTAACCCAATCAGAAGATAGGATTGAAACTATTCAATTTCATCCTTCTTATTCTTATGAAGATTTTATTGAAGGGTATAGGCCAAAAAATGGGAATTTTGAATTGGAAGAGGGTATTTTTAAATTATTTTGTCAGAGAGCAAAAGAAGATGGAGATAAAAAATGTATATTGATTATTGACGAGATTAACCGGGGGAATCTCTCTAAAATTTTTGGTGAATTATTATATCTATTGGAATATCGAGACAAGAAAGCAAAACTTACATACTCACAAGAGGAATTTTCGATTCCTGAAAATGTTTATATTATCGGAACTATGAACACTGCTGACCGTTCTTTGGCAATTATGGATTATGCCTTAAGGAGAAGATTCTATTTTGTAGATATTAAATGTGAAACAAGAAGACTTGAGGAATGGTTAAATGAAAATGGTTGTAAATTAAAAACGAGTGAACTAAGAGGGGCAATAGAGAATATGAATAACCAAATTAAAGACGAAATGCATTCTGAAGATTTTGCTATAGGACATAGTTATTTTATGAGAGAAGACTTAGATAGTGATAAATTAAAAGAGGTTATGGATTTTGGAGTTAAGCCACTTCTAAAAGAATATTTTTTTGATAAAGAAGAGAAAGTTGAAGAAGTAACCGGGGTTATGAATAAATTTTATAATAAAGAAGATAGTGAAAAATAATAGGAATAAATAATGTATTTAAACATTTCTCCCTCAAATATAATATTTATCCTTGCTTATGCTTTTGATTTAAAATGGGAATATTTAGAAAAAGAGATTAGCGAGATAGATTTACAAGAATCTTCTTTTTTTGAACTCTTAGTCTTTGTTCTTGTAATGTGGACTAACAAATTAAGAAGGCAGGGGCTTTTTAGATCCTTTCTGGAGGTAGATGATGAAATAAAAAGAATTCGTGGTAAGATTCTTTTTAAGCCAAGTATTAAAAGTAATGGATTGAGTAGTAATACTCTATGTTGTCAATTCGATGAACTATCTTTTGATATTTTGGAAAACCAGATTTTATTATCTACTCTTGAATTTTGCGAAAAGGAATTGGTTAAGAGAAAGAGAAATGTTAAAAGGAAGAAAAAGAAAGATGATTTAAACGAGCTTGCTCTTTCTGCTTACAATCTTGTACGTCTTTTATCTTCTCAAGTCTCTTATCACCCACTGAGTATCCAGTTATTCAATCAACTTTTTTTCCACAGGATGAATATTGCCTATAAACCCATACTCAGAATATGTAGATTTATCTATGATTCCGCTGTTTTGGCGCAAGAAGGTGAGGAGAAGTTTTTTGATATCCCGGAAAATAAGATAAACGAAATTTTCGAGAGATTTTTAAGGAATTACTTATCTGAGAAATTAAAATACAAAGGTTATAGAATTAACGAAAAGTCATTTGAAAGCAATACCTGGTTAAACAGAGAAGATCAAAATAATGTCAAGTACATGCCTGCAATACATCCGGATATTATTATTTGGGAAAGAGGTGATCCAAAATTTGTGATTGATGCAAAATTTTACGAGAAACCTCTTTATATCGTAAATCTGTATGGACAAAATGAAAATAGCGAAAAAGAGAATAATGTTTATAAGACACATAGCCATAATCTATACCAGATTATGGCCTATAGCCAGTTTTTGAATTGCAACGGTTTATTGGTGTATGCACAAACACAGATGGGAGCGTTCGAGGAAATGGTTTATTTAAATCCAAAATACTATGATGAGGACGAAAAACAAAAGAGTGAAAAGAAGCAATTTGGTTTTTGTACGCTGGATTTATCTGGAGACTTTGAGGAATTTATGGAACGATTGGATTCTTTTGTTCAAAAGATTACAGAATTAATTAAATAAAATTAAGTTAGGAGGAATTATTTTGCTTAAAGAAGAATTAAAAGAGGAATTAAGAAAAGAATTAAAAAAAGACTTAATTGAGATTAATAGAAGGTTATCGTATGATTTGTGGAATGTGAGTTGTTTTAATAAAAAATCATTTGGTTTGTCGCCACGGTTAATCTTTCCTGTAAAACGTACAAATGAGGAAATTAGAATAAGTGAACAAGAAGCTAGAATTTTATATTGTAATATTTTAAATAATTTAAATTATTTTTATTCAATCGAAACACCTACAGATGAAACTTACAAACAAACTGGAAATACTCCTTTAAGTGCTCTTTCTGATATAAGTATTTATCGTTATATAGATAATGAATTTATAAAAATGGCGAATGTCGAGCTTAAAGCACACAATCCAGCTACTAAAAATATCAGTAAAGATATAGAAAAAATAATAAGAGAGGAAAAAGATGGAAATTGGTTCCATGTTCTAAAAAATATTGATAAAGCAACTCTTCCCTCGGTTTTTAATAAATTTATTTTAGCTTTTGAAAAATATAAAGGCAAAGGCAGTAAAAAATTTATTTTATTTTGTATATGTATTTTAGAAAAAAAATTCAGTATTATAAAACGTTTTGATTACGATCCTTCTTTGCAGAAAAATATTTCTAATCTTATGGAAGAATTTTTTTGTTTATCCAAAATAAGTAATTCTAAAAACATTAAGGATAAAGATGTACTGAAACAGAAAGCAATTTTGAAAAATAATGATTGGACTATTATCGAGCCTTAATTATTTCTAATAATGGTGATTAAAAATGAAAAACAATTCCTGGAGCATTTTTAATAATTGGAATTATAAAGTTAGAGAAAAAATTATTTATTCAGATTGGCATATATTCGATGGTATGATGTCATCATTATCTTCGTTTTACAAAAAGAAAAATAAAGAATTTCAATCATTGTATAGTAAATGGGATAAAAAATTGAAGCTATACGGTGGCGAACCATCAAATTTCAATTGGAATAATTTTAGACCTTTGAGGTTAGCTCGAGAAGAGGATTGGTCGGACTGGCTTATCCACTTAATATCGGAATCGCAGACAGGATACTTTTCATCTCACCTATTTTGTATAGAAAATACTACTCAGAATGATTATTCTCGACCTAGATATATTGGCAGAGAAGTTTCATATAAAGGGCGCCGTGCAGATATCATTATAAAATGGAATAACGGTATTTATTCCCATATTGAAATAAAAATTGGGGATGAAAATCTGACTAAAACATATGATACAGCGGAGGTAATGAGAAAATATTACAATACCCCTAAAAATAAATGGTCTGATTTTATTATTATCTTAGAGTCACAAATTGAAGATTGGGTCAATATAGATAATAGTAAAAAATGCCATATAAAGTATTTAACCTGGAATGATGTGGCAATTATTTTGAGAAAAAGTATTTTAATTTCTAATGAATCATTATCCTGGAAGGTTTGGTCTTATTCTTTTCTCGGGGCCATTGAGCAAAAACTACTTTATTTTAAAAATAAATATAAGAGTAGTGATATATTACAAATAGAAAATAATATAATCATTCTGAAAGAAGGGCTGGTAAATGGATAAAGAATTGAAACAGTTTATAGAAAAAGGCATGAAGCGATATAAGGAAGCTTCAAGACTTATGGTTCTTTTTGGTAAAACGATAGAAGGTGAATTACAAGGCATTCTTAGTGCCAGAAAAGATTGGGGGAAATTTAAACCTGATATGGCAAAAAAGAAAATAAGTACAAAATATTGGTCTGAATATCCTTTGCTGAATGCAAAAATATTTGGAAAGATTGGACAAAAAGATTTCACAATTAGGATTGCAATTAATTGGTTTCAATCAGAAAATGACGATCCATTTTATGAAATATGTTTAGAAAACTGCACTGACCAAGAATTGTTAGATAAATTTACAGGATATAATCATAATGGGATTTTTGTAATTCGTGAAAATTCTATCATATTATATCCGGATCCTAAAGATTTTAATTTACATCGAGATTTTAATAAACTAATCGATGAGTTCATTAAAATAATATGAAATTTGGGACATTTTTTAACATCCGTTCTGAAAAGTATAACGGTTGGATATAATAATAAATAGGACACATCCCATTTTCTTAGACAATTAATATTTTACTTTTTAATTGGATGAATAGGGAAGGTGCACCAGGTGACAGGACTTGATAAAGAATCAAAATTTAGACTATTTCAAAAGGAGAGTAAATCAGATGGAAACCAAAACCAAAGTTCTCGTAGCTTATGCTTCTTCATATGGCTCTACGCAGGAGATAGCCGAGGTTATCTCGGAGACGCTTCGCAGCCAAGGGCTGGTAGTGGATCTTCAACCGATACGGAATGTGCGGATACTTGAAGGATACAGTGCGGTTGTGCTGGGTGCCCCGCTCTATATGTTTCACTGGCATAAGGATGCGCTCCATTTTTTGTCGCAGCACCGGAAGATTCTAGCAGACAATTTACCGGTAGCAATTTTCGCCGGTGGCCCCTTTGCCAAAGGAGACGGGAATGAATGGCATGAAGTGCGAGCAAAATTCGATTTGGAACTGGCGAAGTTTCCCTGGCTTACTCCGATCTCTGTTGAGATCGTTGGTGGAAGGTTCGACCCGGCGAAGCTGCGCTTCCCCTATAATCTCATTCCCGCCCTCAAGAAGATGCCGGCAAGTGACCTGCGGGATTGGGTGGCGATTCGCGCGTGGGCAAGCAGCCTGGCCGCGCAACTTCTGCCAGATTTGCCACAATAAATTAGATAAACAGGGACGGTATACCAAGTCAATAATTCGATAGCTTTTAGCGGAAGAGCGCCAAGAAGCTCTATATGTCTTGCAGGGTGAAAGTCCCTGTTGGGTAAGGTCTAGCCAACCACCCATACCAAGTGTTGCATCAAAATGGGTAACCATTAGATGAAGCGTACACAGGGAAACAGATAGGCCATAGGGAAGGCCGTACTTCCTGAAGTGAATTATACAGCCTCGTAAATAAAGATTAATGCAGATGGCGACGTCGTTTCCGT
>Ga0209979_1004933_pt1 | contig 10756 bp, 10 predicted proteins | sample AnhtaG_FD_183114 | JGI IMG/M metagenome (GOLD analysis project Ga0209979, IMG submission 183114) | Deep subsurface microbial communities from Anholt, Denmark to uncover new lineages of life (NeLLi) - Anholt_01485 metaG (SPAdes) (version 2) | ecosystem: Environmental > Aquatic > Marine > Oceanic...
AGGGGGAGATCTTCCTGGACGACGTGAGGATCCCCAAGCACTACATGCTGGTGGAGCCGGCCCTCTACCCCATAACGATCAACAACATCCTCGCCATAGCCAACGCTGGGATGGGCGCCATCTTCACAGGGGTGGCCCGGGCGGCCTTCGAGGAGGCGCTGGCCTACTGCAAGGAGCGGGTGCAGGGCGGCAAGCCGATCTGCGAGCACCAGGCCGTCCAGCTGAAGCTGTTCGACATGTTCATCAAGGTGGAGACGGCGAGGGCCATCTCGCGCGCGGCCATGATCTACAACTCCCAGACCCAGCCCCCGGCGACCCAGTACTCGATCGCCTCGAAGGTGTTCTGCACCGACGCAGCGTTTGAAGTGGCCAACGACGCGGTTCAGCTGCATGGTGGATACGGGCTTGCGAAGGACTTCCTGGTAGAGAAGCTTTTCAGGGATGCTCGCGCCTCCCAGATCGAGGACGGCTGCAACGAGGTCCTCTCCCTGGCGGGAGCGCGCGCGGTTATCGAGAAGTACTGATAGCGGGGCGGCCGGGGTCGGCTGCGTCCGCGGTGGCTATAGCAGGGTTCCGGCGTGGGGCACCTGCCTCTCATCAGGCCAGTGGGCCGGGAGGCAGGTGTCGGCTTTGATGCTCCTCGTGGAGGGGGAAGGAAATGGCTCAAGAAAGCGGGGATAGGCCTTACCGGCAGCTCGCGAAGGTCTTCGCGGGGCATCCCATAGGAGCGCCCGAGACCGACACGTTCATCGAGATCCTCAAGTTCTACTTCGAGCCGGAGGAGGCCCACCTGGCGGCCCATATGGGCTTCGACCTGGAGCCGGAGGAGGTCATCGCCAAGAGGGCCGGGGTGAGCCTGGACGATGCCTCGCACCTCCTTACGGGGATGGCCTCCAAGTTCTTCACCCGGGGCGTGCGGCGCCCCGACGGTGTGCGCGTGTTCCGTCTGCCTCTGGTCTTCCCCGGGCTGTTCGAGCTACCCTTCGTGGTCCGGCAGCCGTCGCCGGACCTTGAGCGCCTGGGCAAGCTGTGGGAGAAGTACTTCGCGGAGGGCTGGGGACAGGAGATACACGGCGGCTCCATCAAGATCCTACGAACCCTGCCGGGGGTCAGCGTGCCCAAGGACCAGGTCATTCCCCACGACGATGCGGTCGGGCTGGTAGAGCGGGCGTCCTCGCTGATGCTGCTCCCCTGCGCCTGTCGGGTGGCCGAGCGCAACTGCGACGACCCCATCAACGTGTGCATCCTTATGGGCGAAGGCATCCAGGGAGGGCATGTCGAGGGGGAGGCGGTGCTGGACCCGGCGCGGATGGTGAGCACACCGCGCATGCGCCCCACCTCTGTGGACGAGGTGGTGGACGTCCTCAAGCTGTCGGAGCGGGCTGGCCTTGTCCACACGACGATGAACTTCCAGGAGGACCCCTGGCTCATCTGCAACTGCTGCCGTCACGCCTGCGTGGGCCTGAAGGGGATCACGCAGCTCGACATCCCCCACGCGGTCGCTCCCTCGGCCTACTGGGCGACGGTGGACGAAGACCTCTGCAACGGCTGTGGGGCCTGCATGAAACGCTGCCAGGTGGACGCGATCCGGATACGCGATGACGACGTCGCCGAGGTTGACTACGAGCGCTGCCTGGGGTGTGGGATATGCACTTTCGTCTGCGCGCCGGAGGCGCTGCGCCTCAGCCTGCGCGACGACCGTGTGTTCGTGCCGGCGGCGGACCAGCACGAGTTCTTCGTGATGCTGGGGGCGGCCAAGGGTAGGCCGCACCCCGCGCACCAGCACCCACACGTCTAGTGGCAGCCAGGCCAGGGAAGGCGGGACTCTTGGGTCAACGGCCTTCTCCTTGACAGAGCCTGCCCTCACGGTATGATGAATCCGCCGGAGGCAGGGCTTCCACTAAGGAGGAGGAAGCATGACAGTACGCGGTTACGTGCTTATCGAGGCGGAGGTGGGCAAGGCCAAGGCGGTAGGCGACGCCATCACAACGGTGCAGTATGGAGATGCGAAGGTTATCTCCGTGGATACCGTGACGGGCCCTTTCGATGTCATCGTGCAGCTGGAGGCCGATGACCTGGACAAGCTGGGTAGGGGCATCACGGACGGCATCCAGCAGGTAGATGGGGTGCAGCGCACCACCACCTGCCTATCGGTCAAGTTGGGGTAGGCTCTGGGGCGTCCGGGGCCTTCTGGAAGGGAGCGGCCGCGTATCGGCGGTCGCTTCGTTCTATAATGGGGTTGATGTTCAGGAGAGGTGGCCTGCCATGATCAGCGTTGAGGAAGCCCGGGAGCGCATCCTGTCATACTTCAGCGTGCTGGAGCCCGAGGAGAGGCCCCTGCTGGAGGCCCTGGGGCAGGTGCTGGCTGAGGACGTGTACGCGCACTTCGATGTCCCTCCCCTGGATAACACCGCCATGGACGGCTACGCCGTCCGCGCGGCCGACACGGAGGGGGCCAGCCGGGAGTCGCCGGTGCGCCTGAAGGTCCTGGGGGAGCTGGCTGCGGGGTACCTCTTCGATGGGGAGGTGACTCCGGGCAGCGCCGTGCGCATCATGACGGGCGCGCCCATCCCCCGGGGCGCCGACGCGGTGGTTCGCTTCGAGGAGACCGACGAGCCGGGCGAGCACTCCTTCGGCTCCTTCGCCAAGCCGGCCAATGAAGTGCAGGTGTTCAAGGCGGTCGAGCCGGGCGACAACATCCGCGGCGCCGGCGAGGACATCCGAGAGGGCACCTGCATCCTGCGTCAGGGGACGGTGCTGCGGCCGGCCCAGATCGGAGTGCTGGCCTCGCTGGGGCGGGCCAGCGCGCGGGTCATCCGGCGGCCGGTGGTCACGGTGCTTTCGACCGGGGATGAGCTGCTGGAGGTCGGACAGCCCCTGGAGCCCGGCAAGATCTACAACAGCAACAGCTATAGCGTTGCCGCCATGATCCGGCAGAACGGGGGCGTCCCCAGGGCCCTGGGCATCGCCCGCGACACGGTGGAGGCCCTCACCGCGAAGATCCGGCAGGGGCTGGACGCGGACATGCTCATCACCACGGCGGGGGTCTCGCGGGGCGACTATGACGTGGTGAAGGACGTGCTGGCCCGAGAGGGAGAGATCGGCTTCTGGACGGTGTGCATGAGGCCGGGCAAGCCTCTGGCCTTCGGGACGTTCCGCAGCGGGGAGCGGGTGGTGCCTCACATCGGCCTGCCAGGGAACCCGGTCAGCTCGATGATCACCTTCGAGCTGTTCGGCCGGCCGGCCATCTTCAAGATGATGGGGAAGTCGGGCTGGGAGCGGCCACAGGTGCGCGCCATCTGCCAGGACCGCATCAAGAACACGGATGGGCGGCGGGTGTTCGCCCGGGCGGTGGTGGAGGAGCGGGATGGGCGCTACTACGCCTCGCTCAGCGGCCCTCAGGGCTCGGGCATCCTCACCTCAATGGCCGGGGCCAACGCCCTGACGATCTGTCCGGAGGACGCGCCGGGCGTCGAGCCGGGCGAAGAGGTCACGGCGATCATGCTAGACTGGTCGCTGGGGGACTAAGGATACAGATTCCGGGATTGTGTACTTGAGACGGAATCCGGTTCAAGGAAGAACTCCAAATCTCCTGCTAGCTCTAAGTAGTTCTTCTCGTTGCGTGTAAACGGCTGGCGCATGATAAACGTCTTGCACACCTGATCGGCGTTGGCTGCCGACGCAGAGATTGTTACTCTATAGTCGCCTTCGATGAGCGTGAACTCGTGACCCAGAAACTCAACGGTGAAAAGCTGATAGACGGCTTGCTTCGTATCCCGGACAAAGTCAAATAGTTCGTGGTCTCCCGGATTGATGTAACAGTGTTCGGTGCCTCCGCCTTTTTTGCCAAGCCGTCCCGGATACGGATTGAATGAGAGTGGGTCTGGCTCGATTCGATGGAGTTTTACAGCAACATCTCTAGCCTGTGCCGTTCGACTGGTATTTCGTATCTGAACCCGGTGCCAATCCATGCCTCTGATAGTCTCTTTGGCAACGGAAATAGCTAACGCTGCTTGCGTAGTCTTGGCTGTGTCAAGTTCGGCAGCTGCCGATTGTAGTTCCTTCGCTAGCGCCACGTTCTTTTCTCTTATGTCTTGAATCTCATGAAAAGCGCCTTCCAGGATCACGACCAGGAGAACGCTTAGGCCAATGGGCATCCAAGACCACCAAGGGAGACCGCCTAATAACTCGAAGGTCCGCACGGTGCGACTGGCCACCTCCTCTGGCAAGACCTGTGATTGAAGGGTGTCCCAAGTGCCAATCCCTCCGAAGATCGCTAACACGATAGCCACCGGTCTTCGAGCCAGGATTGACCACCACGTATACAGCCGCTTCGAGAGGAACTCCATGCTGCCCTGCCTAGCAAGCCAATGGCCAAGCCTATGTGGCTTTATGCTATCACCGTTTCCATGTGAAAGGGATAAGCGCGACAGATTCTTCGCTGCGCTCAGAATGACAGGGCGGTCAGTGGGGCGTTTTTCAGCTCGCACACCCTGCTAGAACCGCACGCCGAAGTCCGAGAAGTCCTGCGTCTCCTCCGACCACTCCGCGTCCACGCCGTCGACGCGGGCGAGGGACGGGCCCCGACTCAGGTAGCCCAGTAGCGACTGGAGGGCGTCGCGGGGGCCCTCCGCCACCACTTCGAGGGAGCGGGCGTCGGGGCCGTTGCGGACGTAGCCGCGCAGGGCCAGGGAGCGGGCACGCACCAGCACGAAGCTGCGAAAGCCCACCGCCTGCACCCGCCCCCGGACAATCGCCCTGAGGCCAATCGTTTTCCCCATCCTTACCTCTTCCTTACCCAGATCCACGCCTGCCCTCAGTTCAGAAGCCCGGCGACGCACTCCTCCACCAGCGAGGGCGGCACGTCGCTGCGGATGACGGTGCGGCCTATGTCCTTGAGCAGCACCCAGCGCACCGCCTTCGAGGCAACCTTCTTGTCCAGGGCCACCGCGCCCAGCACCCGCGGCAGATCGACCCCGGAGAGGCGACAGGGCAAACCGAAACGCTCAAGGACGGCCCTCTGGCGGTCTGCTACACCGGACGGCGTCACCCCCATGCGCCGGCCGATCTCCGCCGCCGCGGTCATGCCCACGGCCACCGCCTCGCCGTGGAGGAGGCGCCCGTAGTCGGTGGCGGCCTCCAGGGCGTGGGCGATGGTGTGGCCGTAGTTGAGGATAGCGCGGCGCCCGGTGGTCTCGCGCTCGTCCTCGCTGACCACGCCGGCCTTGATGGCCACGTTGCGGCGGAGCACGTCGGCGGTGACGGCCGGCTCGAGGTGCAGGAGGTCCTCGGCGTGGGCCTCGAGGGTCTCCAGCAGGTCGGGATCGAGGATAAGGGCGTGCTTGATGACCTCGGCGAAGCCGGACACCAGTTCCCGTTCGGGCAGGGTCTTGAGCAGCGAGACGTCCTCCACCACGAGGCGGGGCTGGTAGAAGGCGCCGATGAGGTTCTTGGCCTCGCGGTGGTCCACGGCGACTTTGCCGCCGACGGCGGCGTCGACCATGGCCAGCAGGGAGGTGGGCAGGTGTACCAGAGGCACTCCCCGCAGGAAGGTGGCCGCGACGAAGCCAGCCAGGTCTCCGACCATGCCCCCGCCCAGGGCCAGGATGGCCTGCCCCCGCTCGGCGCGATGGCTGATGAGCCAGTCGTAGATGCCGGAGGCCGTCTCCAGGGTCTTGCTCGCCTCGACGGGGGGGACGGCGCAGGAATGCCACTCGAAGCCCGCCTCGGCCAGGGCGTGCTGCACGCGCCCGCCGTGGCGGGCCCCCACCAGCTCGTCGGTGACGATGAAGGCCCGCTCGGCCAGCCCGACCTCGCGCATGCGCTCGCCCAGGCGACTGAGGGCGCCCCACTCGACGAAGACGGGGTATCGCGCGGAGGGCGCCTCCACCCACACCGGCTCGGCGCCGGCGGCGGCTTCCCTCTCCTCGGGGAGCGTCAGGCGAAGCGGTCGGGCGAGGGCCCATGCTCCCACCTTGCGCCAGCCCGCCGCCACCCGTTCGGCCACCTCCGGCGGGGCCAGGGAATCAGTCTCCACGATGACATCGGCGAGGGCGTAGAGGGGCTGGCGGCGGGCCTTGAGGTCGCGGATGCGGCCCAGGGGGTCGGGCCCGGCCAGCAGGGGGCGCTCGGAAGGGGGCTTATGCTCCCACTCCTGGAGGCGGCGGAGGATGGTGTCCGGGGTAGCCTCCAGGCAGGCGAGGAGGCCGGTCTCGGCCATGAGCCGGCGGTTGTCTGGGTTGACCAGGGCTCCGCCGCCGGTGGCGATCACCACGTCCTCCTCGCGGGCGGCGCGGCGGAGGGCCTCGCTCTCCAGCTCGCGGAAGTGGGGCTCGCCGTCCTGGGCGAAGATCTCGGGGATGGACTTGCCCGCGGCCTCCTCGATGAGGTCGTCCGTGTCGATGGTCCGCCAGCGCAGGGCGTCGGCCAGGAGCGGCGCCACGACCGACTTGCCGGTGGCGGAGAAGCCTGTGAGGAAGATGCGGCGCGGCAGGTTCTGGCTCATTCCGCTGTTCGCTCGGGTGGCTCACGGGGGCCGGTGGTCTCGAGGTAGGCGCGGTAGTTGCGCAGGGTCTCGGCCAGGCTGTCGCCACCGAACTTCTCCAGGGCCGCCTCGGCGAGGACGATGGCCAGCATGGCCTCGGCGATGACCCCGGCGGCGGGGACCACGCAGACGTCGGCCCGCTCGTAGTGAGCGCGGACGCCCTCGCCGGTGCGGAGGTCGGCCGAGGGCAGGGCCCTGGGCAGGGTGGCGATGGGCTTGAGGGCGGCCCGCGCCACGATCTCCTCGCCGTTGGTCATCCCGCCTTCGGTGCCGCCGGCGCGGTTGGTGGCGCGGCGCCAGGGCCGACCGGCCCACTGATCGACGGGGAGGATGACGTCGTGCGCCCGGGAGCCGCGGAGCCGGGCGAGGGCGAAGCCGCCGCCGATCTCCACGCCCTTCACAGCATGGATGCTCATGAGGGCCTGAGCCAGGCGGCCGTCCAGCCTGCGGTCCCAGTGGACGTGGCTGCCCAGACCGATGGGCACGCCGGAGGCTCGGACCTCGACGACGCCGCCAAGGCTGTCGCCGGCCTTGCGGGCCCGGTCGATAGCGGCGATCATGGCGGGCTCGGCCTTGGGGTCAGCGGAGCGCACGGGGGAGGCCTCCACGGCGTGCCAGTCGGGCTCGCCCTCCAGCCGGGCCTGCACAGTGCCGATGGCCACGCTATGGCTGTGGATGCGGACGCCGAACTCCTCCAGCAGGCGGCGACACGCCGCTCCCACGGCCACGCGGGCGGCGGTCTCGCGGGCGCTGGCCCGCTCCAGGATGGGGCGGACATCGTCGTAGCCGTACTTGATGACGCCCGGCAGGTCGGCGTGGCCCGGCCGGAGGTGGGTGAGCCTCTCAGGGGGCTGTTCGGGCGGCTCCACTGACATGGCTTCCCGCCAGTTCTCCCAGTCGCGATTCTGGATGAAGAGGGCGATGGGGCTGCCCAGGGTGAGGCCGTGGCGCACACCCGAGATGATCTGCGCGCTGTCCTGCTCGATCTCCTGGCGGCGGCTGCGGCCGTAGCCGCCCTGCCGACGTCGCAGGTCGGCGGCGATGTAGTCCTCGGAGAGGGGGAGGCCAGCGGGCAGGCCCTCGATGATGACGGAGAGGCCCTGACCGTGGGATTCGCCGGCGGTGAGAAAGCGAAGCATGGGCGTATCTCTCCTAGCAGCGTGCTGAAATAGCCTGCCGCCGACCCGGCCACGTCGCACGCCGCCTCCGGCGGCGGCTCGCGGCCTCTATCTTAGAATCTGGGGGGACACCCCCCAGACCCCCCGCCCGCTGCGCGGGGGCGGAATGCCCGGACGGGGAAGGCTGAGGGTGGAAACCTTGGGGGCTGCGCCCCCTGTACCCCCGACTGCCGAAGTTCTTCATCATCCTGCTAGGCCTCCGAACGGGGGCTCTGGGGCTCGGAGGGGCCGACCCGCACGCTCTCGGCGTCAGGCTCGATGGGGAGGGCTGCACCGCTCTGGTCCCGGCGGAAGCGTCCCCCGAAGGTGGCCACGATCTCCTCGGGGGAGGAGGCCTCCCAGTCCACATGCTGGGCGTCGGAGCGGCGGACCAGGGTGCTGAGGATGCAGTCCTGGGTGGCGGCGCCGCGGCGGTCGCGGAAGGTAGTGTAGACGTCGATCTGGACGCGGTCCAGGCGCAGGTTAGGGATGTCGTAGAGGAACATATCGGCCAGCTTGGCGGTGAGCTTCATCCCCTCGCTGAGGGCGGTGCTGACCTCCCGCCGTTGACCGTCCACCATGGCGTACTGACCCTCGGCGGTGCAGGTGAGGCGCACATAGTCGCCGCCGATCTCCAGCAGCTCGACGGTCTGCACGCCGTGCCAGAGGGAGGGTGGCACATCCCTGGGCGGGCGGTCCTCGCGCCAGCGCTCCACCTCACTCTGCACGATCTGGCGGATGGCGTCGAGGTCGCCCTGCTGGACCAGACGGCGCCAGTGCTGCTGGGCCCGCATCTCCTGGACGATGACGTAGGTAACCAGGGCCACGACGATGGCGACGATGAGGAGGCCCCAGCCGATACCCCAACCCACGCTAGCGTTCCCCTCGCTGAGTAATCATTATGTCATCTACCCGCCTGCCCTGCGAAGACCTCGAGGGCGCGTCGCCCCGCCTGGAGCATCGACTCCATGGGGGGCTTGCGGCCCGTCCAGAGCCGAAAGGACTCGGCCGCCTGATAGACCAGCATGCCCAGGCCCGAGCTGACCCGGCAGCCCCGCTCGCGGGCGGCGGCCATGAGCGGCGTCTCCGGGGGGTTGTACACTAGGTCGAACACCAGGACGTCCTTCGGTATGAGGTCAGTTGACAGAGGGGACTGGCCCTCGCTATCGCCGCCGCGCGTGCCCACCGGGGTGCAGTTGACCAGGAGCTGGCAACCGGCCAGGGTTTGACGGAAGGCCGGGGAGTCCCAGTAGCCCCAGACGAGGGTGGTGCCGGCAGGGGCCAGGGAGCGCAGCGACTCCACCAGGGCCTCCGCCCGGTGGGGCACGATGTCGGCCACGAAGGTGAGGCCGGCGCGGGCCTCCAGGAGGGCCAGGGCCACCGCCCGGCCGGCGCCCCCGGCTCCCAGGACGGCGGCGCGGGCGCCCCGGGCGTCGAACCGGGCATCCTGCTCGAGGGCGCGAGCGAAGCCGATGACGTCGGTGTTGTGGCCGCTGAGCCGCCCAGCCCGGTTGACGATGGTGTTGACGGCTCCGGACTTGGCGGCCAGGTCGGTGGTCCCGTCCAGAAGCTCTATGACCGCCTCCTTGTGAGGGATGGTCACGTTGGCGCCCAGGACATCCTCTGAACGCAGGGCATTGACCCGGTCGGCCAGGGCCTCCGGAGGGGTCTCCCAGGTCTCGTAGCGGCCCTCGATGCCGAGGGCGGCAAAGGCGGCCTGATGGAGGGCGGGGCTGATGGAGTGGCCCAAGGGGTAGCCAATGAGGCCGACTCGCTTCACGGCCCCTCCTCCTCTTCCCGCTCGGTGGGCTGGGAGATGGCCCCGCACTCCGGTCGCGCCGGGTCGATGGCGCAGACGTTGCGGAGGTGCTCATCCAGGGTCTCGGCGAACACGTGACTGCCATCCTCCTGGGCCACAAAGAAGAGATAGTTGGTACGGGCGGGCCGCAGCACGGCCTGAATGGAGTCGAGCCCCGGGTTGGCGATGGGACCCGGGGGCAGGCCCACGCTGACGTAGGTATTATACGGCGAGTCGAGTGCCAGGTCGGCGACGGTCAGCTCCTTCTTCCAGTAGCCGAAGCGCTCGACGCTGTCCGGGTCGTCGGCCACGGCGTACTGGACGGTTGGGTCGGCCTGAAGGGGCAGGCCGATCTGGAGACGGTTGAGAAAGACGCTGGCGATGGTGGGTCGCTCGCTGGGGACGACGGCCTCGCGCTCCACGATGGAGGCCAGGATGATGGCCTGGTGGAGGGTCAGGTCCAGGACGCCCTCGGGCGGGAGCGTGGGCAGGACCTGTTCGTCGAAGGCGCGGAGCATCTCCCTGACCACGTCCTGGCCGGTGGCGTTGCGAGAGAAGCCGTAGGTGGCGGGGAAGAGGAATCCCTCCAGCCCTACGCCCGACGGCAGCAGGTCCAGGAAGGAAGCATCGTACACCCGGGCGGAGAGGGCGGCTCGGAACTCCTGGCCGGGGATGATGCCCTTGCGCTCCAGCAAGTCGGCTATCTCCTCCTTGCGGAGACCCTCCGGGATGGTGACGACCAGGGGCGCGGTGAGCCCCTGGTGGATGCGGTTGATCACCTCCATGGTAGCGAGCCCGCGGTCGAACTCGTACTCGCCGACCTTCAGTTCGTCCTCCACGCCGGTGAGAGCGACCATCACCCGGAAGAGGCGGGCGCTCTGGATGACCTCTTCTTCCTCCAGGCGTTCGCCGATGTCCCTGGCGGTGTCGCCCTTCTGGACGGGGACGATGGCCACGCCCGCGGCCGGCGGGGCCCGCCGGGTAGGCACGGGCGGCTCTTCATCGAGGATGGTGCCGGGCGTCCCGGCGACAGCCCAGGCCACCACCGCCACCAGGGCGAGGGAGCCGAGCGTCACGACGAGGGCGACCAGGCGCACAGGGGTCAACATCTACGGTTCACCAGCGCGGGCGCGCCGCGCATCCAGAAAGCCCTGGAGGATGATGGCGGCGGCCAGGGCATCGCTGGTGCCCCGACGGCCGCGACGGGGGCGCGCGGCCGCGTACCGCTCTGCCTCCGCTGTGGAGAGACGCTCGTCC
>Ga0209979_1004935_pt1 | contig 10752 bp, 10 predicted proteins | sample AnhtaG_FD_183114 | JGI IMG/M metagenome (GOLD analysis project Ga0209979, IMG submission 183114) | Deep subsurface microbial communities from Anholt, Denmark to uncover new lineages of life (NeLLi) - Anholt_01485 metaG (SPAdes) (version 2) | ecosystem: Environmental > Aquatic > Marine > Oceanic...
TTCATTCTTCCTTACTTTCTCAATGATATCTTTTGTAAAATATTCAACAATTTCCCTTTTACGCATTTGCATCCATCCCATAAACGAAAATGGAAAAGGGGTTAAAAAATAATCAGGTCAACTACTGCAACAAATATATTGCTAAATAAAAATATTAAAAAATAAAAATATTAAAAAATAAAAAAAAGAGAGGGATAAATTTACTTGATACCAATCACAAATGGCCCAAGTAGAAAAGCTGAGGCTGTTTTTTCAACTTCATCTGCATTATCTGCAACTGCAGTAACAGTTATATCAATTGCACCAAGTCCAAAGAACATTCCTGAGCTTATTGGTTCTTCTGCATCTATGGCAAGTTCTGCAACTGAATCAGTAACAGATACGTTTACTCTGCCAAGTATGCCACCTGTAACAGTTAATTCATATTCGACATTCGTTGCAGGGTTTTCTCCGATGTTTTTGACGCCAGTACTCACTCCGATTGGTCCAGTAGGATCAGTAATTGAGAGTTCTGTCCAAATGGTTCCTTCACCTTCTACGATAGCCTCGATACCCCAGTTAGCGTCATAAATCCCTCCAGATGGGTACAGCTCTTGCCATACGTTGTTCATGTAAAGCCAGTCGCCTTTACCCTGAACCGCAGGGCCACCATCAAGAACCGCTGGGAAATCCTCGTCATCTGTTTCCCATGCACAGGCTACCCAGATATCTGTATTGCCATCAATTAGTACAGGATTTGTAAGATCTATTCTAAACCACTCTACCAGATCAAAATGATATGGTTCTGATGTAATAAGAGCACCTGGATTTGATGTAGTTCCTTCGTCATAAATTTCAATGTCCCCCCAATGTTCGTATCCACCTTCGCCGTGGAAAATTCTAACCGCTGTCACATTCCAGCCAGCATATTGTAAGAGTTCATCTGATGTCAGCCTTATGGCAGTTTTCCAATGATAAGGCGGTGTTCCTCCTTCTAAACCGATTCCTGTAGTGGGGAACGTATTAGGGTCATAGAAGAATAAGGCTTCTTCATCCATCGATAGTGGTGATCGTGGTATAGTTATTGTCTCTTCAATTATGATCGTCTTTGCGACTGGTTTTTCTGTTGTATTTGCCATCACAGCTGATGTCGATAAAATTAGGAAAGCTGTGATTAGCAAAACTGCTGCTTCTCCCAAAATTTTTTTTTCTTTTCTCATTTTATTTTCACCTCTAACATAGATATTTTTGGTATACCTTCTGCCTGATAGTAACCAGTTATGTAGGGAATGGAAAAGAAGTATTTACTATCATGCTTTTGGCATAAGAAAGACAACGGCTTTAAAATTTTTTTACTGTCCTTCATATTTCTTAGTATTCCCCCTAAGAGATTCTGAATGTATTATACATCCAATATTTAACTTTTTACAATTAATTTATATACCAGCTATTATTTAAATCTTTCCGTCACATGTTTTTATGACTACTTACACCTCTTAAAATCCTGTCAATTAATAGAAGAAAATAATATATAATTGCCAAGAAGATCTCAACAACGGTAGGGAAAACAGTGGAACGTATAACCAGCAGTATAAACCAATAAAAAACAGCAATAGGACCATTATAAAAGAACTCGATATCTATCTTTTCACCAGGCTATAATCCACGAAATCATAAATAAAAGATCAATATTTAGGACATATCTTTAATAATAGAATAATAATATAAGAATAAAGGGCACTGTATAAAAAAGACAAACTTCAAAAACAAATCTTAACCAGAAAATATCTTCGCGACTTTATCAACCTGGTCCTTATGTGCAAGAACTGTCACTTTATCTCCAGAAAACAACTCCACATCCTCAGTAGGAATAATAAACTTATAATCACGTTCAATTGCAACAATCAAACTCTTTTTAGGAAGCCCAATTTTTTTAATGGTTTTACCAGAAAGATTCGATTCTTCAGAGACCGGCAACCTAAATATCTCAGCATAATCCCCAACGTTCATATATTCTTCAATGGTCGGATGTTTTATCGACTTGTAGAGGTTTTCCGCCATAACAATATCAGGGCTCTTCACCATCTTTACGCCTTTTTCCATATACAACGGCTTACTTTCCTCCTGATTAACAACAGAAACAAGATGTTTCACACCCTTGTTTTTTGCAAGGGAAACAACAAGAAGATTTGTTGCATCATCATTTGTTGTTGCAACAAGCACATCCGCCTTTCTTACCTCAGATTCATCCAATGTTTCCTCTTGTGTCGCATCTGCATTTATTGCAACTGCATCATATTTTCTTGCAATCTCTTCACAATTGGCTTGGTCTTTATCGATAACAATGACGTTATGATGTCCATCTTTAAGGGCTAGCTCAGTTAATCTTTTACCAATTCCACCTGCTCCAACAATTACAATATACATAGATACGCCTTAATCCCAAATTATTGAAGCTGGTAAATCCATGATTCTTATTAAAACTTTTGTTGAATTTAATCTTTAACAGTTATTTAATAATGTAAATAGCGCTATTAAGTTTATTAATTAACTTCTAAACTTTAATAAACATTATATTACAAAAAAATAACCATGGTGAAAAGTAACATTAAAAATATCTTTTATGTTGAATAATTAAATTTTTGTGGATTTAATATTAAATCATTATTTTGTTAATTTTGTATCGTTATTCGCTTTATTTATTAACATTAATGGTTAACAATACATATCGTGTTAAATGTTATCATTCAATGTTTGTTGATAAATAATAGCATGGTTTATGTCTAATCTGATAGAAATTCAGATCTCTTTTTTTTCATTTAAAATCACGTCGCACCTCATAAGAATATTCCTAACTGTAGTTGAATACCAACTACTTTTTTTATTCTCCTTTGTGTATCTTGTTGGTATAGCTTTCTTATTGAGCAATGTGGCAATCTCACTATAACTCTTACCATTCTCTCTTAAATCTTTCATCATCGTTAAAAACTCTTGTTCCTTAGGATCTGCTATAAGTCTAGTATTTTTTTTTCTACTACCGATACTATCAGATACTATTTTATAGCCATAAGGCGCCTGACCGAACCATTCAGTTTTCATCTTATGTTTAACACCAGCGCGAATCTTAGAAGCTAGTTGTCCTCTGAAAAACTCACTATATGTTGCTAAATTAGTAAGTAAAAGTCTTCCTTGTTCACTATAAATATCAATATGTTGTAAATTATGAATATGTAATTTTACCTTATTATCAGATAAATCATCCATTATATTTAGTAAATCCTTTGTAGACCTGCTAAATCTATCGCTATCAACCATACATATACCATCAAATAGTCCATGTTTTGCATCTGTAATCATCTCTTGAAATTTTTCTCGTTTGGTGTCTTTTGCACTTGCTTCTTCGTAATATGTTTTCACCCATTTCCAACCAATATCTTTTACCCAATCATCTAATATAGATTTTTGTCCTTCTAAACTGTATCCTTTTGATTGTTCTCCTGTACTCACTCGAATATAATAAGCTACTTTATAGTTAGACATTTGATACCTCTTAAATATATGAAATATTCATATATATAGCATGACTTATTTAGATTTTGCTATTGAAAAGAGTTACCTTCGGTCTACCGAAGGTAACCCTAAGATAGCCTAATTTCCCAGTTTTTTGGCTGGACGACCACCGCGTTCAGCAATTATGCCCTGGACTTCATTAAAATCAGCTACATCAACTATTGGATTATGACCGCTTCTGTATATATATTCCTGCCAGTGAAGATATCCACAATACAACGGATTCTTAAGTATTCTAGAAATGGTCTTTTTCGCCCAAATCCCTCCCTTCTTCGTTGGAACTTTTGCCTCATTAAGCATTTTCGCAATTTCACCCATGCTTCTTCTATTTTTATACCAGGTATAAATGTTCTCAACTACTATTGTCTCATCTCGGTTGATAGATAAAAATCCATCAGAATAAAAATAACCATATGGTATGTTAAAACCTAGCACGCCGCCTTTTGTTTTTGCTTTTTGCTCCATTCCAATATAGACACGTTCACCAATTTGTTCAGATTCAAGTTGAGCTATTCGCTGAATTATATCCATCACAAATCTGCCCATAGCTGTTGATGTGTCAAGTGATTCAGACATTGAAACAAATTCTTTCTCTTTTTGTTTAAGATATTCCATCATCATCATAAAGTTCTTGGAATTTCTATGTATTCGATCCATTTTGATGACGAGAAGTGCGTCCCATTTGTCCATTTCTTCAATCATTCTACAGTAAGCTGGGCGTTTTGCATTTCTTCCTGAATAACCATCGTCAATATATTCTCCTCCTATCTCCCAATCTCTTGCTTTACAATAAGATCTCAATTTATCAAGTTGTGCATCTAAAGAGAATCCTTCTTTAGCCTGATCTTCAGTTGATACTCTTGTATAAATTGCTACTCTAACAGGTTCAGCATCCATCCGTAGATTCTAAGCGATTTTAGATTTATAAGATTATCGTGTGCGATACATTATCTAACATATACCAAGGGATTGAGTAAGAAAAGTTTTGAAGAATTGTGAGATCATTTCATTTTGGTCAATTTTTGCGCAGATCACGATGGTCTAATTTTTAGTATCGTAGAAACAGTCTTTTTCAATCAAAACTCCCCTCTTTTTCGTCGAAGTTTATGCTTACTAAGCATTTCTCTAAATTTTACAGGAGTAAATCCCTTTGATATCCCTGGCTTTTAAGAGTTATTACTTTGTGTATTTTTGTAAATTTCTCGAAGTGATTGTAGTATTTTTTAGCACATATAACTATGCCATACATTATCTATCAAAGTATATTTGTTACGTGCTAGACATAATTTAGCAATAAAAATAGCATTGAAAGCATGCGCCATGATAACACAAAATTAATTTGTTAATGTCAAACGTTAATAAGTTAAGTTTGTAACTTAATAACAATTATAATGTTAAGTATATTACTAAAAATCATCCGAGCCGGTTTGCGATTTGCACTAAAAGCTTGCTTTTTACATAAATCCGTACATTAGTATCTAATAATGAAATTTAAATCATTGTAGGTTCTTCGTCCATTCGTTCTTTAATTTTTTAATTTCTCTAAGATTTGTAACGTTAAGATAGAAAAATTCTTCTTTTGCCAATTTTATCATCTTTTGTAACTCATCCTTGAAATATGGGAGGCTATATTTTTCAAGCAGTTGAATATAGTCGTTAAAATCGATTGTTTTGGACATTAGTAGAGATAGTATATCTACTCTGTCTTTTTGTCCTTTGATGCTATCTTTTCTATCAAGCATTGCGTGCTGTTTTAAGATGAGCAGTGGTTCGGGCTTGAGTACCATAAAGCCTTCTTTTTCTATAGCCATTGTTATTAACTGATTACAGGGGATAATCATCTGAGAGTAATGTGGGAGATAGATGTCAACATCGATATCTGAAATTATGATTTCATATTTTTTCAATCGATCATTCTTTTTTGGTTCATATTCTTTTTTTATTTTCTCGAGGTCTTTCCAGCTGGTAAGAAGTACGTCGATATCCTTTGATTTTAGGGCATGGGTCCAGAGATAGATCCCCCATCCTCCGATTATTATGAAATGTAATTTTTTATTCAATTTCTTCAATAGTTCCCAGCTTTTCAGGGTGCTGATATCGTTCCAAAATTCCATAGTTTATAACCTCATTTTTTTATCAAAGTCTTTGATAAATTCGTTTGCATACCATGTATTCAAATTCCAAAGATCGACATAAATGAGTGGAATGGGTGCGATTCCGTTTTTTGATCGTTTTTCAATGTAGGTATCTCTCTTTAATATGAATATATTGTTGAGAGGGGAATCGGTAGGAGGGAATCGTTTTTTAATAGTTGCCGGATCACAATACGCATAGACTTCTCTGTAGTCTGCAGGTACAGTATTGAAACTATGTTTGTATCCTGAGTAAGCAGTAAAGATACAAGGTGGCATCATGCCTTCTATGTCTCGTGTGGTGTTTTTTGAGAATGTTGTGTATACTATTTCATTGTTGAGGTTTCGTATCGATGCCCAGTAGAGAAGGAGTTTTTTTGGGTTTAATAACATGAAGCTACGTTGTCTTTTTTCTATTACACCCATTTGATGGAGAGGTTTTAGTGCATAGTTTACCATACCGATTGAGACATCGCAATCTTTGGCTAGCTGTTTTTGTGTCATTTTGGTTACAGTATCTTGTATTATTTTTTTAAGGAGTTCGCAGTAAATTCTTTCTAATCGTCTCATGTTTCAACTATATTGATTTTTTATTTATAAATGTTTCAATGTTTTTTGAAACATATAAAAAGTATAATATCAAGTAATTTTTTCTTTAAGTTTAATTAATTGTTTTATAATCTGTTCGCGATCTGCACTAAAAGTTTGCTTTTTGCATCCTTTTTATCTACAAGTATTCTCCCGTTATTTTTAAAGGGGCGTGATGGATGTGCACATGTTTTTTCTAATAGAGGATTGAGTCCTAAGGATTTTGCTGCCTTTGCTATGTCTTCAATATTTGGTTTTTCAACGGCATATTTTTTAGCGACCTTCCTACCGTTTAACCTGGAAACTGCTTTGTCAAAATACATAGGCCAGATAACGTATTTGTCTCCATCTTTGGATACCATAGATAATCACAAACCAGTTTATTTTGATAAAAGTACTGCATTTATATTGCCGCTCTGTCCAGGTCGTGAAGTTATCTGTGCTTTTCCCAGTTTCGTGTCAATAATAGCCCCCTTGTTCATGATGTTTCTTCTGACATAGTGAATATTTGCCTGGTTTTCAACAACAGAAATAATCTCGGTTTTTGTGGTTTTCCTAGTTTTCGGATCAATGACATAGGCAACATTAGCTTCCATTGTCCTGATTTTTTGATTATGTCCTTTCGTTCTAACTTTCTTACGTTTAAGTTTTCCAATTATTGTAAGATGCTGTTCTCTTCCTATTTCAAACTTTTTTTTACTTCTTCCATATCGAATTCTTCGTCCTGTTTTGCTTCTTCTTGAGTTACCTTGCCATAGTGCCATTAGCAGTTGGATATAAAAAAGTAATATTTAAGGGTACCTACGACACACAAAGGCATCATTTTTGATAACTAATAAATGGTTGACTTATGGTAATCTTACACTAAGCCCTAAGATTTTCTGCTGAAATGAAATATTTTTATATAAGATATTTTACCGTGATGAAATATTATGGACACAAGTGGGTAGCTTCAGACATCTACTTTTGGAAAACAGTAAAGGTTACAAATATCATGTGCAAAATAGATCTCAGATTCTGGAAGGAGCTGGGGCGAAGTTGGTTTTTGACTATAAATGAAGCCCGAGAGTTTCTCACTGCATACAAACAACCAAAAAGAACTCTGTGAGTTTTTGTGTATAGGTTGTTTTGACAGGTGTAGACGAATGGTGAGATGAATGAGCAGATGTTATAGGCAACTCTTGTTAGGGTGACGGTCTGCATTACAATATCTTTAATTTTTTTGCATTAAGAAACAAAATCTGTTATTGTGTTCAAAATATTTAAATAGGTTTTTTGTTATAACGCCAGTTTTTTCGATAGTTTTTTATGTCAGTTGATAAGATATCTTATCAGGTGATAGGAATATGTATCAGCAATTTAACAGATATAAAATCCTGAGAGTATTTTTTGATGAGCCAAACAGAAAATTCCAGCTACGAGAGTTAGAACGGAAAACAGGTATTTCTTTACCTTCTATCATACAGCATGTAGAATCTTTGATGGAGAACGGTTTCCTGCAGGAAGTCGAAGGAGGAGTCTATAAAGGTTATAAGTCTTCTATGAATATGATATATAGAATATTTAAGAGAAATGATCTGCTGGTAAGGATGGATTCGTGACTGTAGCTCTTATAACCATGAAGTGCCAACAAAGCACATATAAATTCTTTGATAGCCTCATAATAAGACTCTAAAAGAAACTGAGGAAATTCATCCTCTCTCCGTCTTTCTATCGATTTTAGTCTCTTTGTAGCAAGCTGAAAAAGAGCCTTCGCTTGATCAGGATTTTCTTTGACCTTTTTTACCTTGTATTCTAAGCATTCATCCCATCTCAATCAGACCACCCCCAAGAATCCACTGAGAACAACTCCATTAGCCAGTGTATTTTTCAGTTTGTCATCTATCCTCTCAATTCTAGGTTCAAATAGTAAGCTAATCTTTCTTTTTAGTTCATTTTCATACTTCTCTAACTCTATCCTTTTCTCTTATGTCTATATCTCCTCTTTCATCATCTCTTCCTTCTACTCCACTACCATAAAGAACGATACAGTTGGGAGTACATCGTTCTTCTATTTCCTTCAGCAACCCACACTCTTGTCTCCTTTCCTTTATAGCAGAGTTTTACCCAGCAGCACTTGATGATGTGCAGATGCGTTTTTTAGATGATATGAGAAAGCTAAGAAGTGACATCCAGTATAGAGGACGGGAGGTTGCAGAGGATTATTTGGATAGGAATCTTTCTGTTATAGGGGAGATAATAGATATTTTGCTTGTAACTGTAGAAAAAGAATTGCATAAGAACTCCCAATGAAACGCAGATAAAATGTGATGGAATATTGTGGATATGATTAACAACATATATGGTTTACATTTTTGATGCTAGTAGAATATGAATTTTAGATGAGGAAAGTCATAGAACAAAAGCAGTAAAAAGCTTTGAATTCTGGAAATTGCTTTAGGAGAGAATTATATTTTAGGCATCAGATATTGGAAGAGACTAATACGATGCTAGACCCAGGGTTTTTAAGGTGGGAATTGAGGGTACAGGTCTTGGATACTGGAAGAGACTGAAAAGGATGTGGTTTTTGAAAAAAAGTATGAAGTGTTGCAGGTCTCGGATACTGGAAGAGGCTGGAGAGAGTTGGTTTGGTGTTGTTGGTTGTATGATTTGAGAAAAACGAACATCTGTAGGTAATCCATTTAAAATATTCACTTCATCAGAAGCTTTCAGCCTGAGTTTCACTGACATAATTTTAATGGAGTGTTCTATCTCGTAAAGAGGAGTGATATCAAATTTGAGATAGGAACATGTATTTCCTACTAAATCAACAAGAGAGACATCCTCACAAGGGTTTAACGTGATGATAGGATCATTAGGATATTGATATACATTTACTTTAAGAGGATCAGGTACCCTATAACCAGGATCATCAGTATTGAAGATTACATCAAAATTCTCATCATCGTCATCTAACCCTACCACAGTAAAATCATATCCTTCAACCAAAGAATATGAAAGAATAAACCGATCACCTACGTTATCGATATCAACTGTTCCATCATTGGCCTCAAACGTATAGCTTCGACTTGACCCTGATGTCTCATGGACAATATCATCGATGCATTCTGAAGCAGCACTCAGCGTACTATACACATTTTCATGCACCGCCTTCGCTTTAATCTCCTCCATATAGGGAACCCCCCCAGAGCATAATCTATGCATTACCCACAAGTCCTTTTCTCTCCTGGATCATCACGTCAAAGCAACTGCCACATATCCACATAATTATTAGACATCTGAACTCACCTCGCCAAATACATTTCATATCTGGTTCACCATCGCTTTTTAGATCAAAAGACCATCATCTAACTATGCAATCTGCTGAAGATGTGGGTAATGGATAGAGAGCATAATAGCGCTTATAATGGTAAGGATCATAAATACTGAAATAACAACTGATATCACCTCAACAACGGCGTAATTATTTTTCTTCATAGCCCTCTCTCCATCTTACAGGAGTTGTTCAAGTTAGAAGTTTTTAGCCATTATAACTGGCACTTTTTAACGCTAAAATTATATGTCCATCCTTCTGGTGATTTGATCTTCAATTCGTTCAATTTCTGGCAAGCGTTCAAAGCTGCCTTCTGATGTTTCCTTGCGAATGGGTCGAAACTTATGCTGAGAACACCATCATCTAGAAGATGTATCTTTCCGCCTTGTGAGTAGAAGATATCTGCTGCCTTGTTGAAGGTCATTGTCGTGTATGTCTCGCCCATTGCCTTCATGGTAAACCGGTGGCAGTTCGTCAGAAAGGTGCGCAAGTTTGTCATAAAATCCATCTTTTTGGTGTCAAGGTCAAAGAGTGGTGAATTCGGATCAATGCTCTGTATCTCACTTTCTAATGCCTTCTTTCGCTTGGCGTAATTGCTCTTTCTGCTACGCTCGCGTTTCATCTGTTCCTCAAGTCTCCCCACTTTTCTCATAATCTTGGCGAACTCTTTTTCCCCCTTTCCTATTAGCTTGATACCTGATGACTCCTTTTTCATTTTTCCAATCTTTCGCTTGATGCTATTGATCTTCTTGTCTGTACCATTCATTTTTCTCTGGCAATTGTTGGATGATCGTCGGAGTCGGTCAATCTTCCTTTTGGCAACCCGATTTGGAACTTGTTTGGCCTTGTACCCTATCATGACATCAAGGTTCACAGATCCCTTCATGTCTCGGAAAGAGTTCTCCTGTCTTTGCCACCGGAAGAAATAGATGTCACCGATTGTGGTGATGGGAAACTTCTTTTTGTTTGTGTGGTTGGTTGCGATTGCGTACTTCCGGTCTTTCTTCATATCGTGGATGACAGCGCATCTTGTTTTCCCATCTGGGCTGTCTTTTGGGATGAAGTTAGGAATAGTCAGCCGAGAGTCTGCGATACGGTATCTCTCCTTTCCATCCTCAAGCTTCTCTTTGTGACCCAACCTACAATATGGGCGAAACCGCTTCACGCGTT
>Ga0209979_1004936_pt1 | contig 10752 bp, 10 predicted proteins | sample AnhtaG_FD_183114 | JGI IMG/M metagenome (GOLD analysis project Ga0209979, IMG submission 183114) | Deep subsurface microbial communities from Anholt, Denmark to uncover new lineages of life (NeLLi) - Anholt_01485 metaG (SPAdes) (version 2) | ecosystem: Environmental > Aquatic > Marine > Oceanic...
CTCCTACCGGCAAGCAGGGTGAACCATGGGACGTTGCCTATGCCGCCCTATTCCTGGCTTCAGATGAGGCGAAGTACATCACGGGAACAACCTTGGTTGTTGACGGTGGTATCACAGGGACGGTGAAGCAGTGGTAAAGGCAAAGAAACAGGTAAATTAATACCGCTAAAAAGAACAGAGAGGCTTGCTATGGCAATCACTAGGAAACCCCACGACCTGACAGTCACGGAGGCGGCGTCCGCAATTGCTACCGGAAAATTGTCGTCATTACAATTGGTGACCTCTTGCTTGGAACGCATCGACGCACTGGAAGGGAAAATTCAAGCGTGGGTCTTGGTAGATAAAGAGGGGGCTCTGCGGGCAGCTCGCCGTCTTGACCGGGAGCTGCGCCAAGGGCAGCGGCGTGGCTCCTTACACGGTATCCCCGTTGGGATTAAGGATATCTTCTATACGGCTGGATTGCCAACGGAAGCAGGCTCCCCGTTCTGGTCAGGTTTCGTTCCCTCTTATGACGCTGCCACGGTGGTGCGTCTCAAAGAGGCGGGGGCCATTATCTTGGGTAAGACCCACACCACCGAGTTTGCCTATCGTGACCCGGCCCCTACCCGCAATCCATGGAACACTGCCCACACCCCAGGTGGTTCCAGTAGTGGCTCGGGGGCTGGGGTCGCCGCTGGAATGTGTCTAGCCGCCCTTGGCAGCCAGACGCTGGGGTCGGTACTGCGCCCAGCAGCTTATAACGGTGTCGTCGGTTTCAAACCCCACCACGGCCGAATCAGTACCTACGGTGTGGTGCCATTAAGCTGGACTTTGGATCATGTGGGTATCCTAGCCCGTACGGTAGCGGACACGGCGCTTGTTTTCCAAACCATCGCCGGCCATGACCCTAGGGACTATTACTCACTTGATGCGCCAGTCCCTGACTGTCTAGTTCATTTGGAGAGTCAAAAGGCACCACGCTTGGGCTTGGTGCGACAGTATTTCTTTGAACACGCCGATGAGGAGATGCGTGACCACACCGAAAAAGTGGTGGAGTACCTGCGTCAGGCTGGCGCCAAAGTGGAGGAAGTGGTCCTTCCTCCTAGCTTCGCAACTGTCCCTGACACTGGCAACAGCATAATCGCAGCTGAGGCAGCAACTTGCCATCAAGAGATGTTTGCCGAGCACAAGGAGCAGTATGGCCCTGGAATACGAAAGTTGATTGAGGATGGGTTGGCCATTCAAGTCACCGAGTATGTGAAGGCACTACAGGCACGCCTTCAGCAACGCGCCGAAATAGAGCCGTTGCTGCATCAGGTAGATGCTCTGCTTACTCCAGGGGTACCTGGCGCTGCACCCCGCGGCTTGTCCTCCACAGGAAGCCCCGTTATGCAGGCACCGTGGACAATTATCGGCGTACCGTCTATCAGCTTACCGACGGGTTTGAGTCAGGACGGCCTTCCACTGGCCATTCAATTGGCTGGATCTCCCTTGGCCGAGGACCGCCTGCTGGCAGTGGCGCGATGGTGCGAGCAGGCGTTGAACGTGCACCTCCGACCACCTCTGGATTAGTGCTAATCTTTAGCGATAAGTGACTTAAAAGCTGAGTGGCGGCCTTTTGTCCGTCCAGGGTGCAGCTAATTCATAAGCTGCTGCCGCCTGCAGTAAAGCGGCTTCAGAATGGTGGCGTCCAACTATTTGTAGCCCTACCGGCAACCCGTTTTCCGTCCATCCGCAGGGAACAGATATCGCCGGCAAGCCAGTCATGGTAATCGCATAGGTCAGCATTGCCCAGTCAATGTAATTTTCCATCGGCTTGCCAGCTATTTCGGTTGGATACTGTACCTCGGCGGGGAAGGGTGGTATGGGCACGGTAGGCGTCAGCATTAAATCGTAATCATCGAAGAAATTCCTGACCCTCTCCCATATTTCCGACCTTTGCCGCTGGGCTCTGGCCACATCCTGAATGGAGAGTTTCAGTCCTTGCTCGATATTGCCCATAACCAGGGGGTTTACCCATCGTTTAAATTCAGGGTCAGTCAGCTGGTCTTGATACAGGGCAACAAAGCGTAGTCCCCTCAAAATGAGAGCCACTTCCCTGACACCACTAAAATCAGGGGTGTCTTCGACGACTTCACCGCCCAAATCGCGAAATACATTTATTGCCGACCTGGCTTTTTCAAGCACTTCCTTGTCAACGGGAATTAAGTTTAGATTATTGCTCCAGGCTATCCGAAGGTTCTTTACCTCAGGATATTTCACTGCCTGAAGGAATCCTGTTTTCTCACTTGGCAGAGATACCGGGCTTCTATTATCAGGGCCAGATATCGCGTCCAGCATCAGAGCGATGTCACCCACCGTACGGGCTATTGGCCCTTGTACGGACAGGTCATCCCAGTTAAGTTTATACGGATACCTGGGCACCCTACCCGGCGAAGGCCGCAGACCAATCACCCCGCAGAAACTGGCCGGAATTCGAAGTGAGCCCCCCAAATCACTCCCCTGAGCTAACGGTCCTATTCCGGCAGCTACGACTGCGGCGGCTCCGCCACTGGAGCCACCAACACTAAAATCAGTGTTCCAGGGATTCCGTGTTATCCCGAACACTTTATTGAAGGTGGAAGCTCCAGCCCCGAATTCAGGAGTATTGGTCTTGCCCAGAATAACCGCGCCCGCTTTCTTTAAACGCTCGACAACAAGTTCGTCTTCGGTGGGAATAAAATTTTCATATAACTTCGAACCGAAGGTAGTCCGGATGCCGGCCGTCAGCGTGATATCCTTGATAGATACCGGTATACCCGTAAGAAGTCCGACTTCGCCACCTTGCCTGATTGCTGTTTCAGCTTCTCTTGCTGCTTGAAGCGCCAATTCAGGAACCAAAGTGCAGTAGGCGTTAATCTTTGGATTTATTTTCTCAATGCGATTCAGAAAGGTATTCACTACTTCAAGCGGAGATATGAGCTTTTTCCGAATCATGTCCCTTAGCTCTACGGCAGGAGTGAAACAAAGGTCTTCTGAATTTGAGTCGAGCCTTTCTTCTTTATATTTCATTAATAATTTCTCCTAACGACTAAAAAACTGGTGGGCAAAGCACAATCCATCCTGCTACCAGCATTATAATAGCAAGTGTAAAAATAGAGGGCAGATTTTTACCTGTGCCTGATGTATTTATCTATAGCGGGGGTTGGATTCGAATCAACGACCTTCGGGTTATGAGCCTTGGCCGGCGGCGCAGGTTACTAAAGGCATATCCTTCATCGTTACCAGCCCAGGTGGAGCTTCCACTACCCGACGAGTGGCATTAACCACTATGGCTGCCGTGGCAATGTCTCCGTGGGTACCCCCCTTTATGACCACTTCCATGTTGGGAGTGCCAGTGATGTAAACGGCATCATAGGATTCCTTGGCACCGAGATAAGCCTGGAAGTCCAGTGTTATTACCTCCCGACCGCCGCTGAGGCCACGGCCGATCTGTTTTACCCCGGCGGCTTGTCCTGGCTTCACCGTTAGGTATTGGCTGCGTACCTCGCTTTCAGCGACGATTGGCTCAATTTCATCTCTAATGTCATCCAGCTCCCAGCCCAGGCCAGCGGCAATCATGGCGATAGATTCGGCTAAACCAACATGCCGCAGAGTCCCGGTGTCCACCAGTTTCTTGAATTCCTCCAGGGTGCACCCGGCTCCTATTTTCTTCTGAAATGGAAGCCGACGCGGCGAGGCGTCCTGTATCCTGGCTACCCTGACCTGCTTGACCTCTTGGCATACTGCCGTCATCGCCAGTGGCCAGGTATCCATAAGAAACCCCGGGTTTATCCCCGTAGCCAGTACGGTTACTTTATGCTCTTTGGCTAGCTTGTCAATCTCAGCGGCCAGTCCGGGCTCTTTCCGCCAGGGAAAGGACAATTCCTCAGTAGTTGAGACGATATTGACACCAGCCCTGATGATTCCGGCTAGTTGCTCGGAAACCTTTTTCAGCCAAGAGCTTGTCGTGTGAAGCACGATATCGGGCTTAGTCTGAGATAAAACAGCATCAGTGTCATCGGAAATGGTAACCCCCAGTGGTTTGTCCAAGCCCATGACCTCGCCTAAATCTTTACCCACCTTATCCTTATCGATATCGATAGCACCAACTAATTCTATGTCTCGCCGCTGTGAGGCTAGCTTAGCCACACTGCAGCCAATGGGGCCGCACCCGTATTGGACGGCACGGATCTTTTTTGTCATTTAACTTACCTCCTATCACTTAAGTTAATGCTAAGATTGAGTTTAGGCCTTTTGAAGCACCCTGTCCGCCAGCATGGCATCAAGGCTTGAACCGAGGGCTTCGACAGTCTGGTCGATGTCCTCCTTAGTGTGGACTGCTGACATGACGAAGAATCTACCCCCCATGGTAGTCACACCGCGATGAAGCAGGTGAAGACACAGGTTTTCCTTCGTGGCGCCTTCTCCTATTAACTTCTGAACATCCTTCGTCGGTGGCAGGGTATCGTCAGATGGCTCGTAATCAATTGGACCAAGGTATAGGTGAACAATGGTCCGACCATAGAGACGGCCACTAACACCCCATTTCTTCAAAGCTTGGTTACCTTTTTCACGAAGATAAGCACCCATCTGATTAGCCTTCTTTTGTGGCTCACCGTTCAGATAGAGTTTGCAAGCGGCAATGCCAGCGGCGGCGGTGAGGGGGTTAGCATTCCAGGTCCCGCTGTGGCGGAGGGACGGTTGTGGAGGGGTCTTGGGCTTTAGCATATCCATGATATCAGCCCGACCTCCCACCGCCCCAACGTTTAGTCCACCACCTATGGTCTTGCCCAATGAGGTCAAATCGGGCGTTACCCCTATCGTCGCTTGCCAGCCTCCGGTTGCATCGCGGAAGCCAGTGACGACCTCATCAATGAGCCAAACAGTGCCATACTTTTGGGTCAGACTAGGCAGGGCACGAATGAAATCAGCCTCCCACGGAATCTGACCAGCCATGTGGGCGCCACCACCTTCAGTGAAGAGGATAGCATATTCTTTCTTGGCCAGTTCAGCCTCTAGTCGATTAAGGTCGTGGCCGGGTACTACGGTAACGGCATCAGCGACAATACCTGGTGACCCAGGAGCAATCACTTCGTCAGCCCAACCATGAAAGTTTTCCACAAACCTGAGGACTTTTCTCCTGCCGGTAAACATCCGAGAAAGCCTTATCGCCATCATATTGGCTTCCTGCCCACAGGGAAAAAACTCAATCCTCTCCATAGCTGGCATCATACGCTGTATCAGTTTCGCCCACTCAATTTCCAGTTCGTGGTTTTCACCATAGTGAACTCCCTTCGCCACCTGCTCCTGTACTGCCCGCACCACATCCGGGTGACAATGGCCCAGTATCAGGGCTCCGTGACCCATCACGTAATCTATGTATTCATTACCATCTACGTCCCACTTCCGTGAACCTTTGGCATGAGTGATATAAGGCCGAAAAGGGTCAAGGATACGCGTAGAATGGGTAGCACCATTGGCGGCAAAAATCTTCTTGGCTTCTTCGTGCAACTTCTGTGAACCAGGGTGAGCACTAACGTATTCCTCAACTATGTTTGTTGCCATAATCTAAATTCCTCCCTTCTCTTTTAAATTCCTCAGACCGTATCCGAGGTACTGATTGTCTTTTTGGTAATTTCCTTATCATAGGTGAAAAGCGCTGGAATACCTCCCGAATGAATGAAAACAACGGTGTCTTTTTCGGTAAACCGACCCTTGTGGATGAGGTCTATGAGCCCAGCCATGGCTTTGCCGGTATAGACCGGGTCTAGAAATATTCCCTCCGTCTTCGCCACTAACTTGATGGCTTGGATACAACCATCGGTGATTATCCCATAGCCTTCGCCGATATAATCGTCGTGGACGGTTATCTCCTCCGGGCTAAGGGTTATATCCAGATTTAAGAGCTTAGCCGCCTCGTTAGCTATGTTGACGAGCCTACTTATGGCTGTAGTTTTTTCCCTGGAGATGCTAACTCCGATTACCTTGAGGGGAAGCCTGAGGTACTTAACCCCTAATTCCAGCCCGGCCTGGGTGCCGCTTGAGCCGTTAGTTACCACTATGTACCGGGCATCAATGTTCTGAGCTTGCAACTGCTGCCATATCTCTTCAGCCGCGTTAACCCAGCCGACTACCCCCAGAGGGGTATGGGCGCCGACTGGAATTACCAGAGGGCGGCGTCCGTGCTGGCTAAGCTCGTCAGCCAAGGCGTTCATCTTCGCCATCATGGCATCACCTAACACATCAGAGATTTCAGAAGCTTCGATTAACTTGACATTTGAATCAAGAATATCATGGAGGAGGAGATTACCCTGCATCTCCGCGTGGACGCCTTTAACCAGGACCAGGTATGCCTCCATGTCAAGTTTGCGGGCAGCCGTCGCCATCTGAAGGGCGAAGTTAGACTGCGAGCCGCCGGTGGTTATGACCGTGTCAACTCCCTTTAGCTTGGCATCAGCCATCACGAACTCAAGTTTGCGGCACTTGTTGCCGCCTAGCGCCAGGCCAGTCAGGTCATCACGCTTGATGATGATGCGTGGCCCGCCCAGAGCGGCTGATAAGAAGTGAGCTTCCGTCAAAGGAGTCGGATAGTTGCCCAAAGATATGCGAGGCAATTTGGCTATTGACGGTATCATCTTGCTTCCTTATTATTCAATATAATTCAATTTCTGAAACTTTGCCAGTCCTTACGATATTTCTTCCCCGTGTAGTTTTTTTGCTATGGCGTTATTCCTGCCATAACCTTGGGCATTATCAGATTGGGTAGAAACAGCGATAGTTCCGGCCAGTAAGTAGTGACTAGCACCACCGGCAGGGCGCCAAAAGCCATGAAAACCAGCGCTGGCTTTATCATCTTATCAACGCTGACATTACCGATACGTGCCGCCAGGTAAAGGATGGGAGCTGTGGGCGGGGTGACATTTCCCAGCCCCAGGTTAGTGCCCAGAATCGCGGCGAAGTGAACCGGATGAACCCCGATATGTGTCACTAGTGGAAACAAAAGAGGTGCCGCCAGCAGGGTGCCGGTGAAATCGTCCACGATCATACCCAAGAGGATGAGGAAAACATTTATCAACAGCAGAGTTACGTAGTAGTTCTCGGTAACCCCACCTATCATCTTAATCATACTCTGCGGGATATTCTGCATGGTCATCACCCGGCTTAAAACGAGCACAAAGACAATCATCAGAATGACCACTCCGGTGGTAACGCACTGTGAGACAAAGGTTCTCCCGATCGTCCTGAGAGTAAGGTAACGATAGACAAACAGCCCAATGATTATGGCATAGACCAGGGCTACAACGGCGGCTTCGGTGGTGGTGAAGATACCACCGTAAATACCCCCCAGGAGGATAATGGGCAGCAACAGAGTAAAAAATCCTTTGTAAATAGCCACTCCCACCTGCTTGGTCTGTGCCTTAATCGGTATCGGGGGTGCCACCCTGATGTTGGGGTTGTTCCGTACCATGAAGTAATTGACAATGCAGTAAATGATAACGGTGAGGATGCCGGGCCCGACCCCGGCCAGAAAACAGGCGGTGACTGGCACCCACGTAACAAAGCCATAGAGTATCATCGGTACGCTGGGGGGGATTAACTGCCCCAGCACCGACGCCACCGCCAGCATACCGGTGGCATATCCTCTGGAGTAACCTTGTTTTTCCATTTCTGGAATCATCAGCGGACCTAAGGATGCCACTGCCGCCGAGCAGGTGCCGGCGATGGCGCCAACCATGGCGCAGGCCACTACCGCAACCATCCCCAGACCACCTCTAATCCGTCCCACCAGGGCATCGGCCAGAGTGACTAGCCTGTCGGCCATACCTCCCAGACTCATGAACCCGCCCAGCATGATAAAGAAGGGAACGGAAAGGAGGGTAAATCCTTTCAGCTTATGAAAAGCCATGGGCAGTTGCGCTGTGGGCTCAAACCCATAGACATAAACCAGAAATACCAGCGCCGCCATAAAGGCAAAGGGGGCGGGCACACCCAGCAGTAGCAGACCAATCAGGATAGCTAGGTCAACAAATATCCCCAGATTTGGTATGCCAAATAGGGCTGTCTCCAATTTGCGCTACGCCTCCTTCCTCTCAAATAGCGGAGCTTTGTTCCAAAATAGCTGGCGCGCCAGGTCTATCGTTTCTACCCAGAAGTAGAAGCCCCCCAGTATACCCGCCGCGAAAAAGATAGAGCAGCGCCCGTAAATCATGGGGTATCTCAGGGTCGCCGTCTCCATTTTTAGTGCCAGGTCCGAAACAAAGAAGTGATAGCCCCAGTAGACAAAAAGCATGGCCAGTCAAGTGTGAATCAGCGCGGAGATAAATCTGATTAGTAGCCGCCGCCTTGGGTTACGAATCGCGATTTCTACTAAGTCCACTCTAATGTGAGAGCGCTCGTAAACAGCATAGGCCGCGCCCATCATATAGACCCAGAAGGCAGGAGTAATGGCGATTTCTTCCACCCAGAGCATGGGAACATGAAAAATGTAGCGCATCCATACCTGAGCGAAGATAAGCACCACCAGAGGGATGCAGGATATCAGTATTACCCACCACATTAGCGATGGTATCCAGCGAAAAGCCAGCCTATTAGCCAAAGAGCTTATTGCCGTCGCCATATTTCTTCACATGATTCCCGTGAGGGAGCCAGCTTTAAGCTCCCTCACGGGAATCCTAGACTTGCAAATATCACAGCGATTATTCCAGCGATTATCCAGGACGCGGTATCCCCAGCGCATCATACAGACCGTCAATGATGGCTGTACCAATGATTGGGGTGAGCTCTGGCCAGACCTCCTGGAAGATGACTTCTTGCATGTGCTCCCACTCGGCATCGGTAGGAACTAGTACCGTCCAGCCATAGTCTCGTAGCATTTGCAAGTACTTCTCGTCCATAGTCTCGGCGTATGCCGCCTGCTCATTCTGCATTTCTTGGGCAGTTTCGACGAGAATCTGCTGGTCCTCCTCAGTGAGCGAGGCCCAGGAATCATTGTTGACGACATACCAGATGGGCTCAATGTAGTCCTTGTAGTGCAACCAGCAACTGTTTATATCCTTAAAGATCCAGGCCTGCATGGTGCCGCCGCCCTGCTGCCCATCAACGATACCAGTCTGGATGGAGGTATAGACATCGGCAAAGGGCATACCCACCACCATGTAGCCCAGAGCCTCAGCCGTGAGCTGGCAGGCGGTCAGAGCCATGACCCTGATTTTCATGTCCTTGGCTACATCAGGGTTCCATGGGTCGCGGGGAACGTCCTTGGTGCTTGTCCCACCGATGCCAGCACACCAGGCACCGAGAGCCCGGTAGCCCAGTGGGATCATGATTCTGTTATTCAGAGTCTCATAGACGTAACCACCTGGCGCCCATAGGCGCTGGGCCGCCTCGTAGTCGATGAATACGTATGGGATATAATAGCCCACGGCAATTCTGGGGTCAAAGGCGTCATCTATGGCTTCAAACATCATCTCAACGTCACCGCGGATAACCATCTCCTGAATGGCGTCCCATCCCCCCAGCACCCCATCGGCATAACTGGTAACCGTAACACGACCCTTAGTCCTTTCCGTTACCAGATCGCCAAAACGGAACATGGCTTCAGCGCCTTCAGAGGCGGTTGGGTAATTGCTGCTGTTTCGCCATTGATACTGGTAATCAGTTCCTGGGGGTGCCGCTGTTGGCGCTACGCCTGGAGCTGGTGCCGGTGCGGCACAGCTGGGCACAATTAAACCTACAGCTAACAGCAGTGCCAGCGAAATTAACAGTATTTTCTTGTTCACTTATTTACCTCCTTCGAAATTTAGGAAAGTAATCTGTCTAAAAATCCTTTTTATTGAACGCTATCACCCCCTTTTTGGTATTTTGGCTATTTCACCTCTGCACAAAGTTAGTGGTCTATTTCTGCACACACTCCTTCATGCTTTGCGGTCAATACCTTTTCCTGATATTATTAGTAATTGGCCCAAAGCTCTTATTTATTTTATTGCGCTTTCCAAGCATCGAAAAGACCAGTATTCTAATTCAAGTATATTAGCACAATTGTTGGCAATGTCAATACTTGTCATCACAAAAATTGAAAATAGCTATATAATAAAAATAATGATGGGCTATAATTGGGCTATAATATAGACAGTGAGGAGACAAAATTCGTTTCTTCACCGAAATTAAAGTTGTTATCCAGAGGTGATTATAGATGAAACTAAATACGGCTTCCGAAGTAATCAGTTTTGCCAGGCAACTTGAGGAGGACAGTGCCAGGTTCTACGAGGGCTTGGCACGGCAAGATATAAAAGATGGGGAAACATTGCTCTCTTTCGCCAGGGAAAACAGGAAGAATATTGTTCAGATTGAAAGGGCGTACTACGGAGTTATTACCGATGCCATTGAGGGTTGTTTTGCTTTTGATATAAATCAGGATGAGTATGCTTTCAAAACCGAGCTGCCGCAGGAGGCAAACTATAGCGAGGCATTGGACAGGGCCATAGAGATGGAAGAAAATATTAAAAAGTTTTACTCCGATGCTGCCGAGCAATCAAAGTCTCTAATGGCGGATGTCCCCAGAGCTTTCGTGATGATAGCCAAGAAAAGAGACAGCCGTATTTCAATGTTGAAGTCGCTGCTTGGTAAAGGAGATTAGATAGCTTCAATTGCTGGGAAGAACCGTAGGCAGCAGTACTACACACAGCCTTAAGTGAAAATCAAGAAAGGGAGGTATTATGTCAAATCGATTGGAAGCAGCGCAAAAGTTAGCCG
>Ga0209979_1004937_pt1 | contig 10750 bp, 9 predicted proteins | sample AnhtaG_FD_183114 | JGI IMG/M metagenome (GOLD analysis project Ga0209979, IMG submission 183114) | Deep subsurface microbial communities from Anholt, Denmark to uncover new lineages of life (NeLLi) - Anholt_01485 metaG (SPAdes) (version 2) | ecosystem: Environmental > Aquatic > Marine > Oceanic >...
GTATCAGGGCAAAAGAGAATTTTACACGAGCCGCTACCAAAAGCCAGAGCCAGATGGTAACCGTCATAGAAGGCCTCAGCCTCAATCTTGGCGACTATTTCAGATATTTTTTTTCGGTAGGGGAGGGCTAGATTCTTATCTATCGCCTCACGACCGGCGGTATGCTCTGGCGGCACATTTAGCTTGATAAATATGGCGTACCGGAAGTTATCGACTACTTTCCTGACTTGGTCTAGGCTCATGGCATAAGGAGGGCAGTTGGCGTTGGTTCCGTAACCGGGGCATTTGGGGTAGGTACATTTCGCCAGTACCCTCTCATCAATCACCACATTATCCGTGGTGATAATCTTGGCATCAGTAGCCCCCAGTTCAATGGCTCGCCGTCGGTATTTCTCCAGATCCTGTTGTAACTGCTCTTCGGGAACCTTTTTCAAAATCTTACGGGCCATATCAAATCCCTTGGATAGTATAATTAGTTTTTTACCATAATTTCAGACTATTTGCAAGTGCGGTGCAGCTTTGACCGTGGGAGAATCTGGACGGTATAATGACTATGAGGGAGAGAAATCAAGAGAGGGCTTTGCCTTCTCTTACTCACCTTCCTCCTTCCCTTAGTAGGGGAAGGGGGGTGAGGGGGATAGGTTGCTAAATATTAATCGATTAAACACCGGGAAGCGAAGCGTGTGTAGCTTGAAAAGGACAAAGATTGCCTTAGATAGTTTGGGCTGTAAGCTCAATCAGGCGGAAACGGAGCTATTGGCCAGGCAATTGGCTGAAGCAGGGTATGGACTGGTACCATCGGCAGATAAAGCCGATGTTTATATCCTGAATACCTGCACCGTTACCCACATTGCCGACCGTAAGTCCCGCCACCTGCTGCGTCAGGCTCATCGGCAAAACCCTGATGCTCGGCTGGTGGCGATTGGCTGCTATGCGGAGCGCTCACCTCAGGAACTGGCTCAGATTGAGGGGGTTGGCCTCGTTCTGGGTAATGAGCAGAAACCGCATCTACTGCGACGGCTGCAGGAGTCCGGTTGCCTGAGCCATCCGAGCTCGGTTCAAACGAGCTGCCATTATAATGGCTGTCGGACGCGTGCTTTTATCAAGGTTCAGGATGGTTGCCATGATTTTTGTGCTTACTGTATTGTGCCTTTGGTGCGGAGGAGAGAGGAAAGCGTGCCCGTTGACCAGATTGTTGCCGAGGTCAGGCAGCGGGTGGCTGGTGGCGGCAAAGAGGTGGTGCTAACCGGGACTGAAATTGGTTCGTATAGTTATGAAAGGGTTAATCTAAAGGAGTTACTGGAGCGTATCTTGGCGGAGACTAATGTCGTCAGGTTAAGGCTGTCTTCCCTCCAGCCCCAGGAAATCTCCCCCGAGCTTCTCGGCTTATGGCATGACAATCGACTGTGTCCGCATTTCCACCTGTCCCTCCAGAGTGGCAGTGATGCCGTGCTCGGCCGGATGAAGCGACGCTATATCACCACTGATTATCAGCGAGCCGTCTCCCTGATTCGCGAGGTGGTGCCGGAGGTAGCCATCACTACCGATGTTATGGTTGGCTTCCCCGGTGAAACTGAGACGGAGTTTCAGGAGAGCTTCAGCTTCTGTCGGCAGGTGGATTTTGCCCGTATTCATGTCTTTCCCTACTCGCTACGCCAGGAAACCGAGGCAGCCCATTTGCCCCATCAGGTAGAGGATAAAGTTAAGAAGCAGCGGAGCCAAAAGATGCTGGCGCTGGCTGAGGAAAGCGCTCAAGACTTCCGCCGGCGCTTTTTAGGCAGGACAATGCTGGTATTATGGGAGAAGCAGGCGGGTGGTATCTGGTCTGGCCTCACCAATAACTACATCAAGGTATACACCAAAAGCAATAAGGATTTAACCAATCAGCTCTTGTTGGTGAAGTTGCTGGAGGTTAAGGGTGATGGGGTGTGGGGGGAGATAGCTAAGTGTTCACCTTCCTCGCCGGGTTCCTGAATTCGCAGGGTACCTTCGTCTGGCAGAGCCCGCATCCTTGGTACTTCACTTCGTACTCTTCCAGTAAGTTGACTATATCGGTGTGCATGTACTCGTAGCATTTTATTTTATCGTGGCCACTCTCCGTAATCGCTCCGGCGGGGCAGCGGGGGATACAGGCTCGGCACTTATTGTTGACATAAAAGAGGCAGTTTGAGTAAGGACTTTTGGCAGTCCTGGGACTTACTGGCAGTACAAGGTCGGTGACCACGCTTCCGCAGCGATGAGCGATACCGCGCTCGGTGATAAAACCGTCGGAGAGACTGAAAGTGCCCAATCCGGCAGCATAGGCGATGTGCCGCTCCGACCAGTTTGAGTAACGCCCCCTCTCATTGCTGTCAGTTTTAAAATAGGGTTGCAGCATCGGCGCTGCTGCCAGGTATCCCTTTTCGGTGAGGAGTTTTACCACATGTTCCCGCAGTGCCTCGTTAAACTTCTCGCCGTACCAGCGGGTGTATGACCACAAGCGGGAAGGAGTTGCTGTCTGCTGGCGGTTGGATTCCCTCGTCTTAGTCGTAATCGGCAGAATCCAGCTGATGATAGAAAGACGCGCTGGCATATCTTCAGGACTTTGGTTAAAGGCTTTGGCCAGTGCCTCATGGGGGGTGAGGTGGCTGGGGTTAATTATGGTCTTATATTCAAGGAAGACGGGGTCATCGCCATCAGCGAACTGCACCAGTGGTTTGTCAAAGATAAAATCATTATCTGACATAGGCATGCGGTTTAGGGGACTGGTGCGGGCAAATGCCTTGATTTCCTCTTCGATAAACTGCGCCATTGCTTCTTGTTCCTTCGTCTTTGATGAAGACATGTTAGCTTTCCTTCCTGCCTGATTTATCCCCAAAACCATCAAGTTTTTAATCTGATGCGTGGGAGTGTTCCAGCACCTCTTTGATGGATTTGGTTGGCATCAGGAAGTTTTCTTCAGAGATGCCTTGCCTAAATAGACTCAACCTCTCCAGCAGAGCATAGAAATTGATTGCCCAGCCAATGCCGAATACCTCAGGAGAAAGAATCCGGCTCTCATAGGGGTTCCAGTAAGCCTCTTTGATCCTTTCAACGGTGGGTAGCCGAAAGTCGTAGGGTACAAAGCCGGCTATCTTGCCGTGCCACTCTCTCCCCTCTTTGGGCTTCTCAAGTTCCTGGCATACCGCCGCCACGGTGAGAGTAATCGCCGTAGCTTGAAGCATTCTGATAAGCCATTTACCAGTCATAGTAACTCCTTTACATCTTGTTTGATGTTTATCCCCAGAACCACTGAGGTTTCAATCTGTCGCTGAGGGATATCCCAGTAGGTCTTTAGCAGTTCATCCTTATCCGCTAATAGGCTGAAGCCGTGCTTCTGGTAAAAAGCAATTACCCAGCGAACATCAGCCCATGTCCCAACCAGTAGTCGAGAGGTAGTAACCAGATGTTTTAGGTGATTTAAAAGTTTACTGGCTATTCCCTGCCGTTGCCAATGAGGTAATACATAGGCGTGGCGAATAAGGGTAACGTCTTTAATTGGTTCAATCCCCATTAGGCCAACAAGCGCTCCGTTTACTTCCCAGCCGAAAAAGGTCACCCGCTTCATTTCCCCTTCAAGCTCGTTCATAGGCATATAGGGCTGGTGATAGCGGTCAACCGGTATAATACCATCATAAGCTTTGGCTGCTTCATTGATGATGAAGTACATCCTTTGGGTATCATTCACCTGACACTTGCGAATCATAAGCTGTCATCTAAATTATAATTATACCACTAAGAGGTCATTTATCAAGGGAATTTTGAGAGGACGAGGTTAAAAAACAATCTGGTGACTAGTATTCTAAAATCAATATATGCTATAATTGTCCATCGGAAATTTCCGAACTATCAGCTTGTTTGGGGAAGCCGGATTTCCCGAAGGGGCACTAGCCCCTTCAATTTAATTCTAGTGCTATATTTTTAGAATGGGGAAAGTTGAGAGGGTTGTAGATGACTAATAACACTGCACTTAAGAAGTGGGTTGAAGAATGTGTCGAGCTATGCCAGCCCGATGACATTTGTTGGTGTGACGGCTCGAAGGCGGAGCGAGAACGTCTGGAGCGAGAGGCTTTTGCCACCGGTGAACTTATCCAGCTCGACCAGGAAAAGCTCCCGGGGTGTGTCTACCATCGTACCGCTGTCGACGATGTTGCCCGTACCGAACACCTGACCTTTATCTGTACCAGTCGGAAGGAAGATGCCGGTCCAACCAACAACTGGATGAGTCCTGATGAAGGCTACGGAAGGGCAGAGGCAATTTTCCGTGGTTCCATGAGAGGACGTACCATGTATGTTATCCCCTTTTTCATGGGGCCTATCGGCTCACCCTTTAGCAAGATTGGCGTTGAGCTTACCGATAGCATCTATGTCGTTCTAAATATGCGTATCATGACCCGTATGGGCAAGGTGGTGCTTGACACGCTTGGCGATGACGGAGAATTTACTAAATGTCTCCATGGTAAGGCGGAGCGGGATATAAAAAAGCGCCTCATCCTTCAATTCCCGGAGGATAACACCATATGGAGTGTGGGCAGTGGTTACGGAGGCAATGTTCTTCTGGGCAAAAAATGCCTTTCTCTTCGTATCGCCAGTTACCTGGGCCGGCAGGAAGGCTGGTTGGCCGAGCACATGCTCATCGTTGGCATCCAGGACCCGCAGGGCAGCATGACCTACATTGCTGGAGCCTTTCCCAGTGCCTGCGGCAAGACTAACCTGGCCATGCTGGTTCCACCTGAAGCGCTGAAAGCTAAAGGATTTAAGGTGTTTACCGTCGGCGACGATATCGCCTGGATGCGCATTAAAGAAGATGGGCGATTGTGGGCGATTAATCCTGAGTATGGCTTCTTCGGTGTGGCTCCCGGTACCAACTGGGAGACAAATCAAAACGCAATGAAGACCATCCAGAGAAATACCATTTATACCAATGTTCTCCTCAAGCCAGATAAGACCGTCTGGTGGGAAGATGGCGATGGCCCTCCCCCGCCGGAAGGACAGGACTGGGAGGGGAATTACTGGAGACCGGGTATGACGGATGAAGAAGGTAAAATCATCCCCGGGGCTAATCCGAATAGCCGTTATACTGCCCCGGCGTCTCAGTGCCCCTGTATCGACCCGAAGTGGGAGGACCCAGGGGGTGTGCCAATTTCGGCGATTATCGTTGGAGGCCGCCGGGCGCACCTGGCGCCTCTGGTCTATCAGTCCTTTGACTGGCAACACGGCGTATTTGTTGGTGCCACCATGGCATCAGAACGTACTGCTGCCCAGTATGGTAAGCTCGGTGAGGTGCGGCGCGACCCCTTGGCCATGCTGCCATTTTGCGGCTACAATATGGGTGACTACTTCGGTCACTTACTTGAAATGGGTAAGAAGATGACCAACCTACCCAAGCTCTTTCATGTTAACTGGTTCCGCACCGGTGATGATGGTAAGTTTCTCTGGCCCGGATTTGGTGAGAATCTCCGGGTGTTGGACTGGATAGTCAGGCGTTGTCAAGATGGGGCTGATGCCAGCGAGACACCGATCGGCTATGTGCCAACTCTTGGTGCCCTCGATATGGATGGCCTTAATCTGCCAGCTGAGGTGATGGAGAAACTGCTTTCCATTTCTGCAGATGATTGGACAGAGGAATTGAAGGGGATTGAGGAGTTTTTTGCTAAATTCGGTGACCGGCTTCCCCAAGAGGTATGGGATGAATACCAGGCACTGAATCGTCGCCTTGGCAACGGCGCCTGATGTTTATCCTGTCTTGGCTTTCTAAGCTGACTTTTCCTTTTTCATGCTTTCGATGATAATCTCAGCGGCAAGTCTGGCACCTATTCCTGCGGGTAGGCTACACTTTTCGTAACCCTTCTCCCTCTTGAAAGCTTCCATATTCTCGGCGCTGGCCCTGGCATCCATGTAACGCCCAAATACCACGTCCTCCTGTATCTTGGGGCATAATACCGAACCTAATTCCTTCTCAAAGCGGGGCATAAATTTGCGGGCGGCAGTCATAGTTAAGCCAGTGGCTTCGTAGTTCATCATGTCATCACTACCAAAATAGAGGCCAAGGGCAATCAGGCCCCCGGATACGGCCCCGCACATCCAGCCGGTCGCCCCAAAGCCAGGAAACGGGGATAGAGCTCTAATCATCTCTATATTACCTAGACCGAATTCTTCCATCACGGGAAGAGCAGCACCCTTGGCTCAATTATGGCTGAGAAATTCATATTCCTCACCCCACCGCTGAACACACTCCAGGATTTGCTGCTTGTTGGCTAAAATCTCATCCCGGTCAAGTTTCTTCCTGGGGATACCCTCCACAGCCAGTTTTCTGTATCTGGCCTCAATGGCGGGTAGGTCCCAAACTTTTTCCGCCAGTTCCTGTACCCTTGCCTTTAGTGCCTCATAGTCTGCCATAGCTTAGTTCCCTCTTTTGCCTATTATTTGGCACGGATACGCGCCCAGAGGGATTCGAACCCACGACCCTCGGTTCCGAAGACCGATGCTCTGTCCGCTGAGCTATAGGCGCCCATAAAATGGGGTGAGTGGAGGGATTTGAACCCTCGTTCTCCAGGGCCACAACCTGGCGCCTTAGACCACTGGGCTACACCCACCATGGATTACAGAGGTATTATACGCTGAAAACTCTTTTCCTTTCAATGTGCCGACAGGATTGTTCAGGCAAATTCCTATTTTTCAGCTAGCTGCACTATAGTTACCCCGGCTCCCCCTTCACCGTAACCACCGGGGCGGTATGACTTGACCAGGGAATGCTTGGCCAGTTGTTCTCGGACTGCCTGGCGCAGCGTCCCGGTACCTTTACCGTGAACCACCCTAACCTGGTATAAGCCGGTTATAAAAGCATCATCGAGGTATTGGTCAAGTTTTAGAAGTGCTTCGTCTACGGTAAGGTGACGAAGGTGTATCTCGTCTATTGTTGGCCTTACATTGCTGCGGTATTTATTTTTGCGCATGACAGCTAACCCCCTGATTTTAGCACTGCGGGATAAGTTAGGACAAATGAGTCAATCTGTCCTTGTTAGCGCTTTGGCTCTAGTGCTACAATAAGATTTGGATTAGGGAGAGGTCTTTAAGACATGCCATTAGATACCATAGTTGTCAAAGGGGCTCGTGAGCACAATCTCAAGAACATAGATGTAATTATCCCTCGCGACAAGCTGGTAGTTATTACCGGCGTTTCTGGCTCAGGTAAAAGCTCATTGGCCTTTGATACCATCTATGCTGAAGGGCAGCGACGCTATGTAGAGTCTCTATCTGCCTATGCGCGCCAATTTCTGGGCAGGATGGAGAAGCCTGACGTTGATTATATTGAAGGGTTAAGCCCGGCCATTTCTATCGACCAGAAAGGCCCGAGTCGGAATCCACGGTCTACAGTGGGTACGGTAACTGAGATCTATGATTACTTGAGACTACTTTTCGCTCGGGTCGGTCACCCTCACTGCCCCAAGTGTGGACGGGAGATTACCATGCAGACAGTGCAACAGATTGTTGACGCCATTCAAAGTCTCCCCGAGAAAAGCCGTATTATGGTTCTGGCACCATTGATTAGGGACCGCAAGGGCGAGTATCAGTCGGTGTTTGATGACTTGCGCAAGGCAGGTTACGTGAGGGTCCGGGTTGATGGGCAGATTTATGACCTCTCTGAGGAGTTTCAACTGGATAAGAACAAGAAGCACTCTATTGAGGCGGTGGTGGACAGATTAGTCATTGGGCAGAGCGGAAGTCAGAGCCGCATTGCTGACTCGGTAGAGACCGCGCTTAAGCTTGGGGCCGGGGTAGTGCTGGTGTCTATTGTTGATGGTGAAGAATTGCTGTTCTCGGAACACTTTGCTTGCGTACATTGCGGCATTAGTCTAGGTGAGATTGCTCCTCGCACCTTCAGCTTTAACAGTCCTCACGGTGCCTGCCCCGACTGTTCTGGCTTGGGGGTTAATCTGGAGATAGACCCTGAGATGGTTATTCGTAATAAGGAGCTATCTGTCGCTCAAGGGGCAATTCATCCCGGGTGGTGGCTCTCTTGGCATATGGGGGAACTACAAATGTTAGCCAGGCGCTACGGTTTTTCTCTTTATACCCCGGTTAAGGAGCTAAGTGAACACCACCTTAGGATCATCCTTTATGGAGAGGAAGGGGAACTGGTAAGGTACCGGAATCGCTATGGTCGGGTCAGGGAACATTTCACCGGCTATGAAGGGGTAATTCCCTATTTAGAACGGCTAAGCCGCGATACGCAGTCAGAAAATACCCGGGTTGAGATTGAACGCTACATGGTCTCCACACCCTGCCCGGTTTGTCAGGGTAAGCGGCTTAAGCCAGAGTCTTTAGCCGTGACCGTCGGCGGCAAAAATATTACGGATGTGAGCGCCATGTCAGTAGTACAGGAGTTGGAGTGGGTAGCCACTATTGGCCATGGTGTCCTTACTGAGCGCGAGCAGATGATAGCCCGTGAGATTCTCAAGGAGATTCAAGCCCGCCTGGGCTTTCTGAAAGACGTTGGGCTGGAGTATCTTACCGTTGACCGTGCCTCGACTACGCTGAGCGGCGGCGAGGCACAGCGGATTCGTCTGGCAACTCAGATTGGCAGCGGGCTTATGGGTGTGCTTTACATCTGCGATGAACCAACGGTGGGGCTGCATCCGGCAGATGATGCTCGCTTGATTGGCACCCTGAAACGGCTGAGAGACCTGGGCAATACCATATTAGTTGTGGAGCATGATGAAGCCATGATGCGGGCGGCGGACCACATTATTGATATGGGGCCTGGGGCAGGGGAGCACGGCGGCTGGATTGTGACTACAGGGACACTGCCTGATGTTATGGCCTGTAAGAATTCAATAACCGGTCAGTACCTTAGCGGAGTGAAACAGATTCCTTTACCCAGTAAGCGTCGTCCCGGTTTAGGTGAGGAAGTGGTGGTAAAAGGAGCGCGGCAGAACAACCTCAAGAATATCGATGTTCACATTCCGCTGGGTAAGTTTGTTTGTATTACCGGCGTCTCGGGTAGCGGTAAGAGCACCCTCATTGACGAAATCCTTTATCGGAAGCTAGCCCAAATATTCTATCGGTCAAGGGAGAGGGCTGGCGACTGTGATGATATTAGTGGTGTGGAGTATATTGATAAGGTAGTCAATATTGACCAGTCTCCTATTGGACGCACTCCCAGGAGTAACCCGGCTACCTATACCGGTACCTTTACCCCGATTCGTGAGTTTTTTGCCACTGTCCCTGAAGCTCGGATGAGAGGCTACGCCCCGGGTCGATTCTCGTTCAATGTCAAGGGTGGACGCTGTGAGGCCTGCCGCGGCGAGGGGTTTATCCAGATCGAGATGCAGTTTTTACCTGATGTAACTGTTCCCTGTGAGGTGTGCAAGGGAAAGCGCTATAACCGCGAGGCACTGGAGATAAGATTTAAGGACAAGAATATAGCTGAAGTATTGGATATGACGGTGGAACAAGCGCTGTCTTTCTTTGCCCATTTCCCCAAGGTGAGGAATAAGCTGGCAACCTTGCACGATGTTGGACTGGGGTATATCCGCCTTGGTCAGCCAGCACCCACCCTTTCCGGTGGTGAGGCACAACGGGTCAAGCTGTCCACTGAGCTGTCACGGCGGGCTACGGGTCGGACACTGTACATTCTCGACGAGCCTACTACCGGCCTCTCTTTTGAGGATGTAGCGGCACTACTCCGAGTACTGCAGCGTCTGGTTGATACTGGTAATACGGTGATTGTTATTGAGCATCACCTGGATGTGATTAAGAATGCGGATTATGTTATTGACCTTGGACCTGGCGCTGGTGACCAGGGAGGCTATGTTGTCGCTACCGGGACCCCTGAAGAAATATCTAGAGTGATGGCTTCAGCCACCGGGCAGTATCTAGACAGGGTGCTACCTAAGGATATTGAGCCAGCTTTAACCGGTTAATTATTGCCTAATACGCATCAATAATCAGACCGCTCATATTTCAATTTGTAGAAAGTTTATACATGACTGAGAATAGGCAACCCAGAGTTTTTTACGGCTACGTTGTGGTGGCCGCTGCTTTCCTTGTTATGGCGGTAATGTGGGGGACACAATACACCTTTGGTGTCTTTTTTAAGCCGTTGCTAGCTGAGTTTGGCTGGACGAGGGCAATGACCTCAGGCGCCTTCTCACTGTCTCTTGTTCTCACTGGCCTTCTTAGTATTGTTACCGGAAGACTGACTGACCGGTTTGGTCCGAGACTGGTAGTAACCGTTTGTGGTTGCTTTTTGGGTCTAGGCTTTTTGTTGGTATCCCAGGTAAGTGCTATCTGGCAGCTATACCTGTTTTATGGAGTGTTAGTAGGCGTCGGCATGAGCGGCTCCTTTGTCCCGTTGGCATCCACGGTAGCCCGGTGGTTTGTCAAGAGAAGAGGGACGGTGACCGGCATTGCGGTATCGGGTTTGGGAGTGGGCACGATGATTATGCCACCGATAGCTAACTGGCTTATCTCCAGTTATGGCTGGCGCACTTCTTATATTGTCGTAGGTGTCGCCGCTTTGGTACTGGTGGTATTGGCCGCACAGGTGCTGAAGTATGACCCGAAGCAAGTCGGGCAGTTGCCCTACGGTGAGAGTGAGTTAGAGGTAGTGGCTAGCTCACAGGACACGGGATTTTCTCTTAAGGAAGCACTTCGTGCCTGGCAATTTTGGGTGATTGGTATAGCTTGGCTTTGTTTTGGCCTGAGTTTAGGTGCTGTCCTGGTGCAC
>Ga0209979_1004938_pt1 | contig 10749 bp, 5 predicted proteins | sample AnhtaG_FD_183114 | JGI IMG/M metagenome (GOLD analysis project Ga0209979, IMG submission 183114) | Deep subsurface microbial communities from Anholt, Denmark to uncover new lineages of life (NeLLi) - Anholt_01485 metaG (SPAdes) (version 2) | ecosystem: Environmental > Aquatic > Marine > Oceanic >...
AAACCCAATCAAACCCAATTGCCTCAAAGCCAAAATGGACGTAAATTCAATATTAACAAAGGATTATGAAAGAAATGACATTTTCGCAGTCCCGGAAAACAAAGCCAATTCAAACCCAATCAAACCCAATCTCGAAACAACTCCAGGGCAAAAGGTACTTTAAGTGGATTAGAGAATTAGTTAATTGGTAAATTAGTGAATTAGTTACTTTTTTCTTGACTTTTCCGGTCAAATGGGTATAATTGTATTTATAAATGATTTAATTGGGGTGGTCAGCTCAGCCTTGTATGTAAAGCTTTCCTGCCAAGAGGATAGGGCAAGAATTCAGTAAAGGAGCTTACAAGCTATACCGTAGAGGCTGCTACTTAGGCTCGTTGCCCAAGGCTGGCTCCTGATGCGTATTTGACCTCAAAGGGGGAGGCAGAATGATGAAAAGACATTATGGTTCGATAATAAGAAGGTTGTTGACGCTCATAATGGCGATCTTCTTAGCTGTAACACTTCTGGGATGTCAAGGTCCAAGTGAGGTTAGCATTGCAGCAAAACACCGTAAACTAACGGACATAGTCGAGCGACAGCTTCGGTACGGTCCAACTGCTTTTCCACTGGACTCACAAACAGAAGCGTTCCGCCCAGCGCCATAGACTGCTGAGCTTACCACTTACTCGTGGGGCCGGATCACCTGCTCTCGCTGTACCTTGTAGAGGCCCCCTTTCCATCGAAGGGTTGCTGGGCCAAAGGCATGAAAGACTCGCACTCGATGAGCGTCCTTCAGGTTTTTCTTGTCTATCGGCTGGAGTGCTCGCGGATATTAACAGTACAAGCAGACAGATTAAAATGGGCTTGCCCATAACCATACTCCTCTTAAGCTACAACTTATGACAGTCGTGTTCTGTATGACTTTCAGCATCAGAGTAGTCTGTCAAATTTGATTTAATAGCTTGGAGGGGTGGCAGCCTCAAGCGCAGTACCCGCTTTCGCGGGCACAAGCTTGGGGATGGCTTCTCCTGCATTGGCCATCCCCAAAGCCTTCGGCTTGTATGTGTTTGGCCTCAGTTGTTTTATTGGTGGTACGGCCATCTTGGCCGTGTTTTCACGGGCTGGAAGCCCGTGCCACATAAGGAAACTGCTGATTCAGTTGTCTGTCTAAACACATACTTCGGCTTTGAGGCTGCCACCCATCAAATTAGATGCGGAAACGTACGCTTCTAACACGCGTGTTACAGAATACTACGATTATGAGTACAGCGAAGACAGCGAACATCCTCTTCGTACTCATCGATTTTTCGGTTTTTTTATCTTCCTGCCGTTTTCTTAGCCTTGTTCAATACCGCCCTGGCACGGCGAGTTACGTTTCTGTTTTTCGTAGCTCGCATTACCTTCTGCATAGCGTCGGCAACTTCGCCGGGCTTTTGCTCGACTATCTTCTCCCCGATTGCCACGGCCGCGAAGCTCGCTTCGTTTCTGGTTGCCGGGTTGTCCAGGTGCGTCATTGCCATCGATAGGGCCTCGGCCGCCGGCACTGTGCCCAGCACACCGAGCAGAAGCTTCTTCTCTTCGTTGCGTTGAATCAGCACGGCTGCATTCTTGCACATCGCAAGTTTCTCCTCGGTCGGGAGATTCTCATCTCGAACCAGGCTAATATAGCCGCGCAGGGCCGCGGTCTTGCGAGACGAATCCGGCGAGCCCTTGGCCAAGGCGAGCAAGTCGGGCGCCGCGTCTGCGGTTTTCCATGTGCAAAGCACGCGGATGGCGGCGGCACGAACTTGGGCATTGGGATCATTGGCCGCCGAGCGTACAGCCTTAAGAGCGTTCGTTCCCCCAATGACGCCGAGGACCCGCAGCAGGGCGTTCTTTTGTTCGGGCCGGGCCTGAACTAACAGACTGGTAAGCTTCCCGGTGTATGATTGCGGATTATCGGCTTTCATGCAAACAGCGCTCAATGCCCGTTCAGCCGCTTCCAGGTCTTGCGAGGCCCTCAAATTCATGAGCAGATTGAGCAGCTCCGGCAATTCGGCGCCACTGCCCAGCTCGCCCACTTTCCTCAGCGCAGCCGGGCGGACTTTCGGGTCGGCATCGACGGCGGCTTTCAGCAATGCGGGAATGCTTGTCGTCATTCGACGACGACCAATCAGCTCGAGCGCGGTGAGCCGCCGGCTGGTCTGGCTGCTATCGAGCATCGCCATCACGGCATCATCTGCCTGGCGGCCCGGCAGGGCAGCAAGGCTTTCTTGGGCGGCTTGCGAAATCTCACTATCGGCATCGTTCAACAATTCCACGAGTACGGGCACTGCGGAGGCATGACCAATCTCCGCCAGGGACTTGATGGCTGCGAGGCGAACGGATTTTGCGCCGCTTTGGGCCAGAGCGAACAGCGCCGGCGACGCCGAGGCATCGGCACGCTTGCCGAGTGTCTGGATAACTAAGATTTGATTGTCGGCGGGCAGCCGGTTCAGCTCAGCGGTCAACGCCTGTGTCACTTCGGCGCCCGGCAAGTCCTGAGCGGTCTGGACGGCTGCGGAAAACATAATGTAGTCGTCGCTTCGCAAGTGCTCCAGTAGCAGGGCGACGCCATCGTTCCTCCGCAGGATCCAATGTTGTGTAGTCTCGCCAGCCCGTCTCGGTATCTTCCCAACATTCCCCCGCGCCAGGATAGCGCCGCGCAGGGCCCCGCCACGCACCTGGTGCGGGGCATCCAGCTCGCGCAGTTCGTCATAAATCTCTACGGCCTCATCACGATTGCCTTCGGCGGCAAGCCTCTCAGCGCAGCGCAACAGACCTTCGCATATATCGAGCTGATTGTCAGCAGGAGCATGTTTTAGCCTGTATTTCAGCACTGTGACCGCGGCGGGATTGCCGATGCTGCCGAGCGCCCTGGCTGCCGCCCGGGCCACTTCCTTATCAGGATCGCGTGACAGTTTGGCGAGGGTTGAAACTGCCACAGCATCACGGCGTACGCCGATGCTGCCGATTACACCGACCAGCGGCCGGCCTTTGAGTTTGCCAAGCGCATCGCGCAAGGCCTCGTCCACGGCCGGGTCAGGAATCGGCTCCAGCCCGTAGCGGGCCATGTGCGAGAGTTTTTCGTCACCGAGCAGCGCGGCCAACGGCGCGACGGCGTCTTTGGTGCCGACGAGGGCCAGCAGACGGCAGGCATCGGCCTTTTCTTTGTGCGGTGCATCGGATTTTAGCACGGCAATAAGTTTGTCCACCTGCTGCTTCGTTGCCGGAACGACGGTTTGTCCGAACGACTGCATCGCGCAGGCGAGCAGCAGGGCAATGATAAGCGTATAGTTCATTTTTGACTTTGACATAGCTCGGTCTCCTTCCGGGTTTATATAATCCACGGCTCGCGCATCGCGCGCGAACGCAGACGATTGGCTTCGGGGTCGTTGATGAATTCCTCTTTGACGGGGTCGTAGCGTATGTCGCGTTTGAGCCACATACAGATATTGGCCGCGTGCACCGTAGTCATGGTCCGGTGCATCATTACCGGATTGGACACGGTCTGGCGGCGCGACTTGACGCAGTCTAAGAAATTTCTCACGTGGCTCATCGGGCGCTGGGTGCGGGCTATGTAGTCATAGACCAGCTTCCTGAAGTCATCCATCCAGGCTGGATTTGAGACATCAGGTTTCGAGTAGCCGTCGGCTATGGCGACCCATCCCTCGGTGCCCTCGTAGTGGACACCGCACGAGCCACGCCAGTATTTTTTATCCATGTCGCGCTCCAGGATCATCTTTATACCGTTGGCAAACTTGGTCACCATGCCGTCGCCGCTCTCGTTTTTCACATATCCGTATTCGATGGCCGCGGTGTCTGCCGCCCCAATGGCCACCTGGCACTGGGCGAAGGTGTGGGCGCCCCATTCTCCGATGCAACTGGTGTGGAAATCGTAGTATCCCCGCCAGCCGCCGCTTGTGTATGTGGAGTTGTAAGGCCTCCAGGGACACGGCCCCAGCCATTGGTCCCAGTCCACCTCTTCCTTGGGCGGCTGTGGCTGGGCGGGCAGCCACTCATGACTCATTTCGGCTGCGTCCCAAGGAGCAATGTGGGCCCGGACCGTGTGTACCTTGCCGAGCCTGCCGGTGCGGAGCAATTCGTCGGCGAAGGTGAAATTTCCCTCGCTGAGCCGTTGGGTGCCGGTTTGATAAATGCGGCGATAGCGTTTCGCGGTTTCCACCACCGCCTGGCCTTCAGCGATGGTCATGCACGACGGCTTTTCGGAGTAAACGTCCTTGCCTGCCCGCATCGCCATTATGGAAGCCAGCGCATGCCAGCGGTCGCCGGTAGTGATCAATAGCGCATCGATGTCCGTGCGCTCGGCCAGGAACTCCGGCGTATTGTGGTATATGCGGCAATCCTTGTTGCCGTACCGGGTGTCCACCATTTGCTTGACGGCTTCGGCACGTTTCCTCTGGGGGTCGCACACTGCGACAAATTGCACGTCCTTCTCCGGCATCATCCAGCGCAGGTCGTGTGAGCCGCGGTTGCCGATGCCGATGCCTCCGAGCACAATGCGCTCGCTCGGGGGCACCTTTCCGTCGCGGCCCAAGGCCGAGGCTGGAACAATGTAGGGCACCGTCGCCAAAGCCGCCGCGTGCTTTAAAAATGCACGCCGCGTAAGGTTCAAATTCTTCTTTAACATGACAATCTCCTAACCCGGCTTAGCCGGAACCAAAGAGGGTTGGATAAAAGGCTGACGTCTCAACGAAACCGCCTTCTGCTCATAAGCATCCAGCTTATTCGCACGACCGCAATCTCCCTGCCCACCCTCTTCGAGGGAGGGAGATTGCTTGTTCTAAAACTAAAAGGTTTCGCTGCTGCTGCCGGGCCGGTCAAAGCTCTCGCCAAATAAAAGACGATTTGGCACCATCTTTGAAGCGGCCCTACACATTACTGATACTGTGGCCATTTGTGTTCACTAAAACCTTTCATTTAGGGCAATAGCCCCCGCTGCTTCGCTTTTGCGAAGCAAAACGGAGGGGGCTGACTGGTCCTCAATCCTGAAGGCTTCGAATCACATCTAATTAGATTAAGGATTTTAGCCTTTTGAAGATTAGACGTCAACACAATTCGAAAAAAATAACTGTCTCAAATATCGTTGGACAGCAATGGTCATCATAAGGGCTTGAGATTTCGAGAGATAGTGCTATGATAATGTATAATCGGGTAGTCTGCATTAATATTTCGATAGGATTAGTGATTATGACGACATTCTGTTCGTTGCATTTGGGGATTTAAAATGAGCAAGCCGATTCATATCGGTGTGATTCTGTGTTTGTTCATGTCCGGCTTCGGGCACGGCTCCACGGAGTTTGTCAGGGTCGAAAGACTCTCTGACCGTGTGATCCTTGGCTACTGGCTGGGGACCGGCAGGACGAATCTCGTGGCGGTAAAATCACAGAAAGGCCTGGCCATCATCGACACGGAGATGTCGCCGCGTATCATGGCGCCGATTAAGGAGAGGATTGAAAAGGCGTTTGGGCGTGATGATTGGGCGTATGTCATCAATACACATGCCCATATGCATCATGCAGGCGGAAACTGCCTATTTAAAGACGCGGTGATTATCGGTCACGACAATTTGCCTGATGACATGCAGTGGCTCATCCGGAAGCAAATAGACGAAACCTGGAAACGCAAGGAGCTTGATAATAATGCCGAGACCATTCGTAACCTGCAGGCTATGTTACCAAAGGTCGCAGGCAGTCGATTGCAAACCAGGAGAATACAAGGCGAAATCAGATTCTATCAGCTAAACACGCAGGACATGGAGGAGGGTTTTGAAGTAGTCAAGCCGACTGTTACGTTTTCCGACAAATACACCCTTGATCTGGGAGACCTTCGGCTGGAGCTGGTCTATTTTGGCAAAGGGCACAGCCTGTCCGACATTCTGATCTATATCCCTCAGGAGGGCGTGCTGGTCACAGGTGCTATCGTTTATCAACGCGGCCACCTGCCCGGAATAACTGAGACGGCGGAATTGAAGGACGTGCAACGTTATATCGCCGTGCTGGACGCGTTTCTCAAAGAAGGAATAAAGCTCAATTATGTGATTGCTTCCCACAGCTTTCCGCTCGCACGCAGGGATCTTAAACATGTCCGCGATTATTACCAGACGATGCTCGATGGGATTCGCTCAGCCCAGCAGGAAGGCTTGACACTGGAGCAGGCCAAGGAGCGTTTCGCGGTGCATAAGAAGTTCCCCCGCTTCTTTCAGAGGCAGTCTGCCCAATGGTCCAAAGCCAAACAGGACCGCAACATTAAGGTTCTATGGCACCTTCTGAAAGAGGCCGACCAGCAATCGCAGACACAGAAGAGGAGAAAGTGATAACAAACGAGGTTTTCTTGTAGAGGTAAAAGGTTGCTGTGTATTCTACGAATAATGTTATTTAGTATCTGTTGCGGAAACAGTATTTGTCATTCCCGCAGAAGCGGGAATCCAGATTTTTCGCTCTGGACCCCTGCTTTCGCAGGGGTGACATCGTCGGTTTTTGCTTTCCGCAACAGATACTATTTAGGAAGTTAGGGCGCTTAATGGAAATTTTTAAAGCGAGAAGGTTAGCAGTTTCATTATACTTTGTCATTGGAATATGGTTCGGAACGCCCCTTCTTTGCCCGTTATTTCCAATTTCATCTGCTGCCGGTCAGACCATTAAGCATACCGTCCCAGACGAACATCCCCGGCTTTTGGGTCCTCGTGAGCATTTGCAGAGATTAGCTAAGGAACGTGTCGAGGATTATCAGCGAGTTGCGCGTGTGGCACGTGAGCTTGATGCTGACGCTCATGCTAAAATGATATCGATGGCTATTGTTTGTGCCGTGGAATATGATGAGCAGCTTGGCAAACGTGCTGTACGGATGGCAATGAAGTACATCAATGGTCCTATACGAAAAGGACATGTCCCTTTCGCCCACGATCTGGCCCGCTGTGCATTAGTTTACGATTTATGCTATGAATATTGGAGCGAAGACCAACGCGTAAAGTTTCATGAATACTTGAACAAAACTGTTGATGCGAATGTGCGCTCGGAAACCCATGTATTCCACAACGGCTGGTATGGATACAAGAATTGGGGAATCGGATTGGCCTGCTACGCTGCGTATTATGAAAATGAGCGTGCCGACTCTATTCTCCAGGCGCTTGAACAAGAATGGCATACCCGTGCAGCACCAGCTCTTAACCTGGCGGGTGATGGAGGTGGATGGGCGGAAGGGTATTACATAAACTACTGGCTATATGAGTGGCTTTTCTTCTGTGAGGTTGCCCGCCATTGTGAGGGCGTTGACTATTACGCGGCAGCTCCAAGGTTTTTCAAGAGCCGTGCAATCGCAGGCATGTTTGAAGCTTATCCCGGCATCGAGATATACAACTCTCGCCGGCCAATCCCTATGGGTGATGGAGGAGGCCGTGTTTTCGGTGGAGACCGAGATAAGGCCCTATCGGCCAGACGCATCCTCGTAAACCATTTCCGCGATGATCCGGGACATCAGGCTGTACAGGCGTTCAATGAGACAGCATCCAGGTCAAGTGTAGGAGTAAATGCGTACAAGGATTTTCTTTGGCGAGATACTTCTATCAGAAAACGTGACCTCAGGGACTTTAGGTTTTCTCATCTCAGCCCGGGGCCTGGCTATGTCTATGCCCGCAGCTCATGGGATGAAGACGCAACATATTTCTTCTTTAAGTGTGGAGACCGTTTCACTGCTCATCAGCACTTGGATGTGGGCCATTTCCTCATTTACAAGTATGAGGAGCTTGCCGGTGACGGCGGCCATTATGATTCCTTTGGGTCCAACCACGACGTCAACTACCACTTGCGCAGCATTGCTCATAACACGATACTTGTCCGCGATCCATCAGAGGTGTGGCCGAAGATACGTGCCGGCCCTGTTTCAGGCAATGACGGAGGGCAATCACATTCTTGGCCGCATCACAATGGCGCAGTAACAGACCCGGCCGAATGGCAAAAAGGACGACAGCTCTACAATATCGCGGATATCTTAGCCTTCGAAGATAGAGGGGAGTACCTGTACGTGGCCGGTGATTGCACACGAGCCTATTCACCAGACAAGCTTGCTTATTTTACACGTCAGATTGTGTTTCTTCGGCCCGGTGGCTTTGTCATCTTCGATCGTGTGGGTTCCAAGAATCCCCAACTAAAAAAAACCTGGCTGTTGCAGGCAATGAAGGTTCCCGCTAAGGACGGTCAGGATATGGTAGTTACTAATGGTAAGGGGCGGTTGTTTATTCAGACTCTGCTGCCTGAGAACCAACAGGTCAGTCTTGCAACGGGAGCGGATCTGTACAGCTACAACGGCAAAAAATATCTTCCCGGGCGAGATACGGGACCAGCACCGGCATGTCGTGTCGAAATATCACCATCCAAACCTTCAAAAGTTGATTATTTTCTGCACGTGTTGACAGCGACTGATGCTATGACCGCATCTGTAGAAAAAGCGACTTTAAAGGTTGTCAACCAGAGGATTATGGTAATGGTGGGCCCTGCAGAAATCACGTTCAGGACAAATGAAGTAGGAGGTGGCATCGTTATTGATGGACACAAGACCAAATTTGCCGATAGATACGATTCTTTTCAGTTCTCAAATCTTCGAGTATTGGAACCAGGTTCTACCAAAGAGCAAGTAGTTTCTCAAGAGGCTCTCGTCAAAGACAAGTTGGGCAGTAGAGCTTTTGGACTCAATGAGAATTAGCCTAACAGGCCGCTGAACTCGGAAGGCCTCAAGGTGATAGGTTAACTGAATTGTTACTTCTACTACCAAACGCAGAGTTGGAATACCCGTTTCACTTCCACAGCATTTTTCTTACTGCTGTTTTAGACAAATATGCGTCCGGCCTTCTTCCACAGGCCCAGCACATATCTTCATCAGATTTCCGCGCAACCCAATAATCCATCTCGGCAATTTGTAAAAAGTCACGTAGTCCTTTTGATTAATCAAAAGGACTACATGCTTTTTAAAAAAGCAGCAAGGTCGTTTGTGCTGGGCACACTACGAGATTAGGTGCGAAATTAGAGAAAACGGGGCGGTTGAAAAAGTCGAGATTGCTTCGTCATTACATTCCTCCTAATGAACTAAGAAATCGCATTCGGCACGATGTTATCTGTAAGTATTGTAATAGAATGATGTTAGCGTAATTCAGCCAATATCTTAGTTTATTTTACATGCCTCCTGAGAATCAGGTCAGGTGCTCGCAATGACAAGAAACGCGGTTGTTGTAGCTGAGAATAAGTATTGCCAGGCAAAAATTCGATTGCCGGAAAATCCGGCCATACCGACTCTTCAGGTGTGCACTTTTGTGGTTTGTGTTTTTATAATGTTTATTCTAATGCGGGTGCCTCGGCTGTTTTGCCAACGGCCGAAACATCCTCGCTTGTGTTGAGCAGCGTCCGGAAGATGTCGAATACCGTTACTAAGCCCTGCACTTTTCCCTGCTCATCCGCCACGGGTAAACCACGCCCGCCAAACCGGCACATATTTTCTATTATTGCCGCCAGCGGTGCTTCCGGCCCTATCGTGCGGACAGGCCTGCTCATTATCCATTTGAGTTTGATTTGAAGCGTAGCATCATCCCCAGGGCCATGCCATTTCGCAAATATCGGTCGCAGATAGATACTGGTTGCTCCTGTTATATCAGACTTCGATACTATACCTTCCAGGGCCCCGTCTTGGCCTACTATTATATAGCTGCTATCATGCTGCTGCATTTTTGTAAGAGCCTGCTGTACGCTCTCCTCGGGACCTGCCCAGGCCACATCTTTTTGCATAACGTCTTTTGCGCATATTGTTGATGGGACGCTGATATGCGCAGGGTTCCCGCCTTGCGGGGTCCCCATTGTGGGTTTGCCGGACTCGCCCGGAAGGACAGCCGGTGACTGGGTCATCTTTTGGATGGTTTCGGAAACTCCGCCCTTGGCGGACTCTTGGCTCTGGTCAGGCGCCGTTGTTTTTTCTTCGGTCTCTGTTTTTTCTTCAGCCTCAGTTTTCGCTTCAGGCTTATCTGTCTCCTCTACCGCTTCGGTCTGGGGTTTAGCTTCGGGTCCGGTCTCGGCTTTCTCTTCAGCTTCGACCTTGGCTTCTGCTTCGGGCTTGTCTTTCTCCTCTACAGTTTCGGCCTCGTGTTTAGCTTCGGATTTGGTCTCGGCTTTCTCTTCAGCTTCAACCTTGACTTCTGCTTCGGGCTTGTCTTTCTCCTCTACAGTTTCGGCCTCGGGTTTAGCTTCGGATTCGGTCTCGGCTTTCTCTTCAGTTTCGACCTTGGTTTCTGCTTCGGGCTTGTCTTTCTCCTCTGCCGTTTCGGTCTCTGGTTTAGCTTCAGTTTCAGTTTTAGCCTTTTCTTCAGCTTCAGCTTTTGGCTCTTCTGCGGCTTCGGGTTCGGTCTCGGCTTTCTCTTCAGCTTCGACCTTGGTTTCTGCTTCGGGCTTGTCTTTCTCCTCTACAGTTTCGGCCTCGGGTTTAGCTTCGGATTCGGTCCCGGTTTTTTCTTCAGCTTCGACCTTGGCTTCTGCTTCGGGTTTGTCTTTTTCCTCTGCCGCTTCGGCCTCTGGTTTAGCTTCAATTTCGGTTTCGGCCTTTTCTTCGGCTTTGTCCTCGGCCTCGGCTTTTTCTTCAGCTTCTGGTTCGGTCTCGGCTTTCTCTTCAGCTTCAACCTTGGTTTCTGCTTCGGGCTTGTCTTTTTCCTCTGCCGCTTCGGCCTCTGGTTTAGCTTCTATTTCGGTTTCGGCC
>Ga0209979_1004939_pt1 | contig 10747 bp, 8 predicted proteins | sample AnhtaG_FD_183114 | JGI IMG/M metagenome (GOLD analysis project Ga0209979, IMG submission 183114) | Deep subsurface microbial communities from Anholt, Denmark to uncover new lineages of life (NeLLi) - Anholt_01485 metaG (SPAdes) (version 2) | ecosystem: Environmental > Aquatic > Marine > Oceanic >...
GAATTAATACTGCACGCATCCTTACCCTCCTGCGAATAGGCTTATACGTTAGTGATGTAATGAGCCTTCCTTAGGCCGTCACTAGCCCCACAGATAGTATAGGGTCTGAACAAGCTTTGTCAAGGAAAACCTGAACTTATTAGCGGAAGACCTCTTTGCTCGGTCCGGGGAGAGTAAGTATATGAATCAGAAGGGTGATGACCTGTCCCGATACACCATTCGACCTGCAATAAATGTAGCTAATACCTTGACTTTGTGGATGTCCTCGGGGGGTATCTGAAAAATGTCATCGGAGAGGATTACCATATCTGCAAATTTGCCCACTGCTAAGCTCCCCTTGACGTCGTCTTCTCCAGTGGCCTGTGCAACCCAAGTTGTGAAGCCGGCAACCGCCTCGGAGACTTTCAGTTTCTCCCGAGGATACCACGAGTCTCTGGGATCATCCGGTTTTTTCCTATTGACGGCGGCGCAGATCCCCTCCAGGGGATTCAATCTCTCAATCGGGGCATCGGAACCGAAACAGAGGAGGGCACCGCTTTTGAGAAGCGACCGGAAGGGATAAATCGTGTCGCATCTGGAGCCCCAATATCTTTCGGCGGTATCCCGGTCGGCAAGTAAGTGGGAGGGCTGCACCGAGGCGATTATGTTGCTTTTTGCGAACCTGGGAATGTCCTGTCTCCTGAGGAGTTGAGCGTGTTCAATTCGCGGTCTGAGTTTTCTTTTGGCGAATTCCCCCTTGTACTTCTCAAATACAGAAATCACATTATAGTTAGCTTTATCCCCGATGGCGTGGACAGTTACGCTCAGATTGGATTTGACCGCTGTCTCCACCAGGGATTCAAGTTCCTTTCTGCTGGTGACCTCGACGCCAAAATCATCTGGTCTCCCCTCATAAGCCTCGAACATTAAGGCGGTTTGTGAACCGAGGGCGCCATCGGCGTAGATTTTCACGGGGCCGATCCTCAAAAACTCGTCTCCGTAACCAGTGGAGAGTCCCAGGGAGGAGGCAGACTCCATATGCTCTTGGGGGATCATCTTATAGACCCGCAAATCCAGTTTTTTCTCGGAGAGCAATTCCTGCCAGAGGGACAAAGCCTCCTCATCTTCCTCGCAATCGTGGATGCCCACTACCCCCTGTCGGTGAGCACGTTTGATCGCCTCCAGCAAGGCCTTTCTGAGGACATTCCGAGTCGGTTTGCTAACATGAGGGTCTAGGAGGAGACATGCGTTCTCGTGCAGAATGCCGGTTGGTTCACCTTTGGGGTTACGGGCAATCAGACCCCCTTCTGGATCGGGGGTGTTGCGGTCGATCTTCGCCAGCTTCAGTGCCCGGGAGTTGACCCAGATGGTGTGCCCGTCCTTGCTGTGTAAGAGAATTGGATTCTCGGGGAGGATGGTGTCCAGATGGGGTTTATTCGGGAGATCGATATCTCTCCAGAGGTTTTTGTTCCAACCCCGACCCAGAAGCCACTCCCCGGGTGAGAGTTTTCCCCCGGCTTCCTTGATTTTCCTTAAAACCTCTTTGAAATCGCTGATGCCGTCTAAGTTCACTCTCTTCAGAGAGAGAGCCCAGGAGAGAAAATGGAGGTGACAGTCGGTGAAAGCGGGGATTACGGTTTTCCCCTCCAAATTGATTTTCTCTGTCTTCGTATTGGCAACGCTCAGAGCTTTCTTGCTTTCCCCTAAATAGACAACCTTCCCCCTGGATATTAGTAAGCTTTCAACGGGGCGCTTGACGAGGGCATGAGGGTATATCTTCCCCCCGCAGAGGATTAGGTCAACTTCAGGTTTTTGCATTATTGAATTGGCTTTCACCTAACTTCTTATGATCAGTGACGACTCAACTCAAACCGCAAATTAATGGAGAATTGACCTCTTGGCAAGCAGTTGTCAGTATTTGAATATGAGAACTGGAAAAAGTAGGCGAAGAGCAGCAGGCCGGTTACAAGTCCGTGACCTGGGATGTCTCAAATCTCGCCTCCGGTCTCTATTTCTACAAACTCACCGCCGGGGATAAGGTTTTCACCAAGAGGATGACGCTGTTGAAATAGGAGGTTACGATGCATTAGGATGGGTGGCATGGTTTAAAGGAATGAGCTGATCTTCCCCAAAAGATTAGCAATAATTGTCTTGACTTATTGTTTTGGTATACTATTTTGTATAAGAGCTAAAATACTCTATTTTTGCTGCAGTGCGGGTGCATTATGAAATTGATTGTTTAAGACCATTCAAAAACATTCTTTATCCGGGAGGTAATATGAAACGGATAACGACAGTTTTATTGTTTGCATCGCTATTAGTAGTTGCAAGCGATGTCTCAGCTCTTGAGCCGCTTTTCGACGTCAGGGTCGACTACGGGGCCGGGGATTATCCTTATTCAGTTTTCGCGGTTGACCTCGATGGCGATGGCGACAATGACCTAACCGTGGCTAATCGGGAGTCCGACAATGTCTCAGTCCTTCTGAACAACGGTGACGGGACATTTCAGGCGGCGGTTAATTACGGGGCCGGGGATCAACCTTATTCGGTTTTCGCGGTTGACCTCGATGGCGATGGCGACAATGACCTCGCCGTGGCTAATGCTCGCGACAATGTCTCAGTCCTTCTGAATAACGGAGACGGGACATTTCAGGCGGCGGTTAATTACGGGGCCGGGAATGGTCCTTATTCGGTTTTCGCGGTGGACCTCGATGGCGATGGCGACAATGACCTAACCGTGGCTAATTCGCCTTCCGACAATGTCTCCGTCCTTCTGAACAACGGCGACGGGACATTTCAGGCGGCGGTTAATTACGGGGCCGGGGATGGTCCTAGGTCAGATTTCGCGGTTGACCTCGATGGCGATGGCGACAATGACCTAACCGTGGCTAATTCGCCTTCCGACAATGTCTCCGTCCTTCTGAACAACGGCGACGGGACATTTCAGGCGGCGGTTAATTACGGGGCCGGGGATGGTCCTAGGTCAGATTTCGCGGTTGACCTCGATGGCGATGGCGACAATGACCTGGCCGTGGCTAATAGTCGGTCCGACAATGTCTCAATATTGATGAATCTTTCAAGCACGACAGCAGTCTCGATTGAGATAATACCTGATGACCCTCCCGTGACGGTGCCTCGAGGCGGTAGCTTTGGCTTCACCGGAACGCTGACAAACAACACCGACCAGCCCCAGGTTGTTGACGCCGGAACAATGGCTATCGGGCCGGAAAAGGATGTCTACGGGCCGTTCAAGAGGATGCTCGATGTGGAGCTTGCGCTTTATGAGACGCGCTCGTGTCACTTCGATCAGGACGTCCCTAATCTGGCACCTCTGGGATTCTACACCTACATCGCTTACTGCGGGGACTACCCCTCAACGCTGATCGATTCCTCGTTCTTCCAGATAGAGGTCATCCCAGGTGTATCCAGCGGTGGAGAGGATGTAGGTTGGCTCTTGACCGGTTCCTTTGATAAAAGCGACGATCTTGCCAGCATCCCCTCTGAATTTGCGCTCTTGGGTAACTATCCTAATCCCTTCAACGCCAGCACGGTTATCGAGTATGAGCTGCCGGAGGCTGGCAACGTGAGTTTGGAAGTTTACAACCTCGTGGGTGAGAAGGTGGCGACTCTTGTGAACAGCGTCGAGGAAGCTGGCTACAAGTCCGTAACCTGGGATGCCTCCGAGGTCTGCTCCGGCATTTACTTCTACAACCTCAGCGCTGGGGATTACACCGAGACGAAGAGGATGATGCTGGTGAAGTAATCTCCACGACGTGAGAAATGAAGGAACCTGGGGCGGTGAATTCATCACCGCCCTTTCTGTCGAGCAACGGGGTGTATCAGCTCCGAGGGTAGGTTAACAGCCCGCAGTAGTGTCGCGCGGACTACTCACAACCAACCACTTACCGGCCGTCGTAACGTGCCACCATGGCTTTGATGGTGTCTAAGTGCCTTTTTCTCAGTCTCTTTGGGGAGAGCACCTCCGCCATTCCCCCGAATCCCAGAATCCATTTGAGGATTTCCTTCTCACCGGCGGCCCTGGCACTGTAAATTAAACTGCCTTCCTTGAGAAGGGTAACCTTCTCGGAGGGATGATGAATCCCGGAGAGAATCACCTTGCAAGCTTTGTCCCAAAACTTAACCTTGAAATCAAAGGGCTTCCCCGAATATAGTTCCCAGCTGTCCGCGAAGAACTTCTCCACCGAGAAGTCTGGGTTGGGCTTGAAGCTCTCTTTCAGGGGTTGTATCCCTCGAAAACGAGAAAACCTGAACAACCTGAACTCCCTCCTGAGATGACAGAAGGCGATAAGATACCAGGCCCGACTGCGGAAAACCAACGCATGCGGTTCCAAGACACGCCTCTTGAGGCCGGAAGTCAAGGAATCGTAACTGACGTCTATCAGCCGATTTCCGGTTATGGCCCCCTCAACGATTTTGAAATTTGCGCTGAGCACACTCCCGGGATCGCTGGCTTTCAGCTTAACACCCAGCCTCCGGAAAGGGTCCTCTCCAGAGGAGATCGGTTTATCTTTCACGCAATTCTCCAGCTTGGCCAGCAATCTGTTCTTCACGACACGATTCTCTGGATCTTGCATAAGAGGGCTGGAGTTCAGGCTGAGACGGAGGAGGAAGTATTCCACCGTCGTGAGATTCAAGGGCGGCAAGAAGGCGTTGGGCAGGATCCGATAGCCGCGGTCGAAGTATATCGGCAGCCCGGCCTCGGCCAAGGCTGCTATGTCTCTGTAAATGGTTCTTTCGGAGACCGCACACTCCCGGGAGAGATCTCCCACCCTCTGATATCGCCGCGCCTTCAGGAGGTTTACAATCTGCAACAGCCGTTCGTACTTGGACATCGGGGGCCTCTCTGAATTCTATTCCCGAAGAAAACTAATGATCTTCTCCAGCGAAGTCAATCCGAATCGCAACCCAATTTACTCCCTCGCAATTCTGTCGCATTTTTCTTAACTGAAAAAGCAACTCTGCATTTGGGTTTTGCACCGCAACCCGTTAGCGAGCCGAGTCTGCCTCCAAAGAGGGAGAGACCTCCCAAACCGGGGGAAAACCCCTCTTCCAAACGAGGAGGGGAGGAATTCAGCGGTTCAACCTTTGACACATTCAGAACTTCTATTTCCTTTCTTTAACCGACAACTAAACCTTGACAGCTCCCTGAACATACGTATAATGACCTATGCAAGACATTGAACAATATAATGTTAACAGGTTGTGGAAAAGTCTCTGGCGGCGCTTGCCAACTAAGTGTTTAGCTTTCCACGATGCAGTTTCTATTTGTTGATAAGTTTCTTACAGGATCCTCTTCCGGCAGGTAATTTGTTGGTACTACACAGCTTTGTTAACCTTTACCTTTGTTGATTGTCTCTTCTATCCCGAATGTGGAAGGAGAAGAGGATTTCAGAATATCGGGATCTAATCTCTTCAACTCTTGTGGATAACTTATGAATTGCGAAGCAAAGGCTCTATGGGGGGATTGTCTCACATACCTTTCAGAAAGGATTAACGAGCGGAGCTTCAACACCTGGTTGAAGCCCACCAGACCGCTGGCTCTGGAGGGGCGCAGATTGAGAATCCTCGTCCCCAACAAGTTTGTCGCCGAGTGGCTGGAACAGCATTACCTCCCGCTCATAAACGAGGCCGTGGAGAAACTTTCTGGTGAAAGACTCAAGCTCGATTTTAGTGTCGCCGAAGGGGAGTTCACCGCCGCGGTCGAAAAACCGGCAGCCGGCGGAAACTCCTCTCCTTCAGCACAAGCAGGTCTGGCTCTGGCCCGCAACGGTGATAACGGTCATTCCTCGCTGAATTCTCGCTACACCTTCGATACCTTCGTGGTTGGAGAATCCAACCAATTTGCCCAGGCAGCCGCCATGGCGGTGGCGGAGGCTCCCGGCAAGACCCGCTACAATCCTCTGTTTATTTACGGCGGGGTCGGTCTGGGAAAAACCCACCTTCTGCAGGCTATCGGCCATTTCATCAAGGAGGTCTTTTACCCATACAAGGTTTTGTATGTCACCTCCGAGAAGTTCACCAACGATTTCATCAACTCCATCAGCATCTCCAACATCGCGGCCTTCACCAACACTTATCGTATGGTCGATATTCTCCTTCTGGATGACATCCAGTTTTTCACTGGTAAAGAGGCAACCCAGGTGCAGTTTTTTCACACCTTCAACGCCCTCTACCAGAGCGGAAAACAGATCGTTTTGAGCTCCGACCGACCTCCAAAAGAGATCGTCGGCTTAGAGGAGCGACTCCTCTCGCGCTTCCAGTGGGGACTGGTGACCGACATCCAACCCCCGGATCTGGAAACCAGAATCGCCATTTTACAGAAGAAATGCGAGGGAGACAGTACTCATATCTCAGAAGAGATCATAACATATATCGCCGACAGCATCACCAACAATATCAGAGAACTGGAGGGTTGCTTGATCCGGCTTGTGGCTTATTCATCGCTGAAAAAAAAGCTCATCACCCTCCCCTTAGCCAAGGAGATTCTAAGAGACACCATCAAAAACGGCGCCAAAGAGGTCTCCATCGAGCAGATTCAAAAGCTTGTTGCGGAAACCTTTGAGATCCCGGAAGAGATGATGTGGGCAAAAAAGAAAACCCAGGAGGTGGTCTTGGCCAGGCAGGTGGCGATGTATCTGGCACGCATTCTCACCAAAAGCCCGCTCAAAACGATCGGTCTGCGCTTCGGAGGCCGGGACCATTCCACCGTCATCCATGCCTGCAATCAGGTGAAGGAAAACCTTAAGCGTGACCCCGCTTTCAAGTACAAGATAGACAGTATCATCAACTCCCTTTTCACCTGATTGTTTTTTGAACAGGATTTCAAGAAAAGATGCACAAGCTGTCTTTGGGAGGTGGAGTAGTGAAGGTTAATCAACTGGGTTCAAAATATTGTGCACAACCAGCGTATTCAATGAACACCTTCTCCACCGGAAAAAAATGCCGGCTGTGAGCAGAAACTCAAATAGAGCAAGGAACTCCTCCACAGAATCTGTCTTTTTCAACAATTTCCCCAGGACTATTACTTGTTTGATTGTTGTATTAGAACCATTTAATAATTAGATTAGTGTGGATATTTCGAACATGACGAAAAGAGAAGCTACGAGGGAAATCAAATTCTGTGAGGTCATAAAATGAAATTCGCGGTGGAAAAAGAGAAGTTAGCGGAGGTCGTACAGAAAGTCTTGAATGTTGTTCCGGTCAGGTCTACGTTGCCGGTTCTATCGAATTTTCTCCTGGAGACCAACGAGAACCAGGTCAGCCTCAAGGCCACGGATCTGGACGTTTCTATGACTGCTAATGTGGAGGCAGAAGTTAGCAAAAAGGGTGCGCTGGCGGTTCCGGCGCGACCCTTTGCGGATCTTGTGAAAGAACTCCCCTCGGGGAAAATCGATGTTTCCAGCAGCGAGGACCGTCTGGATATCAAGTGCAAGGGGGGAAGATATAAGATTTCCGGCATTCCCGCGGAGGATTTCCCGGCCTTGCCGGAAGTCTATATCAGCAAAGCGGTGAAGTTGGACGGCGAGCGTTTGGTGAGAATGATACGAAAAAGCCTCTTTGCGGTTTCAAGGGATGAGACCCGCCCGGCCCTAAACGGCGTATTGTGGCATGCAGAGGCTGACAAGCTCCTGATGGTCGCTACCGATGGACACCGCCTGGCGAAGATCGAGCATGCGAAGACCAAGATAAAGAGATTGACCAATGATATAATCGTACCTCCCAAGGCCCTGGACTATTTCGTCAGGATATTTGCAGATTATGAGGGGAATATCGGGGTGATTTTCGGGGAGAGCAATTTAAGCTTCGATTTCGGTGATGCCCTGTTGACCACCCGGCTGTTGGAGGGACCGTATCCCAATTACGATCAGGTCATCCCCAAGGAGAACGTGAATAAACTGGTGGTGGCCAGGGACGATTTCGGGCAGACCGTCAGGAGGGTGGCGATTCTCTCGAATGCCCTCACCCATCAGATCAAGCTCTCTTTGAAGGGCAATTCGATGGAGCTGACGGCCACGAATTTCGATATCGGTGGGGAGGCCCGCGAGACCCTGCCGGCGAATTACTCCGGTAAGGAAATGGACATCGGTTACAATGCCAGCTACCTCCTGGATATAGTGAAACTGGTTGATTCCGATGAGGTCATCTTTGAGCTTGACACCCCCACCACTGCTGGTGTAGCGAGGCCGAATCGCTACGAGGAGAACGAGGAGTATATGTTCCTCCTAATGCCCTTAAGGTTGATGGATTAACATCGTAACAGAATTGTAGCGGAAACCTTCAGGTTTCCGGATCGAAGGCGGTCAGGACACGCTACGCTTCGGTCCTGACCGAACCCTGAATGGCCTTTAGGTTTCCAACTCCTTAATTGAGGGGAAAAGAATAGATAAAGACAGGATTACCCAATGGCTAACTTCAAAGATCGTATAATCCGCGCCGCCAAGCTTGATGTGCATCTGTATGAAGAGGTGGAGGCCGATACCACTGCGATGCGTCAAGCCATGGGGGTTGTCGTTCTTTCCAGCGTTGCCGCCGGGATAGGAAGCATTGCGCAAGGAGGCGCCGGCGGCATCCTGACAGGAACGATTATGGCGCTTATCAGTTGGTTTGTGTGGGCGTATCTGACTTACTTGATAGGCACGAAAGTCCTTCCGGAGCCGCAGACCCGTGCGAATGTCGGACAGCTTTTGCGGACCGTCGGCTTTGCAAGCTCCCCGGGACTGATTCGGGTGGTCGGTATCATTCCCGGATTGACAGGTGTCGTCTTTTTCATAGCCTCAGTCTGGATGCTGGTGGCGATGGTGATCGCGGTAAGACAGGCCCTTGATTACACCAGCACTCTGCGGGCCATCGGCGTATGTGTGATTGGCTGGATTATTCAAGCGCTGCTGTTTCTGTTGTTGTTCTCCATGATGTGTGGCTTTGCCCAGCCGTCTTAAAGAGATAAGTACTTCAATGTACATAGAGTCGATCGAAATAGAGAACTTCCGCAACATTAAAAGCGAGCGGCTGGATTTCTCCCCGGCTGTGAATATTCTTCTGGGCCCGAACGCCGGAGGCAAGACTAATATCTTGGAGGCGATACATTGCCTCTGTCTGGGGAAATCGCAAAGAGGTGCGAAAATACAGACGCAGATAAGCTTTGGGAGTGACTATGCCCGCCTGGTGGGGAGTGGTTACTTTCAAAAAAAAAAGTAACCATCGAATATGGTTTCGATGTAAGCAATAGAAGAAGTCTGAAGATAAATTCAGTTCCCCGCCGGCGGTTGTCCGACCTGGTGGGGATTTTTTCGGTGGTTTCAATCGCCCCCGAAGAGATTACCATCATCTCAGGACCTCCAGAAGAGAGAAGGACTTTCCTAGATATCATTCTCTCTCAAACTTCCAAAAGATACCTCGCCAACCTCAGCAGATACCAGCGGGTTCTATCCCAGCGAAACCGTTTTTTGAAGGAACACCGTGGAGAGGAGACCTCCAGGAAGTTAACCGAGCAATTGTCTGGCTGGTCAGACCAGTTGGCGGAATTTGGCGGGGAGATAATTTCCACCAGAGACAAGTTCACAAATTTCCTGAGAGCGAAACTTCCCAACTTCTACCAGCAGATTACCGACATCGAAGAGAAGATAGAGATCTCCTATCAGATTTCCGGCAGGCTTGACATCCGAGAACCTTTGCGGGAGCAGATCATCGACAGGCTTTCAAAGAATCTCAGGAAGGAACTGATCTTAGGAAGCACCACCGTCGGTCCCCATCGGGATGAACTGGAAATAAAGATCGAAGGACACGACATAAGACAGTTCGGCTCTCAGGGGCAGATGCGCTCGGCTCTCCTGGGGCTGAAACTCGTCGCCGGGGAATACATAGCCCAGATAAAGGGAGAAGCGCCGATTCTAATCTTGGATGAGGTTTTCTCTGAATTGGATGAGAAGAGAACGAGGGCAGTCTTAAGTTCGATGCTGAGCGGAGGACAGGTATTCATAGCCACCAGCAGGCGAAGGCAGGTCGAGTCTGTCCCCAAAGAGAGTTCGAGCAGTTTCTATATAGAAGGGGGGCGCTGCCGCCGATTGGAGCAGAGATAGGTCCCGGCGAGAGCTTCATTTCTTACAGATCTTTTCTTCAGCGCTGGCTTTTTTTGGTTTCAGAGGGAGGCTTTGGTTGCGCCAGCTCAGAGGTGGTGCGCACAAGCCAGTCTCGGGTCTTCTGGTAATCCGGTTTTATCTTTAAGGCCAGGGAGAATTGCTTGAGCGCCTCCTCAAGATCACCACAGCTTCTGTTCGCTATTCCAAGGGCCAGATGAGTCTCGGGGTCATCGGGGTCAAGGACTACAGCCTGAAGGCAGAATGCTCGCGCCTCTTCGAACTTTCCCCTGGCGGCACAAGCATCGGCGAAGCGATAGCAGATTTTTTTCATGAAGTGTTTGATGTAAGCCTGATCGTAGTCCAGGTCCAGGCAGCGGCTGAAGTGCTCGAAGGCCTGGGCGTAACTCCCCTTCCTGTAAGACTCGAAACCTCTCAGCATGGAAGTGCGCCCCAATCCGGCGTTCTTAATTCTCATTTCAAGCTCTTCTTTTTCCTTGACGGAAACTCCGGTGAGATAGGCGGCTATGGTCTCTTGATCCTGCTGCAGTTCAGCGATCTCCTCATAGAGAAAGCGGTTCTTGCTCCGCGGGATGGAGTATTCGATCACCGGAAAGTCATCGGTGACCACCGGCGCCCCGGAGGTATATGCGAGTAGAGCCTCCTCTCCCATG
>Ga0209979_1004940_pt1 | contig 10747 bp, 11 predicted proteins | sample AnhtaG_FD_183114 | JGI IMG/M metagenome (GOLD analysis project Ga0209979, IMG submission 183114) | Deep subsurface microbial communities from Anholt, Denmark to uncover new lineages of life (NeLLi) - Anholt_01485 metaG (SPAdes) (version 2) | ecosystem: Environmental > Aquatic > Marine > Oceanic...
GAAATCTTTAATCCGTGGCCTTCGTTGACGCGGTCAGGAATATAGGTAATAACTTCAGCACCAAGCCTTGACAGTCCCTCGACAAGAATAACTATGGCTGTAACGCCATCAACATCAAAGTCGCCATAGACGGCAATCTTTTCCCGGGCAAGCACAGCCTTATAGACCCTGCTTATAGCCTGTGATATATCAGGAAGGAGGAAGGGATTACCCTCCAGCCTACGGTCAGCAGACAAAAAAGGTTCGATTTCTTCTGGCTTAACACCACGATTGTAGAGAAGTTGAGCAACTAGAGGAGAAAAGTCAGAAGCATTTAAGTATTCATCAGGCACCGGAGGCAGGATTTTCCATTGAGCCCGTTGATTCAATTTCGCACCTCAGTTTAATGCCCTTGGCTAGAATCGCTAACTATATCACAGAAAAGGCTTTAACAAAATGTCTTTGCGAGCGAAGCGAAGCAATCTCACATCCTTTTTAGAGATTGCCACGTCGCCTGCGGCTCCTCACAATGACAGGTGGGGCTTCCTAATCAGCAAAACCACTGATTAAGCGTAATTTGACCATTCCGCCAGACAATAAATATAATCCATATCAATGAGGGTGGCTTTCTACACATTGGGATGTAAGCTCAATCAGGCTGAGACGGAATCTCTGGCTAATCGTTTTAGCAAAGCCGGATTTCAACTTGTATCCCCCGGTGACGGGGCCGATATTTATATTGCCAATACTTGTACAGTCACCCATATTGCCGACCGCAAGTCACGCCACTGGCTCAGGCTGGCAAGGCGAAGAAATCCCCAGGCCCTGATTATCGCCACTGGCTGCTATGCCCAAAGAAGTCGCCAAGAGCTAGCTCAGCTTACTGACCTCGTAGTTGACAACACAGAGAAAAAGAACCTGCTGGCCCTTACCCAAACCCTCTCCCTTGAAGGGAGAGGACTGGGTGAAGGTGAAACAAAACAATCTCAGGTGCTTGCTGCCACCGTTAGGACTCGTAGCCTGATAAAGATTCAAGATGGCTGTCATAGCCCCTGCACATATTGCATTGTTCCCAAAGTAAGACCCCACGAATATTCCTTGCCCGCTTCCCAGATAATTGACGAGGTGAAGCAAAAGGTGGCCCTCAGTTACAAAGAAGTGGTTCTAACCGGGACAAAGGTGGGCTCCTATAGAGATGGCAGTGCGGACCTCAGGGATTTGGTTCAGCGTATTCTCACCAGTACCGGCATCGAGAGATTACGCCTCTCGTCTTTACAGCCTTCGGAAATATCTCCTGAATTTCTTGCCTTGTGGCAGGATGAAAGGCTTTGTCGGCATTTCCACTTAGCGCTGCAAAGTGGAAGCGAGACCGTGCTTCAAAGGATGAAGAGGAGCTACTCTCTGGACCAATATCAGAGAACAGTAAACTTGATTAAAGAGATGATACCAGAGGTAGCCATCACCACAGACATCATGGTTGGTTTCCCCGGGGAAAGCGATGAAGAGTTTGAACAGAGCTACTCTTTTTGCCAGCAAGCTGGCTTTGCCAATATCCATGTCTTCCCCTTTTCACCTCGCCCCGAGACAGCGGCAGCCGGGATGCCCGAGCAGCTAAAAGACAAAGTTAAAGCAGAGCGCAACCAGCGAATGCTAGAGCTATCTCAAAGCTCCCGCCGCCGCTTTTGCGAGCAGTTCTTGGGGCAAACTATGCCGGTCCTCTGGGAGAAGGAAACCAGTCCCGGAAGCGGCATATACTCGGGGTTGACCGGCAACTATATCAGGGTATTTACTGGCAGCGAAAAGTCCCTGAGCAACGAGATAACACCTGTTAAGCTCGTAGGATTTCATAACCAGGGAATGTGGGGAGAATTAGTGAATGAAAATCCATGTTAAAGTAAAGCCCAGTTCCAAAACCGAAGAGCTTAGCAGGGAAGGCGATAGCTTTGTAGTCAAAGTCAAAGAACCACCGAAAGAAGGCAAGGCCAACCAGGCAGTCATCAAATTACTGGCAGAGCATTTCAGCGTCCCCCAGAACCAGGTCAGGATTCTCAGTGGCTCCAGGAGCAGAAACAAAGTCATTGAGGTTTCGGAGGAGTAGTGCAGCGAGATAGAACTGCCCTGTACTTACGCAAAGTAGCTTAGTGGCGGCTGGTGGGGGGCCTCAAAGTAGCTTGCGCTCCCGAATTATAAAGCCAATTTTCTGACTGTGGTTCACCATCTCCTCTAAATTAGCCCGGTCTGGGCTGTCAAATTCGGACTAAAGCACTGACGTACCAGGGCGGTGTTGTAAGGATTCACTTAGAAAGTAACTTGCTCTTAAGATACTGTATGGCGCGGAGAGCGTGAACTGCTATGGTGGCTGCGACAAACCGTGGTATCAATAACCACAAAGGATTTACTCCTAACGCCAGGAATAAGCCAGTTTCTTCCACTATACTGTGGTTGATGCCGATAGAAATCTGAAGATGTTCCAGTTCTTCCTTTGTTAGAGCTTCCTTCTTAGCTTCCTCCATAATAACGGCGCTCCCATATAGCAGGCCAAAACCAGTGCCCGTTACCCACATCGTTACTGCCCGATCCGAAAGTCCGAGAATTTTCATCAATGGCCTGAAGAACTTGACCAGATGTTTGATCCATCCTAGAGACTCTGAAGCATAGAGCGCCGTCATAATCAGCATGATGATTAGGAAAACCCTGCCACATAGGCGCAGTGTGTCAATAGCCCAACCCTTCAGAACCTCAATAAACGGAGTCTGAGTTGTAAAGTCGGCTGGCAAACTAATGCTCTGGCCGGTATCAGCGAAAAATTGGGAAACAGCGAACACACACAAAGCAGCTGCGCCAATACGAACCAGGGTTGCTTTGATGACATTTAAACCAGATTTATGCTGGACTATGCCTTCGACAATTAGCATGTGGGCAATGGTTATGAACAAGGCGATCAAGATGATTTGTTCAATGGAAAAGGGAAGTACCATAATGATGGCGATCGCCGCGTAAAAGCTTACTGTAATTGCGACGATGATTGGCAACGCTGCTGCGGCAGGCAGATTGATAAGGTTCATTAAGGGGTGTAGCAAGAAATCTAGTTGACTTAGCCAACCACTCCACTGGATAAGAGCTGCAACAAAGGAGACAGGAATGATGATTTTGCATATCCAGACAAAACTACTCCACCCCTTTTTGATTCCTGTGCGGAGGCCTGTTTTTAATTGACTCCGGAATTCAGACATCTTATCGGATAAGTGACTCAGCAGTTTTTGGAGTGCCTGTATTCCTGGATTGTGAAACCAAGGTCGTGGCACTGTTGTTCCACCGCCTCCAAGATTGCTCGGGCCGGGCTGCCTCGGGTCTCAGGTCGGGTGGCGTTGAGTCCTGCGGCAGCGCTGGCCATGATAAGCGATTGCGCTAGATTACTTCCCAGAACATGGTAGGCAGCAAAGACTCCGGCGAAGACATCTCCACAACCTACCGTGTTGACCACATTTAGACCTAGCTTCTTAAGAGGCAAGGCGGGGATTTGGGTCACCGTACCGCTAGCCGGTTCAAGCATGGCAGCTCCTTGAGCGCCAAGTTTGAGCACCGCGTGATTGCCGAGTCCCAGCTCTTTTAGCTTCTGTAAGCTCGCATTTAACTCATCGGTTCCCAGTAGAGCACTCGCCTCCGTTTCATTTAAGAAGAGGACTTCTGCCTGCTTGGCAAGAGACTGCAATGCTTCCAGATTCGGGCCTATCAAAATCCCCGGGTCCCACAACACAGGGACATCGCGCCTTTTTGCCAGTTTTATTAACTCCTCTGCCACTTCCAAATGGGGGTCAGTGAGGACGATGCCTCGACATTCCTGTAGCTGCTGCTTTACCTGTGCTTTGTTCAGGTGTGCCAGACCAAGCCTGGCATTCGCCCCCAGACGGCTGGCAATAACATTCTGTCCCGTTTGGTCAACCAGAATATAAGCCTGCCCCGATTCTTCTCCCGCAATTTGGTCGATTCCCTCGGTGACAACTCCTTCGTCCTCGAGGGCGGCAATTTGCTGGCGAGCAATGTCATCCTTCCCCAGAGCACCTATCAGGGCAACTTTTTTAGCCCCTAAAATCCGTGCTGCCGCCACAGCAATGTTGCCCCCTGTCCCTCCGGATACACGGGTGATGTGTTTTATGATAACCTCTTCGCCGGGCACCGGCAGCCGCTCTACGAAGCAGCTAATATCCCAGTTTATGGCGCCACATACTACCAAGCTAGCCATCTTACTCCTCCAATATACGCGATAGAAATAGCTTTAGAAAGCGAGGCCCGTCCACGGCAAAGGCTACGTGTATTAACTGAGAGCTGCCAGAGGGCAAAATACGAGTAACTCCTCTATCCAAATCATTTCCTTTAACTACTTCTACCCTTGCCAATTTAAAATCGAGCAAGGAAGCGTCCAGCAACATTGCCAAAGCCAGCGGGTCATGCATTCTACAGCATCCGTGGTATTTTACCTCGTATTCTACCAGTTGGGCTACCAGATGTGCAGCCGGTGTACGCCTGGTCTCAATTTGCTCCAGATGCTGGCTATTCAGGCAAGTCACAGGGTCCATAGTTACATCCAGCCCCACAGCAAATATGTCCGCCCCGGAGTTGAATACTATATGAGCAGCCTCAGGGTCCTGCCAGATATTGAACTCGGCAAAGGGAGTGCGATTCCCTTTGCCATAGGGCGTAAGACTATAAGCACCTCCCATGAGAACCAGCCCGCCTAAAAGTTCAGGCAGTTCGGGATGAAGTTCAAAAGCATAAGCCAAATTGGTTAAAGGTCCCGTGGCTACAAGAGTAACTTCACCGGGAGCATCCAAAACCGACCGGGCAAGGAAATCCCAGGCTTTAGCCGGGTACAGTGGAGTCAGGGGCGACGGCAAGTCGCAGTTGCCCAGTCCATCCGGGCCATGGTAGCTTAAGGCATCTTCTAAAGGGTGATTCAAAGGGTTTGCTGCCCCCATCGCCACCGGGATGCTCTCTGCGTTCAGGTATTCCAATACCCGGCGAGCGTTGGCGCTGGTCACTTCCACTGGAGCATTGCCTGCCACCGTGGTGATACCCAGAACCTGGACTTCAGACGATTTTAACGCCAGAATTAAAGCCAGGGCATCGTCGACGCCGGGGTCCATATCCCAAACTACTTTGTGCATCGAATCCTACGGGATACACTATCATAAATTTCGGAAGAGCATAAGTATAAACGGACTGGCTAGAGATAATTAATCAGGAAAATTCAGGTTAAAGTAAAGTTTGGCTCAAAACCGGGGAAATCAGCTCCAGAATTTAAGATTTCAGGGATTTTTGGTAGGGAATTAGGCCCCCGGCCTCCACCATATCTATAAACCATGATGGAATTATCAGGCGAAATTCAAACTCCTTGCCCGTACTGAGGTTCTTGATAGTCCCTTGTCTGAGGTTAATCGCTATCTCTTGCCCGGTCTCAAATTCAGTGGAAATTCCCGGCAAATCTATGGCCGGGCAGCCAAGGTTCCAGAAGTTCCGGAAGAATATCCTGTGGATCGAGTCGGCAACTACAGCCTGGACACCCTTAAACTTCAGAGTTTCCGCAGCCTGCTGCCTGCTTGAACCAATGCCGAAGTTTTCCTCGGCAACTATAATGTCCCCCTTAGCAACTTTGGTGAGGAAATCCCTGGGGATATTCTCGCGATGCCCGACATCGCTTAGCCCGCTTCTTGCGATGAACTCTTGATATTGACTTTGGTTCGTTTCATCACCACCCATGATAAACCTTCCGGCAAAGAGTTCATCAGTGTCAACATCCTTACCAAACTTCCAGACTCGGCCTTTGAGTTCCATCTATGCCTCCCGGAAAAACTCCCGTGGGTCACTTATTTTGCCTTTCAACGCCGAGGCTGCCACAGTCGCTGGCGATGCTAGGTATATTTTGGCAGTCACATCTCCTGCCCGGCCCTGAAAGTTACGATTTGCCGTACTTATGCAAACCTCACCCGGTCCCAGTATGCCCATATGCGCCTCCATACACGGACCACAGGTTGGTGGACCGACCACAGCCCCAGCCTCCACAAATGTCGCTATTAACCTCTCCTCCAGAGCGGCTTTAAGGACCTCCTGTGAGGCTGGTATGACGATAACCTTGGTAAACTTATCCACCTTCCGACCTTTGAGTATTCTGGCAGCAATCCTGAGGTCTTCCAGACGTCCATTAGTGCACGAGCCTATGAATGCCTGGTCGATTCTGGTCCCCTCGACCTCAGTAACTCCCACAGCATTGGAGGGCTTCGGTGGCACGGCAACCATGGGCTCCTTAATATCATCAGCGTGAAACTCAAGTGTTTCCGCATACTCCGCATCCCGGTCGCCCTGAATAAGCTCGAAAGAGTGGTCGGTCCTTGCCTTGAGAAAATCCACTACCTTCTGGTCAGGCTCGATGATACCATTAGTAGCACCTGACTCTATTGCCATATTGGTTAATACCATGCGCCCCGCGATGCTCATTTGGCTTATGGCCGGGCCTGTATATTGAAGAGACTTAAACAAGGCACCGCTTACCCCTAACTTCTTCAGTATGAAAAGCATCAAATCTTTCGACATTATCGGAGGCAGCAGCTTGCCCTCAACATTTATCCTGATAGTCCCCGGGACCCGCTCCCATAACCTCCCTGTTTTGAAGACCACAGCCATCTCATCAACACCAATCCCGGTAGCAAAAGCTCCAACTACACCCGATGTCGTGGTATGACTGTCCACAGCGACAAGAGTAGTTCCTGGCAGCACATGCCCCTTCTCCACAAGTACCTGGTGGGCTATGCCCCCCTTCCCAACTTCATAGTAGTTTTCTATACCTTGTTCGAGGACAAATTTCTTTATATTAAGACACTTCTTGGCAGTATCGATATCCTTGTTGGGCACATAGTGATCCAGCACTACTACTATTCTCGCGGGATTCCAGACCTTTTCCACATCTAGTTCCCTGAACTTAGCAATCGTATGTGCACCTAACGCATCGTGTATCATAGCTAGATCTACAGAGACCTCGACAAGCTCGTCCGGCCTCACAACTTTCTTCCCGGCTTTTTTAGCTAATATCTTCTCTACAAGAGTCATACTCATCTCCCGTTTTGCTGACGCTTATCTTATCTCATTCACCCAGGTTGCCGCAAATGCTATCGGGCAGTAGTCATCTTTGCATCCAGAGGCGCGACATGATATTTTTGAGCTAATGGCTATTGAAGAAGTCATTGAGCTCTTAGAACAGGAATATGGCCCTGGCAAGTGGCAGCCAGACAGGAACCCTATTGATGTGCTCATAGGAACCATACTGTCCCAAAATACCTCGGATGCAAATTCGGGAAGAGCTTTTGCCTCTCTTAAAGCTAGCTTCGATAGCTGGGAAGCTGTAGCTTCGGCTCCAGCAGAGCATATCGCTCAGGTCATTCAGTCCGGGGGATTATCTCAAATCAAGGCCGTTAGGATCAAACAGGTACTTGAGCAAATTGAAAAGGAACAGGGTCGTATCAGTCTTGACTCCCTCAAATCGAAGTCTATGGCTGAAGCTGAAGACTATTTAATGCGTCTGCCTGGAGTAGGACATAAGACAGCCAGATGTGTGCTGCTTTTTTCCCTGGGGAAGCCATCCCTGCCCGTGGATACCCATGTTTTTCGGGTAGCCAAACGATTGGGACTGATTGATTCCAGAGTGTCCGTAGAGGAGGCACATAGCTTGCTTCAGGAGCAAACTCCGCCCTCAAAGGTATATCAATTCCATATTCATATGATAGAGCATGGCAGGCAGATATGCCACGCCCGGCAGCCTCGCTGCGATAGGTGCATTTTGAGAGGCGCTTGCCACAGCTCGCTTTGCTAATTTAGCCTGGTTAGTAAATGATATAATAGTGAATATGGCGCAAATACTAAAGAGCAAAAATCTGGCCACTAAGTTTCAGATAATGGTGGAAATAGCTGCACATCAGCCTAACATACAGCAGAAAGACATCGCCCCAAGATTGGGCATCACTTCGCAGGCGGTTTCCGAGTACGTGAAGGAATTGATAAAGGACGGCTGGCTGAGCTCCGAGGGTCGCTCCCGATATAAGGTAACCAGGGAGGGCGTAGATTGGATTTTGCAGATGTCCCGGCAGTTACATAGTTACGCCTGGTTTGTGAGCAAAGCCGTGGCTGATATATCAACTACCACCGCCATAGCTGATAGCGACTTATCCGTTGGTCAACCAGCATCGCTATATATGAAGGACGGCTTGCTCCTCGCCTCCGATGTTATTAGTAGCAAAGGGGCTAAAGGAATAACCGCAACTGAGGCTAAAAAGGGACAGGATGTCGGTATTCGCAACATCGAAGGAGTAATAAAACTCGAACCAGCCGAAGTAATGATAGGCAAAATACCCAACGTGCAGGATGGAGGTTCCCGGAGCACCGATCTGGCCCGATTGAAAAAAGAGGTAAAGGAAGCGCGGCTGGTGGGGACACTGGGCACGGAAGCCCTGGTAGCATTGATGCAGATTGGTGTAAAGCCTGATTATGTTCATGGTGTCCGGGAAGCAGCCACAGAGGCAGCTTACTGTGGCCTGTCCTCCCTGGTTGTCTGTAGCGAGGACAAGGTGTCAATTCTGGTGCAGAGATTAGAAGAGGAGAACCTGGGCTACCAGATTATTGACTTACGTCAAAATTCCCCCAGAGCGCCCGTTAGCTAGACGCCTGTCATTTTGAGACACCCCCATTCCCTGTCACTGCGCTGCTGACTCTCCCCTTCTGTCATTGCGAGGAGCGTAGCGACGAAGCAATCTCCTGACATTACTAAACGCCCCCAGTGAAAAGCCTTGACATCCATTTTGTGGCATTTTATAATAGGGCTTAATCAACTACACTTGTATAAAATAAAGTAATTTTGTGTAGAAGGAGGTAAAAATGAGTCGCAGTAAAAGCTTTTGTAAGCAAATCTTTACCCGAGGTATAAACTGGTTCCTGGTGCTTTTGACCCTAGCTCTTGCCCTGACAGCCTGCAACCCTACCGAGCAGACACCAGTAGATTATGTATTTGATGACCTGGGAAGGCTGGTCGCCATTAACGGAACACCCCAAAGAATTGTCTCTCTGGCTCCCTCCAACACCGAGATTCTGTTTGCCCTCGGTCTAGGTGACAAAGTAGTGGGAGTGACAGATTGGTGCAATTATCCTCCGGAAGCTCTGGAGAAGGAAAAGGTGGGGGGATATGTCACACCGGATATAGAGAAGATAGTCGCTCTTAACCCTGACCTCATACTAGTTGCGTATGGCACTCCCATGGAGGTTATCAATACCATGGTAGGGCTAGGGCTTACAGTATTCGGTATAAAGACTACCGATTTAGCTGATTTGCTTAATGATATTAGAAGAGTAGGGGAAATAACCGATAAGGAGGTGGAGGCCCAAGTACTTACATCGGAAATGGCAGTAGGGATTAAAGCAGTAACTGATCAGACCGAAGAATTGGAACAAAGGCCAAAGGTCTTTTATATCGTCGGTCATGAGCCGTCGTTGTGGACTGCTGGCCAAGGGACTTTCATCCACGAGCTAATTGAAAAGGGAGGAGGGGTGAACACCTGCCAAAATATCACAGGTTATTCAGAAATCTCAATTGAGTATGTTCTTGCCCGCGACCCTGAAATAATTATCACCGGCGAATGGTCGTATGAGTGGGCGCAGAACGCGACTGAGCTTGCGAGTACCAACGCCAGTCAAACGGGTAGAATCTATACACTCGATGATGACTTGGCTCAACGCCCGGGTCCCAGACTGGTCGAGGGCTTAGAATGGTTTGCTCATTTCATTCACCCCGAGATATTCGATGAGCCTGATGGTAGCTAAGTGAAGGTTTTTTCCTCCTGGAGCGGTGGTAAGGAATGTGCCCTGGCGACGTACAAGGCAATTTCCCAGGGGCACGAAGTCCTATATCTGCTCAACTTTGTCTCCGAAGATGGCCAGAGGTCGAGGTCCCACGGGATTAAAGCCACCGTTTTAGCTCTGCAAGCAGAAGCCATTGGCATCCCTCTCATCCAGGTGATGACGTCGTGGGAAAATTATGAAGAGAACTTTAAGAAGGCTGTCGGGGAACTCAAGAATAAAGGTATCGAAGGGGGCGTGTTCGGCGATATGGACTTAGAAGAGCATCGGGAATGGGTGGACAGGGTATGTAGCGAGGTCGGGATAAAGGCGTTTTTGCCCCTCTGGGGGATCAAGGCAGAGGAGTTAATTGAAGAATTCCTTAAATTGAAATTCAAAGCTACAATAATCGCCACCAGGCTAGAGGAGAACTTCCTGGGAAAGGTTCTCGACAGAGCTCTGGTAAGGCAAATTAGCAAACTCGGCTCCCATCCTTGTGGTGAAAATGGCGAATATCACACCTTCGTTACCGAGGGGCCTATTTTCAAGAAAGCGCTCAAGGTTACCAGGGGTGAAAATAAAAAAATAGATAACATATGGTTCTGGGAAATCTCGGCTGAGTTACAATAAAGGGGGGCTGAGATGAAAAAGAAAGGCTTAATTCAAGTTTATACCGGGGACGGCAAAGGAAAGTCCACTGCCGCTATCGGTCAGGCAGCTCGCGCTGCCGGGCATGGTTTTAAGGTCGGCTTAGTCTCTTTTTTTAAAGACCCCGAGGCATTCGGGTACGGTGAACATAAATCCCTGGAAAAGCTGGGGATAAAGACTTTCCTTTTCGCTAAGAAACATCCTCACTTCTACAAGGAACTGAATCCTGACGATGTCCGCCAGGAAT
>Ga0209979_1004942_pt1 | contig 10736 bp, 5 predicted proteins | sample AnhtaG_FD_183114 | JGI IMG/M metagenome (GOLD analysis project Ga0209979, IMG submission 183114) | Deep subsurface microbial communities from Anholt, Denmark to uncover new lineages of life (NeLLi) - Anholt_01485 metaG (SPAdes) (version 2) | ecosystem: Environmental > Aquatic > Marine > Oceanic >...
ATTAGATTTAATGTCCCTATTTTGAGGAACCTTTTCCGAGTCCTTCTTCTCGGGTAGTATAATATCTGAGCCATCCTCGAGAAGATGATTACCCATCGTGACTACCAAACCTGAAATTTTCGGTTCTATTACCTCAGCTAATTCGCCGTTTATGATACCTGTTGTTACGGGAACAAAATGAGCCTTGAGATTGTTCAGGTCGGCAATAAAAATCCCTTCTTTACCCTCTCTTCTAACCAGAGCGGCGAACGGAACCAATGTGGCGTTATCATGCCTGGCGAACTCAATTTTTGCCCTTACAAACATTCCCGGCTTAAGCAACTGTTCAGAATTCGGGACTTTGATTTCCAATCTGGCCTGACGGGAACTTTCTTTGAGAAGCGGCGCTATACGGACAACGCTACCGGTAAAAGTTCTGTCGGGATAGGCATCAGTGGTAACAGTGGACTGCTGAGCTACCTTGACTTTTTGGTAGTCCCTTTCAATGACGTAAACCACCGCGGTCAATGGGTTGTTTTCGAGAATGGAAACAATAGGCTCATTCACCTGCAGCAGCGCTCCTTCATCCACAAATCTTTCACCGACAACTCTGGTCTGGTCGCCGTTTTCCCAGAACGCCTGAACCTTCGTATAGGAAAGTCGGACATTAGCAGCTTTTAGAGCTGCTTCCTTTTGAGCCACCTGAGCGAGTGAGACTTTGAGCCTTGTCTGACAGGCATTAAATGCAGCCTCGGATTCATCCAGCTCGGAAGCGGAGGCTATTTGTTTTTCGCGAAGTGCCTTTGCCCTTTCATACTCACGTTTGGCAATGTCAAGGTCGCTGGTACAGTTTTCGGCGTTTGCCTTAGCGACCAGTAATTCGGCCCTGGCCTGTTCCACCTGCTGGGTAAATTCTTCGTCATCCAGAATTGCTATCACCTGGTTTTGTTGAACTATATCACCAATATTGACTAAGAGTTTTTTGAGCCAGCCGGCCACCTTTGGTGCGACAATAAACTGTGACTTCGGTAGCAGAGAGCCGGTAAAAATTCCAATATCCCTGATTACGTCTTTGCGAATCGGTTCGGTCTCAATAGCCACCGGGACAGCCGAACGACCGGGCCCGTTCTTATCGGTAGAGGCGGTGATTCGCGTGTATGCTTGCCAGCCAGCCATCGCGACAATTGCAAGAACAAGCAGGACTGAAAAGAACTTTTTCATTTGCTTTTCCCAAATAACCAGTCACAAACCTAAATGTCTGATTCTCAAACAAGTATTCTACCAGAATCTCTCGTACAGTCAATGTCCTTTCGGCAAAAAAATGGGCCGATAGTCTGTGAGCCCTGCCCGGCGACACGATATGTTTCATACACCGTATCAGAACTGGTACGACAGCATCAGAATCGAATACAACGAGGATGTGGATGTATGGGATTCGATCAGCGTCGGCTTTGCAAGAGGCGTATATGAAGAGGAACCTTATAAAGAATATTCCCTGGAAAAACCTATGAAAATTACCGAACGCCTGGTTACTACCTTTGAAGGCAACTACCGGGTAAAAGAAGAAAACGGTAATGAGGATATCTGGCTATGGCGCTCGGTTACACAATATACCTTTCCCTGGAACGGAAGAATCAAGTTCACCGCCGAGCAAACTTCAGAGGACCGTCACAATCTGACTATGCTCTTTTCCTGGCCGATGAAGGATAATACCGACCTGTACTTCCTGCTCAACGATTATGAAGTCGACGGCGAAAAAGTCCGTGCAGCGTTCTTCAAAATAGTGTATCGTTTTTAATAGTCTTCTGCAAAATCGAAGTCAGGCATACTTTGAAAAGGAAAATTTTGCATAACTTTAGTTTTTAAGTCTATAGGAGGATTATGATATGTATAAGCAAAAACAAATAACTCGACGCGATTTTGTAAAGATAACAGCGATGGCAGCCGCCGGTGCCGCTTCTGTTATCCGCAGCAGACCTTCGATGGCACAGGACAAAGGCGAACGGCCAACGCAGGCTGACGGTGTCACAGTGCTAAATCCGCAGAACCGTGTGCCGGTCAGTTTCATTATCGACGATTCGACCTGCCTGGTGAACATGGCGCACTTCGGCATACCGCACTTCGCCACGGCTTGGCCGGACAGGTACAAGCAGGACTGGCGCAGCCTGCCGCGAGAGATACCCGATTCGTTCGTCCGCAAGTTCGGCCAGTGGTGCCGTGAGCACAAGGTCAAGGGCAAATACAGCATCGTCCCGTACCCGGCCTGCGTCGGCTGGCTGGACCGTTGCCTTCCCGGCTGGTCGCACAAGGAGCTGGATGACAGCCTTAAGCTTGTCCGCAAATTCATGATGCCCGACTGGGATATACATCCGGAGATGATAAGCCACACCTGGGTAATCAACACCAAGACCGGCCGACCCTATCCCGAACGAACCGGCTACTACATCGAGAACGCGGGCTGGAGCCAGGACAAATCCGCCGATGAATTGACAGACTATATGAGCTACGCCCTGCGAATCCTAAAGAACGTCGGCCTGCCGTGCGAAGGCATCACGACGCCCGGCGGCTTCGGCAGCCGCAATCGCGAGAACCTCGCCAAGGCCACGCTCCAGTCGTGCCGCGATGTATTCAAGGCCGAGATTCCACACTACTTCCGCGACCTCTTCACCGATGACCGCAGTGTTGCCCCTCTCGTTCAGTACGCATCCGGCCTTGATGGTGACAATCCGAAATGCGTTGTATCTATCATCGGCTGCACGGGCGACTGGTTCGGCGGCTGGGACGGACTAAACCCCGGCTCAGTCGATAGATTCATCACCGAAGACCTCAAGGGCGGTCGGCTGCCGCAGGTCATCGACAAAGGCGAGCCGGCAATACTCGTCTGCCACTGGCCCGGCATCTATTACAACGGTGAAGAAATAGGCTTTAATATCTTCAAAGAAGTGGTCCGCCGAATTCACTCTAAGTACGATAATCTGCTTTGGATGACTCTAAGCGAGATTTCCCGTTACTGGACCGCTAAGGAGCTGACAAAGATTGACAAACAGGGCGGACGCATAACCTTCAACGCCCCATTTGCCACAACGCGGTTTAACGTGCGAATAAAGACCAATTTGCCAACCCTTCCTAAGCTGGTTGCTAACAATAATCCTGTTAGATTACGGCGGGTAAAGAAACTACTGCAATTGCAAAGCCAAACCTGGCATACGCAGGGCCGGGACGTTACGGTTTGCTTTGACTTACCCAAAGGCAAATCGACCCTTGACCTTTGATGAGCAAAAAATGCTTCCCGCTACGTCGGGGTAGGATTCTGAAATTGGCCCATTCGACTGCGCTCAGGACAGGCTTTGATTGGGTTTGTTTGGGTTTGAATTGGGTTTGAATTGGGTTTGTTTTTTTGGGCCTGAGGGTGGTTTCATTTTTATAATCCTCTATAACATATAAGTTTACGTTCATTTTGGGCCTTTAACGAAATTGGGTTTGTTTATTCGGACTATGAAATCATCTTTTTTTCTGTAATCCTTTATTAAAGTTAAGTTTACGTTCATTTTGGCTTTTCGGAAATTGGGTTTGATTGGCTTTGAATTGGGTTTGTTTTGACCAAGTGTCCAATCACTTATATTTTCATAATCCTTTTGTGAGAAAGCGTTTGCGTTCATTTTGGCCTTTTGGAAATTGGGTTTGTTTTGCATAAAAAGTAGCTGATTTGTAGAGGATTCTCGACAGATGTAGAGGGGCGAGGGAGTGAAAAGTGAGCTAAAGTGCCTAAAGTGCCTAAAGTGAGCTAAAGTTGGATTCTCGATGCTCATGATTGGTAATTCCCCTAAGGATTTTCCGTTTCGATCCAAGACTATTTACGAACGATGCTTTTTGGCGTGTATCTGCTGATACGAAAACGTGCGGTTCTCCGCTATATGATATACTTTATCATATTTAGATGGGTATTATACCATAAAACATGTTAAATTTCAAGTGAATTCTTAAAAAATGTCCGAGACTCGAAACTCGTATTGCGTATCGCGTATTACGTATCTCGTGAAGCGTGAAGCGTATCGCGTATTTTCGTATCTTTTCGACCAAAATCTGCTTGATTTTATTTAGCCGGGATGGTAAGTTTGGGTTTTTGAGAGATTTGCATCACGTAGAGATACTTTGAGGAAATGGCGTTATGGCGGAAAAATTACCGGTCATAATAGACTGGATTTTAGAAAGATATAACGGTGCCTTTTATTTCACCAAATTGTGAGGGAGTTTAGCAGATGCCAAGACGTAAGACCACAAAGAAGAAAAAGCCAATCGAAAATTACGACCACAAGGATAAGAAACGTCTGAATAATCCGCCGGTGGGACTGGTTACACCGGAAACAGACAAAGACACCGGCCAGAATAAGAAATACGATTATGACCCACATCTTGATCCACAATTAGTCTGGGCAGGTAAAGCGGAGCATACATCATTTGAAGTGCCGACAGTTTCCCTGCACGTTCACGAGCGGATAGAGCCACGAACAATTATCGAAGCTGTCCGAAAGAAGAACGGCCCGTACTACCAGCCCGGCCTATTTGATTCTCTTGAAGAAAATCCGCCGTTGCGCGATGCAATACAATTCTACAAACACGCTCATAACTGGTCGAACCGGCTGATTGCAGGTGATTCTCTGCTGGTGATGAATTCGCTGCTGGAAAAAGAGGGTATGGCTGGTTCTGTTCAGATGATTTATATTGACCCGCCTTACGGGATAAAGTACGGCAGCAATTTTCAGCCGTTCGTAAATAAACGAGATGTCAAAGACGGTAAAGATGAAGACCTCACGCAAGAACCTGAAATGATAAAGGCATTCCGCGATACCTGGGAGCTTGGGATTCATTCATATCTGGCCTATTTACGCGACCGACTTTTGCTTGCAAAAGAACTACTTTCCGAATCCGGCAGCATCTTCGTCCAGATCAGCGACGAGAACGTGCATCACGTGCGGGAATTGATGGATGAGGTGTTCGGGGCGGGGAATTTCGTTGGTGAAATCGCCTTCACCAAAACCGGGGGATTCGGGTCGGAATACATCACGGGCGTCTATGACATCCTGCTCTTCTACGCGAAGAGCCGTAGTGTCTTGAAGTATAGGAAGCTCTATGTGCCTAAGGCTGCCACGCGGAGTGGCATCAGCAATTACGGCCTTGTACTCCTGCCAGATGGGAGTACCCGCAATCTGACGAGAGAAGAAAAAGATGACCCAACAATCCTCCCACAAGGCTCGCGACTGTTTGGTATCCACGCCCTGACAAGCGCAGGGGGCTCAAGGCTTGACCAGCCTTTCGAGTTTGAAGGAAGAGTGTACAACCTCAAGCCTGGCGATAATTGGAAGGCCAGCTATCCTGATGGGCTTAACCGACTGGTGAAAGCCGGGCGCATTGCAGCCACGGAAAAGAGAATTGGGTACATAAGATACTTCGATGACTTTCCCTACGTGGAAATCAACAACCTCTGGGTTGACACCAGAGGAGAGATGGACATCACTTATGTTGTTCAGACGAGTACCAAAATTATAGAACGCTGCGTCCTGATGACCACCGACCCAGGCGATTTGGTTTTTGACCCGACCTGCGGTAGTGGAACGACTGCATACGTTGCTGAGTGTTGGGGCAGACGCTGGATTACCTGTGATACATCGAGGGTTGCGCTTACACTTGCAAAGCAGCGGTTAATGACAGCCCTTTTCGATTATTATGAGCTTGCCCACGAAAGCGAAGGTGTAAGCAGCGGCTTCAAATATAAAACCGTTCCGCACGTTACATTAAAATCAATTGCAAATAATGAGCCTACCACTGACGAGACACTTTACGACCAGCCATATATTGATAATTCAAAGGCAAGGGTAACAGGGCCGTTCACGGTAGAGGCAGTACCAGCCCAGGCGGTAAAACCCCTTGATGAGATTGCTTCGCCTTCGGCTCGCAATGACGTTGAGATGGCAGACGTTTCAATAGCCCGCTCAGGTGAGACACATCGTCAGGGCCAGTGGCGTGATGAACTTTTTAAGACCGGCATTCGTGGCAAGGGCGGACAAAAAATCGAGTTCTCAAGAGTTGAGCCGATGGGCGGAACACGCTGGCTTCACGCCGATGCCGAGACCAAAAGCGATAAACCTGAAAGAGTAGTTGTTTCCTTTGGCCCGGAGCATCAACCGCTTGAGCAAAGACAGGTAGCCTTAGCCATAGAAGAAGCACAGCTACTCGTGCCTAAACCCAAGATAGTTATCTTTGCTGCTTTTCAATTCGACCCAGAGGCGTCCAAAGATATTGACGAAACCGACTGGCCTGGTGTTACACTGTTAAAAGCTCAGATGAACGCCGATTTACTCACAGACGATTTGAAAAAGAAGCGTTCAAGCAATGAAAGCTTCTGGCTTATCGGTCAGCCGGATGTAAAGCTCGAAAAAATCACAGACGGTGAAGATGCCGGTAAATACAAAGTTGAAATACTTGGCTTTGATTACTACAACACAATAACAGGTAATATAGACTCCGGTGGAACTGATAAAATTGCAATGTGGATGCTCGATACGGACTACGATGGTAGAAGCGTTTATCCCCGACAGGTATTTTTCCCGATGGCAGCAGAAGATAAAGGCTGGGCAAGATTGGCTAAGAACCTCAAAGCTGAAATTGATGAGGAGCTTATTGAAGCTTATCGAGGAACAATATCCCTTCCATTTGAAGCAGGAGACAACAAACGCATAGCGGTTAAAATCATAGATGATAGAGGTATTGAGAGCTTGCGGATTATGGAGCTTGACTGATGGGACAGACTAAGATTGACCATTTGATAATCAATTCCCCTTATGAGGAACCAAAGTATCACTGGTACTACGAGCGGGAAAAAAGAACCTTTGAGAAAAGAGAAGGTCGCCGTCCTGCTGGTTACGTGATTGCCACGCCCGATTCAAAATCTTTTGATGACCCTGGTATCTTTGTATCGCTGCCGCTTGTAAATCAAATCCGCTCTCGTATTAAGACTTGGCGTAATAACGGCTATCCTGGTGCAACTGGCATAACAAAACGACTTTTAGAACATTGGTTTGATAAAAACCAGCGCGAATATCCGGTCTTTTTCTGCCAGCTTGAAGCGATAGAAACGCTTATCTGGCTTATCGAAGCTCCCGCATCTGAAAAAGTCGGAATTGATATACAAAAAGACGGTGAGTTAGTTCGTCTGTGTTCAAAAATGGCAACCGGCTCCGGCAAGACCGTTGTTATGGCGATGCTGATTGCCTGGCAGGTCTTGAACAAGATTACATATCCGCAGGATACCAGATTCTCAAAGTACATTTTTGTTATTGCACCAGGGCTTACAGTTAAAGAGCGGCTCAAGGTTTTGCAGCCGTTTGGTAAAGGTAACTATTATGACGAGTTCGGTGTTGTGCCAACCGGTCTTATTGAAAAGCTGAGACAAGGCAAAATCCACATTCTCAACTGGCACAAATTAAGCTGGGAAAGCGAAGAACAAATTGCCAGAAAAAGCAGCGTAGATAAGCGCGGTGTAAAGAGCAATGAAGCCTATGTACGGGAAGTATTAGGCGATATGTCTAAAGCCAAAAACATCGTTGTAATAAACGATGAAGCCCATCACGCCTGGCGGTACAATCCAGAAGCTCACGGCAAGTATATGCGAATGAGAGATATGAAGGATAGCGCCGAGGAAGCAACTATCTGGGTTGGTGGTCTGGATAGAATCCACGAAACGCGAGGTATTCTAAATTGCTTTGATTTCTCAGCTACCCCTTCTGCTCCCTCAGGTAAACGTACTTCTGAAGAAGCACTTTTTGGCTGGGTTATAAGCGATTTCGGACTGAACGATGCGATTGAGTCAGGATTAGTAAAAACTCCTCGTGTTGTTGTCAGAGACGATGCTTTACCTGATGCGAAAACATATAGGTCGAAACTTTATCACATCTATCAAGACCCTACTGTAAAAGATGACATAAACCGCAAGGCTGAACCACACGAACCACTGCCTGACTTAGTGATTAACGGGTACTATCTTTTAGGAATTGACTGGCTAAAGACAGCGGAAAATTGGAAAGAATCGGGTCAGCTAACACCACCCGTAATGATTTCTGTTGCAAATACTACATATACTGCCGCTCGAATCAAGTACGCTTTCGACCATAAAAAAATACATATCGAGGAGCTTTGCATACCAGAGCGAATACTGCATATTGACTCGAAAGTGCTTGAAATGGCGGAGGCTAAAGACGAAGCTATACTTCTGGTCGGAGCCACCGAAGAAAATGATGATGAAGAAAAACCAAAAAAGAAACTGACTAAAACGGAACTTGCTGAGCAGCTTAGAGGTGTAGTTGATACAGTAGGTAAAAGAGGTGAGCCTGGAGAACAGATACAGAAAGTAATTTCAGTCGGTATGCTTTCTGAAGGATGGGACGCCAAGACAGTAACGCATATTATGGGCCTGCGTGCCTTTACAAGCCAATTGCTTTGTGAACAAGTTGTCGGCAGAGGCTTGAGAAGGACATCTTACACTGATTTTGACGAAAACGGTTTCTATAGGCCCGAATATGTGAATATATTCGGCGTACCCTTTACTTTCCTTCCGCACGAAACAACAGACGAAAATGGCCCGCCCCCACCACCAACACCTAAGACAGCAATAGAGCCGGTGGACGAGAAAAAAGAATATGAAATCCACTGGCCTAATGTTATCCGTATTGACCGCGTCTATCGACCTCAACTTTCTCTAAATTGGGAACAGGTGCGACTGTTAGAATTAAACGCCTTTGAAACGGCACAAATCGCTGAATTAGCACCAATTATTGACGGCAAACCTGACGTTACGAAGATTTCACAGATTGACCTTGAGAAGTTAGGTCGAGAACAACGGATGCAACGAATTATTTTTGAAGTAGCCAGAGATAACTACGACCAGATTCAGAAAAACTGGAAGGGCAATAAGGAATATTTGCTGGCCCAGTTGATTCGTATTGTCGAGCAATTCGTTTCTCGTGGCAAGATACAGATTACTCCTTCGCTGTTTCACCAAGACGATTTTAAACGCCGGATAATTATAACGCTGAATATGAACAAGGTTGTACAACATATTGCTGATACTATCCGGCACGATAATGTTGAAACGCTTGAGCCGGTCTTTGACCGCGACTATCCTATCCGCTCAACAGAATATATGCGAACCTGGTACACGGGAAAGCCTTGCGAATATACTAAAAAGTCTCATATAAACTTTTGTGTATTTGACAGCACATGGGAGGCTTGTGAAGCTTTTCAGCTTGACCGCAATGAGAATGTAAAGTCATGGGTAAAAAATGACCACATTGGCTACGAAATACTATATACATTCAAAGGAGTAGTGAGAAAATACCGACCTGACTTCATCATACAGCTAAAAACAGGAAAATTTCTTGTGCTTGAAGTCAAAGGCCGCGATTCTCAAGAAGATAAGACGAAACGGACCTTTTTGGACGAATGGGTAAAAGCTGTAAATACTAAAGGTGGATTCGGCATTTGGTCTTGGGCCGTATCATACAATCCCTCAGATGTTTCTGAAATTATCCATGATGCAATTGCCCGTTAAATCATTCCGAGCGAAAAAAGCTTGACTGTAGCTGCCATAAATGGTATCCTTTATAGTATGAGCAGTCTAAGCAAAACCTTCAGCCTGTCAGGGTCGTTACTTGCATCCCTTACCATCTGCTTTTATGTCTTGCCTGCCCAGGCAAAATACGAGGGCGGCACCGGAACAGCCGGCAACCCATATCTGATTAATACAGCCGAGCAAATGAATGAGATTGGCGCCAATCCCGGCGACTGGAATAAGCACTTTATGCTGATAGCAGATGTAAACATGAGCGACATAGCCGGAACGGACTATAATGTTATTGAGACCTTCACCGGCATTTTTGACGGCAACAACTGTACAATTTCCAACTTCAGCCTGACTTCAACACGCCAGGAGAATACAGGACTTTTCGGCACCGTTGGTGGAGAAATCAAAAATTTGGGATTGCTCAATCCCAATATCTTTGCACAGGGAAGAAATGTTGGCTCGCTGACAGGCTACCTGAACGAGGGAAGTATCACAAACTGCTATGCCAAAGGCGCCGTCGTTTCAGGCGGCAACTACGTCGGCGGTCTGATTGGCTTAAATACCGGCAACGTCACCAAATGCGGCTCAACCGGCAGTGTCTCAGGTGACGCGTATGTCGGAGGATTGGTCGGACAAATCGGCGACGGCAAAGTGATGATGTGCTATTCAAGGGCCAGCGTCTCAGGCAATAGAAATGTCGGTGGCCTGGTGGGCAAAACAAGCAACGAAGCAAGCGAAGTTACCCACTGCTATGCCATTGGCAGCGTTGAGGGAAACACATACGTAGGCGGGCTGGTGGGACAAGCTGAGCGCGGCAATACCTACAAGTCCTACTCAACAGGCAGCGTATCAGGCACTCAATACGTGGGCGGCCTTGTGGGACATACAAGGGTCTTAGGAAGGGTTTCTCAATCTTTCTGGGATACCCAAACCAGCGGCCAAGCAACCAGTGCCGGCGGGACGGGCGAAACAACTGTCCAGATGCAGTTGAGGAACACTTTCATTTCCGCAGGCTGGGATTTCTGGAACACCTGGGAAATCTGTGAGGAGACAAATTATCCCGTGTTGCAATGGCAGATTCCGGCTGCAGATTTTCTTTGTCCGGATGGCGTTAATTTTATCGACTTTGCCTTTTTCGCTG
>Ga0209979_1004943_pt1 | contig 10736 bp, 12 predicted proteins | sample AnhtaG_FD_183114 | JGI IMG/M metagenome (GOLD analysis project Ga0209979, IMG submission 183114) | Deep subsurface microbial communities from Anholt, Denmark to uncover new lineages of life (NeLLi) - Anholt_01485 metaG (SPAdes) (version 2) | ecosystem: Environmental > Aquatic > Marine > Oceanic...
TTTAAGAGAGGATTGTTTTTCTTGATTTCTTCAGGATCGATGAAAGTGAAATAGCCTTCTTTGGGGTTATAGGGACGGTATCTTGCTTTCATTGAGATTTGCCCTTTCTAACAGAGGTGTCTTTGAATGTAATTATACCTCAGAAAGCAGGAGTTAAGGCTATCTAACTAATATTAGCAAGGGTTTTTCGACAGGCTCTAGTGTTATACGCATACGTTCAAGCAAAGCCCTTGGAATTACAGAAGGGGCTTTTGTTATATCAGAGGAAGCAATTGCATCCTTCTTTCCCCCAGAGGTAGCGCATTTGTTGGGCTGCCGAATTGTGCAATGAAGGCAGCAGGAGCTATTCCAACTTCGTCCGAACGTTTGAATATCAGCGGGTAGAAGTGTAAAATAACCGTAGTAGCTGATATCGGCAATCTTGGGCTAACTCAGGCAACCCTGATCTAGGGTTACTGACAAACAAAGCAAGAAGGGAAAGTATGGCACGAGGCTATATGGGAAATATTCTGCTGGTGGATCTTTCCAAAAATGAGCTAAAGGATGAGGTGCTCGACGAAAAGCTTGGCCGCCAGTTCATTGGAGGCTATGGTATCGGCGCTAGAATCCTCTTCAGCCGACAAAATGCCGGTGTTGACCCATTGGGCCCGGGTAATACCTTTGGCATTCTTACGGACCCATTTACTGGTACCCCGGCACTTTCGGGTACAAGGCACACAGTGGTGGGGAAATCACCGTTGACCGGGGGCTGGGGTGATGCTAATTCGGGTGGTTATTTCGGTGCTCGTATGAAGTTCGCCGGCTACGATGCGGTAGAAGACGTATGGGGGGTTAGAGTTCATGGCTAGATATGGGATGGTTATAGACCTACAAAGATGCAACGGCTGCTATACATGCGTTGCTGCATGCAAAGTAGAGAACGGCACGCAACCTGGTGTCTTCTGGGCGCGTCTGGTGCAAGATGAGCAAGGAAAGTACCCTACAGCACGGCGAGTATTTCTACCCATGCTATGCTTACACTGTAAGGAAGCACCCTGTGTCGAGGTGTGCCCCACAGGTGCGACCATAAAACGTGAAGACGGCATAGTTTATATAGACAATACGAAGTGTGTGGGCTGCAGGTACTGTATAATAGCGTGCCCCTTCGACAACAGGTATTTCATTGATCAGATCAGAACGTACTTTCCCGGACATCTGACCCCTTACGAGGAGTTTAAGATTAATCAGTTTCAGCATCAAACAGGGGTTACGCAAAAGTGCAATTTTTGTATGCATAGAATTGATGAGGGAATCAGGAGGGGGTTGAAACCTGGTGTAGATAGAGATGCAACACCAGCCTGTGTAAATATGTGCATAACCAACGCAAGGTACTTTGGAGACTTGGATGACCCCAACAGCGAGGTTTCACAATTGATAGCGACGAGGAAGGGAGAACAGTTGCATCCGGAATTGGGTACTAATCCGTCAGTGTATTATCTATGGTGATAAGAATTGCGAGCCTTCCCGTCTGGGATGAAGTTGATATTCCTGCTACCAAGAGCACTGAAGCTGAAATCTCGGAAAAGGAGGAGACGTGAAATTACGAGCATGGACGATAGGGTATTGGCCACAGAGGGAGTGGATAGAGCGGAGGGGCATTCTTGTCTGGCTGGCGGAAGTTTCTACCTCGCTTGGTGCTGGTTTGTATTTAGCATCGCTATATTTTGATAGCCTAATTGGCTTGCTTGTTGGCTGGCTTATTATAGTGGTGTTAAAAATTCCACTGCATCTTGCCTTCTTCGGAAAACCGTTAAGGTTCTGGCGAACTGTGCCGCCCTTTACTGATAGGTGGAAAACTTCATGGTTTACTCGAGGTATCATTTTCACTATGTTGTTCTCTGGGTTTGGTCTTCTCCAGTTAATCTTTTCTTTCTTGTTGCCGGGTTCAGTTCTGGACATTTCGTTTAAAGTCTTAGCCGGAATATTCGCCTTTCTAGTTGGAATATACAGTGGCTTGATCATGAATCGTGTTAAGGCTATCCCATTTTGGAATTCGGCTCTGCTGCCTGTGTTACTTATTACAAGTGCAGTTTTATATGGTTTTGCCCTACTACTTATCTTGGGACTGATTGGTGCCGATATTAACATACAAGCACTAAAGCCGATTATCCTTACATTGCTGGTTATCAATGCATTCTTTTTAGCGATATATGTGTTGGGTGCCACCTATATGGGCCCAGCGGGGCAGGAGGCAGTAAATCGGTTAAACCACTTTCCTACTGCTGCGATCTTTTGGGTGGGACTGGTTACACTAGGTATAATTCTACCCTTTGCTGTATCTGTAGCGGGTTATCTTGTCGAGAATATATCCCCTGCCTTATTAATCCTTGGTGTTGCCGGCCGCATGGTGGGTGCTTTTTCACTTATGTACTGCTGGCTAAAGGTTGGTATATATAGGCCCTTACTCGAAAGTGTAGCCCCATAAACCTTACAGCTACTAATAACAATGAGGTTAAAAGGTGAAATTATTTGAATCTGGCAAGATAGGGAAGCTTTCCATAAAGAACCGAATAGTGATGTCGGCAATAGCCGTTGGTGCGCTTACAGAACCAGAGGGTGGGTTTTCACAACGTGTTATAGACTACTATGTGGCTCGAGCCAAGGGGGGAGCAGGGCTGATAATAACCGGCGTTGCTTTTGTAAGCTGTGAGATAGAAGACCTACCCATTGTTAGCAAGCTGGTGGTTGATAGCAAAATATGTATGAGTCCGCTTAGTGAGCTGGTTGATGCCATACACGACTACGGAGCAAAGGTTGCTGTCCAGTTAACGGCTGGATTTGGGCGTAACACCGACACTAAATTACCTGTAGCCCCGTCTGCCCTACCCTGTTCTCTGGACCCTAATGTCATAGCACGCCTCATTAAGAGTATCAACCACCACAGGTTATAATCTTGTAGTTGATAATCTTACCAAAAATTCGACGAACAGTCTACCTAGTGTTGCCAGAACTCACCCGACTTCGTAGATCCAAAAAATTCTCTGCAGATAGCTTGACAACGCGTGATGAAGGTGTGGTAGAATGCACCAGGTAACGATAAATTGTATACGAATGTCGTGCATGAATATCATCCCCGACGATTATCTCTTGGGATGGAACCATATGAAGACCTATGAGCCAAAAAGCGAAACCATAAAAGATGATGATGTATGGATACCGACTTCTTGCGCAATGTGTTATACCCACTGTGGGATAAAAGTTCATCGGGTCAATGGAGTAGTGGTAAACATTGAGGGCGATCCAGATTCCCCTCAAGGCCTAGGCAGATTATGTGCCAAGGGGGCTGCCAGCATAATGAGCCAATACAATCCTCGGTTGAAGGTTCCCCTTAAGAGGACAAACCCTGAGAGGGGTATCGGGGTAGACCCGCAATGGGTAGAAATCACTTGGGAGGAGGCCCTTGATACCATAGTGCAGAAGCTGAAGAAGGTTAGAGAAGAAGACCCCAGGAAGTTTGTTCTCTCGCAGTTCGATCTTGAGGCTCACTTTTTTGCACTTCAGGTAGCTACGGGTGCTGCTTTTGGGACGCCAAACGCAGATTTCATAGGACCTGCTGATTACTTCTGTGGCAATGGCTTTCATCCCTCAGCATACTTGGCTGTTGGCTCATTCCATATGGAACCTGATTTGGAATACTGCCGTTACTTAATGTTGATTGGTTCTCAATACGGTTTTATGATAGGCGAAGACGCGGTGAGACAAAGTGGGCACATGGCCGATGCCCGGATGAGGGGAATGAAGGTCGTTGTTGTTGACCCAGTATTAACTCCAGCCGCCAACAAAGCCAATGAGTGGCTACCTATAAGGCCAGGGACCGATGCTGCCTTGGCACTGGCAATGATCAATGTCCTTCTTAACGAGCTAATAATCTATGACGCCGAGTTCATAAAGAAAGATACCAATGGTCCCTACCTGATAGGCCCAGATGGGCATTATCTAAGAGACAAGGCTACAAGTAAGCCATTAATATGGGACTCTGAGGAAGGGAAGGCTAAAACCTATGATAGCCCTGACACAAAGGGCTTTGCCTTAGAAGGAAGGTATGAAGTTGATGGCATTAGTGCTAGTCCGGCATTCCAGCTTTTAAAGGAGCATGTTGGGAAGTATACGTGCGAAGACGCTTCTAAGATCACTACTATCCCAGCGGAGACGATACGCAGAATCGCTAAAGAGTTTGGTGAGGCTGCCAGAATAGGAAGCAAAATTGTAATTGAGGGGAAGGAGCTCCCTTATAGGCCGGCTTGTGCATATTTTAGGAAAGGTGTTGTTGCACATAAGCACTCTATGCTAAGCTCCTACGCTATTCAATTATTAAACGTTATAGTTGGCAGTGTCGACGTGCCTGGAGGAATCCTAAATGTGAGTGCCACCCTTCTACTTAATAGTGTTACCAGCTCTAGCTGGATGCCCAGGGAGGATGCGGATGGAATGATGGTAACAGGAATGCTTGGCCCACCTCCTATTGCCTATCCGGCCCGAGAAGTAAAGCGTCCCGAAGCGTTAAGTTTATTTGAGCTCTTTCCTGTAGCACCCTATTCAGACACCTTAGTGCCGATAACTGTAATGAACCCAGAAAAGTTCAGAATCCCCTATAAGCCCGAAGTTTTACTACATTGCCACAGTAATCTTATGATGGGCACGGTAGACCCCAAGCAGGTAGCGGAATGGCTCAAGAAATTCTCCTTCATTTTCTCATTTGCTCAGGAGATAGACGAAACGGTGGAGTTTGACGACATAGTGTTACCGGAGGCTAACTACCTGGAGCGACTTTCCCCTCCATTAGCTAATTGGTTCAATGAAACTGCCGGAGAGGGGCTAGGTGATTGGTGTTGGCAGTTGAGGCAGCCGGTGGTGGAGCCTCCACCTGGAATAAGGAGTTGGCTCGAGGTCTGGCTTGAGATAGCTGATAGGGCAGGCTTCCGACGGGATTTATACCATATGATAAACGTTCTTCATAACTTGAAAGAACCCTATAAACTTGACCTAGATAAAAAATATAGCTGGGAGGAAATAATTGATATATGGGCCAAATCAACCTTCGGCCCTGAGCACGATCTGGCCTGGTTTAAGGAGCACGGCTTCATAAGCTTTCCTAAGAAGGTCGAGGAAACCTATCAGAGACCGTTCATCAAAGCAAGGATACCGATTTACCTTGAACACTTCCTGAAAGCTGGGCAAGATGTAAAGAGGGTAACTGAGGAGATGGGTATACCTGATTGGGATGTCTCCGATTATCAACCCCTCCCTGATTGGAAGCCGTGTCCCCCTTATGAGCGGAAATCTCAGGATTATGATTTATACGCCGTTAACTATAAGCTCCTGGCTCATACCTGGTCGAGAACCATAGACAACGTCTGGCTGAGTGAAATGGGTGACTATGATCCTTATGCCTATTACATCCTTATTAATAGCCAAACAGCCAAAAGGAAGGGGATAAGAGATGGAGACCTAATATGTCTTCAAACGGAGAGAGGCGACCGGGTAGAGGGGGAGGCTAAGGTTACTGAGTGTGTCCATCCTGAGGTAGTTGGAATTGGCGGCACTTTTGGTCACTGGGCGAAGGGATTGCCTGTCGCTAAAGGTAAAGGCGTTCATTTTAACACCTTAATACCTATTAATCTAGAGTGTATAGATAAGGTCTCTGCTGCGGTAGATTGTTGCGTAAAAGTAAAAGTCTCCAAAGTCAGTTGAGGTAAAGAGATGAGATATGGAATGGTAATAGACCTAAAAAGGTGCATGGACTGTTATGGTTGTGTTGTGGTGTGCAAGGCAGAGAATGTAACGCCTCCAGGGTTGGGGCAAGGGAAGCAGTCCGGATGCTAACTAAGGGCGAGCTTTCCTTCATATTCTGGGGAGTGGTCATCACAATAGGCTTAGCACTACCTCTAGGAGTGGGGCTCTATGGTTATTTTATCGGTGTCCCGATGGGAGTCACCGGGGTTACTGGGGTACTAGCTCTCATCGGTGCCTTATATTTTAAACATGCTGTTTTGAGAGCAGGGGTTTACAGCCCGTTAGTTTGATGGTCCTTTACTTCTCATTTGACAGCGCGACCAAATAGGAGAAGGATGCTTATGAGGAAGGTAAAAGTTACTTATTATGGTTTGATTCGAAATATGCCGGGTAACCAAGAAGAGGAGATTTCCCTCTTGGGCGAGGCTACAGTGAAGGATTTGTTACATCTGTTAGTCGAGAGACATGGTGATGAGTTTAGGGCTAGCATTCTCACCTCTGATTGGCAGCTTCAGCCTACAACGATAATACAACTTAGCGGCTGCAATATTAGTGAAATTGACGGGATAAACACAAAGTTAGAGGATAACGCTGAGCTATCCATAACGGCTATGTCCTACATGATAAGTGGAGGTTAATGCAAGAGGAAGGAGAATCATTAACCATGTGTTCTTCTCAACCAGGGGGTTATGCTGGCAGGATTCTAAGAGTGGACTTGACTAACCGGCTAATTGAAGTGGAAAGTGAAGACGAAGAAACTCTAAGAAAGTATATTGGGGGAACCGGCTTAGGGGCAAAGATCCTCTACGGGGAAGTCCCTCCAGGAGTCCAATGGTCTGACCCTGAGAATCGCTTAGTTCTAGCTAGCGGACCCCTAGGTGGCACGAAAGTGTCAGGCTCAGGCACATTTTCGGTGGTAACCAAAGGAGCTCTTACCAATGGGGCGGCTACAAGTCAGGCTTGTGGCTTCTTCGGTGCTTTCTTGAAGTTCTGTGGCTACGATGCTATTGTTGTACAAGGTGCTGCCAAAGAGTTGTGCTATCTCTATATTGCTCCTGATGGTGTCGCCGAGCTCAGGGGTGCCAGTCACTTGGCAGGCAAGGACACCTGGGAAACTGAAGACATTATTAAAGAAGACCTGGGATATTCGGAGCACCAGATGAGTGTGTTTGGCATTGGCCCGGCTGGAGAGAACTTAGTCAAATTTGCAGGCATAGTGGGGGATAGGGGCCACATTGCTGCTCACAATGGGGTGGGAGCAGTTATGGGTTCTAAGAAGTTAAAGGCTATCGCCGTTGCTCGTGGCAAAGGCAAGGTAGTAGTTAAAGACTCTGCTCGGCTTTCGGCTTTAGCTAGGGCTCTGCGCCAGCGTATCAAAACTGACCCAGTATTAAGTGAAACATCGTATAAATGGGGAACCCTTTGGTTATATCCATTCGTTAGCAAGATTGGGGCGCTGCCAGTTAAGAACTATACTACTAGTATATTCCCCGACAAGGCAAAGCTGGAAACCTTCGCTGGCCCATACATCAGAGGTCACTACGAACCCAAGGCCCATCCGTGCTGGGCTTGTCAGCACCACCATTGCCACTTATTAAAAATACCCGAAGGCCCATTTGCCGGTCGTATTGTCGAAGAACCAGAGTATGAAGGGTTGTCTGCTTGGGGCAGCCAGATTGGCCAGACAGATGTGACAATGGCGATCCTACTTAGCGATAAGGTTGATCGCCTTGGCATGGATTGCAGTGAAAGTAGCTGGGTTATCGGCCTCATGATGGAGTGCTACGAGAAGGGCTTACTCACAGAGAAGGATACTGATGGCCTTAAGATGACCTGGGGGAACGTAGAAGCAGTAAGCGCTATGCTTGACAAGATTGCAAACCGTCAAGGAGTTGGCGATTTGCTGGCAGAGGGCGTAATGAGGGTTGCTCATCACCTTGGTGGAGAAGCACAGGCCCTCGCTATTTATACTAAAAAGGGTAATACGCCTCGCGGCCACGACCACCGCGCCAACTGGCACCAGTTGTTTGATACCTGTGTTTCTGACACGGGCACTATTGAAGCTGGCCCTGCCCCAGAGTTGTCCCCAGCTACATTAGCTGAGCATGGCCTCTCATTGAGTAACCCATTCTCGTGGGAAGAGGTAGCAACAATGGGGGCTAAGCTAAAAGGGATACAAGTTTTTGAGGATTCGATGGTTACGTGCAGATTCTGTACGCTAATGAGTATGAAGACCCTCGCTGAAATGGTGAAGGCGGCAACGGGATGGCAGTTCACCTTTGAAGAAGCACAGGAGGTTGGCTTGAGAATAGCCAATCTGCTAAGGGCCTTCAATATCAGACACGGGATCGGTGGGGAGTTAGATGCCCCCTCTTTAAGGTATAGTTCAATGCCTTTGGATGGACCAGTTGCTGGCAAGAGTATTGCGCCTTTCTGGGATCAGATGCTGCGCCGGCACTATGAACTGATGGGGTGGGATGAGGGAATAGGTAAACCTCTCCCTGATACCTTAAAGCGTCTCGGCCTGGAACACACTATCAATGACATATGGTAAAGGCAAGAGCCATCTTGGCATAGGGGTTGCCTCTTTAGGGGAAAAGGTGAGGGGATAGAGAGTTTTCGGAGGCCTCCGAAAACGATAAAAGAGGAGTTAGCTTTCAAGGAGGAAGGCGGAAAATAAAGGAAGCTGGTCATAAAGTTCGGGTAAACTTTCGTAGTGGCTACTAAGTTCGTTCAGACTGGTGGGTAGCGCCGGTCAATAAAAAGCCAAGGAAGATCGGATTTAAGGAGGTCATAATGGGAAAGGATTTGAGGCAATTTTTACAGGTGGTAAAAGAAGTCAGCCCAGATTTCTATGTGGAGGTTAAAAAACCACTTAAACCCAAGCTTGAAGTAGCTGTCATCCAGGAAAAACTAGCTAAGGAGGACCGCTTTCCCGTAGTCTACTGCCCAGAGATTGAAGGTAGTAGACTCCCTCTCGTTACCAACCTATTTGGCAGTTACGAAATGTTAGGGCTGGCACTAGGCATCGACACTAGAAAGGTAGGGAAAGCCGAGAGCCTCAAGGAATTTAGAAGAAGAGTGGCTGATACTAAGCCACCTCAAGAGGTTCCAGCCTCACAAGCTCCCATTAAGGAAATAATTCTGCAAGGCAAAGATGTCGATTTAGGCCTTTTACCCATCACCCAGCATGCGGAGCTTGACTCCGGGAAATACATAACTATTGGCTGTATGATTTGTAAGAATCCAGATACAGGAGTACCAAATGTTGGAGTATACCGCCACGAGGTCAAAGGGAAAGACAAACTGGGCTGCCGGATAGAGCCGGGACATCATGCCGCCTATAATGCCCGACGCCACGATGAGCTGGGTAAGCCTATGGAGGTGGTAATTTTTATTGGCCACCATCCGGCGGTAGTTTTGGGGGCACTTACACCTGGCGGGGGTTTGGATATGAATGAACTTGAACTTGCGGGGGGTCTTCTAGGAGAGCCACTACCGGTGACACCGGCAGAGACGGTTGATCTCCCCGTTCCTGCCCATGCCGAGATAGCCATTGAGGGAGTCATGGACCCGCCTCATTACACTAGCACTGATGGCCCCTTTGCTGAGTTCGCTGGCTACTATGGCGAAGGCAATAAGCCCTGCTACCTCATTACGGTAAAGGCTATAACTATGCGCAGAGACGCCATTTACCATGACCTTGACAATGCACACCAGGAGCACAATTTGTCAACTACACTATCCTTCGAATCTGCTGTTTACGATGCAGTGAGGAGAGTGGTTCCTACAGTGAAAGGAGTTCATTACCCTATTTCCGGAGTCGGCGTTTTCCATACATACGTCTCTATAAAAAAGCGGGTCCAGGGTGAGGGGAAACTTGCCGGTTTAGCTGCTTTGACTGCTAACACTGATACCAAATTAGTCGTGGTGGTGGACGAAGATATTGATGTGTATAACGAGCAGGAAGTTCTATGGGCTATGGCTACCAGGGTAGAAGGGGATTTAGACATCCATGCAATCCCTGGAGTGACCGGTATACCTCTAGACCCTACAGCCTATGATGAGACTCGCTATAATAGAGGTCATATGACCACAAAGACGATCATAGATGCTACCAAACCGGTGGATTTACCTTTTGCTACTAGAATTACCCCGCCGAAGGAACTCTGGAACTATATGAACCTTGCTGATTACCTCAAATGAGATTATGGTCTATATATTGAGAAAGTAATAAAAGGAGGTGAGTGCCTAGCGGGCTGAATTAGTCAAAACAAATTCTTACATAGATAATAAAGCAATAAAAGGAGGTTGCAGATGAGTTAGTTTATTAAATATTGAGCAAACCGAAATCTTATCAAGGAGGATTCAATTGAAAAAGGCGAAATTATTAATACTATTGGGTAGTATCTGTCTAACCTTAATACTGGCGGCTTGTGCTGCGCCAGCTCCAGCACCACCCCCTGCCCCCGCCCCAGCTCCCGCCCCTACTCCCGCCCCTGCTCCTGCTCCCGCCCCTGCTCCTGCTCCCACTCCTGTTCCTGGTGCTGAGCCAATCGTGCTGAAGGCTGTCTCGTCTTTACCCGATTTCGTCTTCACTACCCAAACCTTTCTTCAGTTTATAGACAAAGTCAATGAGCGGGCTAAGGGTGAGCTTATTATTGACTATCTTGGCGGACCAGAGGTAGTTATGGACAAGGACCAGTTTAGCGCGGCAAGTTTGGGTGTGATAGACATGGGCTTCACCTACTGCACCATCTTTGAGGGTCTATGCCCAGGCGTTTCGTCGTTTGTCCTTTCCGAGATTCCATGCATCGAAGAGTACGAGAGAGGGGCCTGGGACGCTATCCAGCCGCAGTTTGCCAAAAACAATGCTTACCTTTTGGGACACTTAGATAGCGGTCCCGTGGGAGAATTTTTCTGGATTTTGACTAGAAAAAAGACTGAGAGCCTCGCTGACTTTC
>Ga0209979_1004944_pt1 | contig 10732 bp, 8 predicted proteins | sample AnhtaG_FD_183114 | JGI IMG/M metagenome (GOLD analysis project Ga0209979, IMG submission 183114) | Deep subsurface microbial communities from Anholt, Denmark to uncover new lineages of life (NeLLi) - Anholt_01485 metaG (SPAdes) (version 2) | ecosystem: Environmental > Aquatic > Marine > Oceanic >...
TTCGTTGGTTTGGTTTCCAGTGATGGCCAATTGTGGTGGGCTGACCGGTTCAGTTTTCCCGAGTACATTGTAGATACGAAGAAATTTCCGAATTATAAGCTGCCTTTTGACCCCAATGACAAACCACAGGAGAGCTTAATTTTCCGAAAGGTTACAGAATCAGAGTGAGTAAAGTTTGAAGTGCCTAAAGTGTAAAGTGCCTAAAGTTTGGAGTGCCTAAAGTGCAGTTTTCGTTTAAGGTTGTCGATGCTCGTATCGATGCTTGTTATAGAAGCTTGAAACTCGCTTCTACTCGAGCATTCAATATCGAGCTTCCAGTCCGATACAAGATTCGACACCGACAAACAAGTGCGTCATCCGGCGCCGCATCGACGGACTTCTACAACTGGGTAACTTTAGCTCACTTTAGGCATTTTTCTGATAGCCAATTAACCACTTACCAATTAACCACATATACCGTTAACAAATTGATTTTCAGTATTCAAAGTAGGGAATTCCGTATTTATCCATACCCTGCCAATCGAGTTTGATTGTTTTTGTCGCCGCCTGATATACCCAGCCGTAGTTACCGGTGGGGTTTTGAGGAAATGTGCCGCTGTTTCCGATCATCCAGATGTCTTGTCGGTTATTGAAAGGGTTCTCAGGTATTTTTAACATATAACGTCTCTCGACCGTGAGTTGATTATAAAAGTTGGAGCTGCTTGGTGAAGTTTGTGGGTCATTGTTTGTATAGCCCGGCGGGATACCACTATGTTGGGCGGTGTACAGCTCAATCGCACTTCGTAATAGGCGCAGACTGTCCTTGGCCACAGATTCCTTGGTCTCTGTTGAGTGGGACTGAAATTGAGGCACAACGATAGCTGCCATAATTCCAAGGACAGCAACCACTATTATCAACTCAACAAGCGAAAAGCCTCTTTTCATTTTTTTGTGCCGTTACCTGTTTGTCCCTTGCCAACAAGCGCACAATTCACGCACCGAAACTGTCTTTTCTCTTATCGACTTACGCAATCGACCGCTTGAGCAGGCAAATACGTTATAGGACGCTTTTTTGCCTGCCTGTTGCGAGGTGGCCGCGACACGGCGGGCAGAGGAAAATAAATCCAGCGATAATAAATACTGGAAAAATCTTCAGATAAAGGTATAATTTGGATGGACGCACAGATTGGCATTGCTTTGTGAGACTTGATTTGCTTGTCCCTAAGGGACGAGTTGTTTGCGGGCGTAATTCAGTGGTAGAATGTCAGCTTCCCAAGCTGAATGTCGTGGGTTCGAATCCCATCGCCCGCTTTTTTGAGAAATCCCTTAGACTTAGTATCACTCAGGGTTTATCGAGACAACTATTGCGGTATCTTGTCTCATTTTCCCAATCCGACTGATGTTTTTTCAGTTATTCAGCTTGTCCCTAAGGGACGAGTAGTATGGCCTTGATTTCGCTTAATGATACTAAACCGGAAGTAGCCAGCTTTATTTTTCTTTCGGGGTCGATAAAGAAACTGCTCGGGATGGCGTTTATGGTATTATATGGGCCCGGCAAAGTACCTTGGTCGAGCAGGACCGTATAATTGAGGTTCGCCTGGGCGACAAAGCTTTTCACCAGGTCCGGTTTCTCATTTGATATGGCCAGCATTGCCAATTTGTCCTCGCTTACCGTTTCTCGTAGTTCGATTAAATCTGGAATTTCCTTCCGACAGGGCGGGCACCAGGTCGCCCAGAAAACAAGCAGAACCTTCTTGCCCTTGTAATCGCTCAGTTTGTGTTCTTTGCCGTCTAAGTTAGTTAAAGCAAAGTCCGGCGCCGGCTTGCCGTACAGGGATGTGTAAGAAGGGCGCCAGGTTTTTGCAGCCTTGATGACATCACTCAGGCTCAGCTTCTCTGGTGGCAAGGGGGTCGGTATCCACCTTAGTCTTACGGTCGGCCTGGATGTCAGCGATTTCATCGGCGGCGGCGTGGACCTGGTCTTTGCCAACGTGAAGCGCAAAATCTATTGTGAAAAGACGGCTTTGATGCGGGGCAAGTTTGGGGACACGGCCGAACCTGCGCTCAATCGCCCTGTTGCGGGGAAAGCCAGTTCCCGGTTCCAGGCCTGTTACATACCCGTCCTCGTAAGCCACAGGATTTTTCCAGAGTGTGAAGAAAGGTAACTGCTTAATGGAAAAGGCCATTGATACGGCTTTGTCGGCTGCGGCGTTACGAAGCATGACCTTCGTCCGGTCGTTCTTGTCAGCCCAGAGCCGCAGACAAAAAACCTGTTCAGGAAATCCCGGCATCGGGGCACGGTAGAGGTTGTACGTGGTGACATCTGAGGCCGGATATTCGTTAATCGGTGTTACCTGGCGCGCCGGAGCGACGAACTTTGCACCTTTTTCCATCAGAGGTGTGCCGTAATTTGCGTGGTAAAGAATGCCGAACTCCTGTTCGACGGCGCTGCGGTTGGTTATCTTGTCCGAGATTCGGAGAGTATTGGAACCCGGTACAGTTGATACTTCTGACGATAGTTCGAGCTTTGGCCCGTGCATGCAGGTCTCATCGACCCTGCCGAGTATTCGGATACGATATGGTGCCTGCCGTTCAACAATCACTTCCACCTGCGATGCCGGGGTGTTTCCAATCTTGCCGTGCAGCGTTAAATCCATCTTTGCCTTTTTGCCTGTGTTGTCGATAAACTCGTCGGTGCCGGGCCCGCCGAAGAACTCCAGTCCGCACCGAACCATCCATTCGTTAAAGCCTTCCAGCCAGCCCAGACCCTGGCGTGTATGCTGGTTGATGTATTTCGGGTGTACTAAGCCCTTCACCGGCGAATCCCAGCCGAGACGCAAATCTCCCATCAGGACTTCCTGGATGGACATCCCACGCGTAGGAACTACCGTAAAGCGGAGCTTGCCGTTGTTGACCTCAATGACCTCGACACCCTCCTGTTTACCTCCATGAAGCACATACTTGCGAACCGACCACGAAACGGGACAATCCGGGGTAATATTACGACTTGTGATATATAAGGTTTGCTTATAAATGTTTTGCTCGATGTCGGTGAGGACCTGACGAAAGGGTTCGACGGCCCGGATTGGTGAAATCCCCAAAGTTAAAAATATAATAGATGCCCATCTCAACATTTCTGCACCACCTTTCTGAGCAGTTCATCTGACACTTTCGGTTTGGTTTGCCAATAGCGACCCAGGTGCGCCATTACCACGCGCCTTTCAAGTATAGCAAATCGCATTGTTTGTGCAAGGGAACTTTGCATTTGAAATTGGCTTTGATTGGGTTTGTTTTTTTGGGGCCGGAAGGCGGTTTCATTCTCATAATCCTCTATAACATATAAGTTTGCGCTCATTTTGGGCTTTGAAGAAATTGGGTTTGTTTTGGGTTTGTTTTTTCGGACTGCGAAAGCGTCGTTTTTTCTGTAATCCTTTGTTATAAGTGAGTTTACATTCATTTTAGCTTTTTGGAAATTGGGTTTGATTGGGTTTGAATTGGGTTTGTTTTGACCAAGTGTCCAATTGTGTTTATTTTCATAATCCATTGTTGAATAGACGCTTATATTCATTTGTGCCTTTGCGAAATTGGGTTTGTTTTGCATAAAAAGTAGTTGATTTGTAGAGGGTTCTCGACAGATGTAGAGGGCAGACGACAGAGGACAGACGACAGAGGACAGACGACAGAGGACAGACGACAGATGACAGACGACAGATGACAGATGACAGACTACAGAATACAGACGATTGATTATAAGTTTTTGTTGCATAAGGAGTTACCTGGTAGTTTGAAATCCGAAATCCTAATCCATCGACTACGCTCAGGACAGGTCCCTAAATCCTAAACAAATCCAAATTACACAAATGTAAATGTTCAAAACCTTGTCTGGCTTGACAGATAATGCTTTTTGGCGTGTATCTGCTGATACGAAAACGTGCGGTTCTCCGCTATATCTACCGCCTGCTGGTGGGTTGCGTTAGCCTGCTGGCTAACATGGGAGTATTATACCACATTAATCATTAAAAATCAAATGAAATCAAAGAAATTGTCCATTAGAGGGCTCTATTTAGAGTGAAGTGTGAAGCGTGAAGCGTATATCGTTGCTGGATGATCGAGAACTAATAACCACTTCGTTTACTGCGTTCGCTCAGTGGCTGCCACTTTTCGTAATTGACCTAATCTTTACTTGACGGCGAGTCTGTGCGTGTGGTATACTACATATCAGCGATATTGGGAAAGGCCATTGATTGCCCTGTTATACAAGGGCAGTGGACGGAAGTGGATGGACTTTGCTGGGCATCAACGGTGCACGATATACCGGTGACCTTTTTATTGCATTGCAAGCAAAAGAGAACTGTAAAAAAGCGGAGAATATGTTATGCGAAAATCGAACCTTTTTTTTGCTGGCTTATTATTCATTATTCCCCTTACAACAAATGCTGACCAACGTTTCGTCAAATTGGTAAAAGAAATACAGCCAGCGGTTGTTACTATCACAACTTATGACAAGAACAAAAAAACCATAGGGCAGGGGAGTGGTTTTTTCATGAACACAAAAGGTGACCTAATCACCAATCACCACGTCCTCAAGGGAGCGTATAGTGCCAAAGTTAAGACTTACGATGGTAAAGAATACCCGGTCAAATTCGTGCTCGCAGCCAGCGAAGAAGACGACCTCATAAAAGTATCAGTTGAAACACCTAAGAACGCTGTCAAATTTGTGGAAGTAGTCCGGACTATACCAGAAGTGGCGGAAGCCATAATAGTTGTTGGCAGCCCTATGGGGCTGGATCAAACTGTGAGTGTAGGTATTATCTCCGCTATACGTGATATTCCAACAGTTGGAAAAATCTTTCAAATATCTGCACCCATCTCGCCCGGATCAAGCGGCAGCCCCGTGGTTAATATCAAAGGACAGGTAATTGGCGTTGCCTCTTTCCAGATGATAGAGGGGCAAAACCTGAACTTTGCGGTATCTGGAGAACAGGTACTGAATCTAAAGTCAGGAAGGGAAAGTAAGACCTTGCAAGCCTGGGCTGTATGTGTCGCAGAAAAAGAGAGAAGCCAGTGTTTGGCTGCATATCAAAATGGTATGCAGCTTATCTGGGCCGGTGAATACGAAAAAGCAGTTAGCTACTTTAAAAAGGTAGCTACAGACCATCCAAACTGTGCAGAGATACAAATTGGTCTAGGAGTTGCTTATGGCGAATTGAAACGATATGAAGATGAAATGCATGCATTTAGAGAAGCCATTCGCATTAAACCAGACTATGCCGATGCGTACTTACTCCTTGGGTTAGTGTGTACTCAGCATTTAAGTCGTTGGGAAGAAGCCGTAGATGCTTACAAGCAATATATCAGAATCGAACCAAACCGTAATACAAAAGAACTTGCAGATTTCGGACTAGGCTTTTGCCTTCATAAGATAGGCCGTTACCAAGAAGCTATATATGCCTATGAGCAAGCTATCAAAAGAACTCCAGAAAATGAGCGTGAATATCTACCAATGTTTTATTACCACATTGGTGAGGCTTACTCTAAGTTAGCTTCGGATAATGCTACGTACAAGAATATAATACTTGTTCCTGAGAGAATATATGGTTTTCTTGATAATACAAGTATCTCAGAGTTGACCTTTGTTATAACATTGATGGAGAAGTCGGTGGAGGCTTACAAAGAAGCAATTCGTTTAAAACCTGATCATGTAATGGCTCATCTGCAATTAGTTTTATCTTACAAGGCTTTAGGGAACTTGGAAGGTTTAGTTATCTACAAACTCGATAAGGATAAAGCAAAAGAGTTATCAGAAGCTCTTCGATAGCAGAGAACTTTCTCCTTGGCCTCGGTGCGGTGATGTTGAGAAGGAGACGCTAAAACTTTTTTTGTGTTGTCTGTTTTTGATTTTTTACAAGCCATCAGCTGACGGCTTATTTAATGAACCTTCTTCCGTATTCGATAATCATATTATGCAACGCACTACGTACTTCCCGTATCAATACTTGAATCTCACCCACCAATGACAAGTAATCCACTTCTCTTTTTATCATCATACCATATTTGACAAGTTTTGGATTTCTAAAATCTAAGTCAGTGTGCGCTATTATGCGATTGCGATAGCCTAAAAGTTTATTATGCAAATTCCTATGGTTTTTCGGAACAACCTTGATGCCCAGGGGATGCTTTTTTTTGTTGTCTATCCCTCTGCATTCCGAGAACGGTCTTGAATAAGCAATAATTGCATACTTTACCATAGTTTTACTCGTCAAACCTCGCTTGTACTGCTTTATGGCATCCAAACAACCAGAGGCCTCGTCCAAGTCTGCTATTGCAAAATTATAGAAAACATACTTTTCTTCACATGCATCTTTCATTTTAAATCAAGCTTAGTCCATGGTTAAACAAATGATTCTATTTTTTCTTTGCAGATTATACGAGTTTGTGGATAAGACCGTAAAGATTAATTTTAGTAAACTCACAGCGTAAAGCTGAGGACTAAATATTTTGGATTCAGCATAAAGTTCGGAATGACAATTGAGATTGTCGCGCTGCGCTCGCAATGACCCTACCGATTTATTATTTATGATTTAGTATTTACTGTTCCTGGCAGCTACGCTACTATATGAGAAAGTTTTGTGTGGTCCATTTTGTGTATTTAGGAGTCAGAAGATGAATCAAAAGAGAGTCCGTTTTAGCGAAACAATGGTCTTGATTGTTTTTGGAGTTTTGCTGCTGGTAAACGCAGGTGCAGCTTTGGCGGATATAAAGCTGCCGGCGGTAATAAGTGATAATATGGTCCTACAGGGTAACAAAAAGGTCTCTATCTGGGGTTGGGCAGAGCCGGGAGAGGAGGTTATGGTCAGCGTTAGCTGGCATCGTATGAGATGGGCGGTTACCGCAGGCAAAAATGGCAAGTGGATGTTTAAGATGAATTCGCCGAAGACGGGCGGGCCTTACGAAATGACTATCAGCGGTAAGAATACTATAACGCTCAAGAATATTATGGTCGGTGAGGTCTGGGTCTGTTCAGGCCAGTCGAATATGCAAATGTCGGTGAAGTCTTCGGCTAATGCTGAGCAGGAGATTGCCGCAGCCGATTATCCGGATATTCGGTTGTTCACGGTTGAACGAAAAGTGGCTGAGCAGCCCCAGTCCGATTGTGCTGGCAACTGGACATTGTGCAGCCCGCAGACGGTCCCCGGTTTTTCGGCGGTGGCCTATTATTTCGGCAGAGAGCTGCACGAAGAGCTTGATGTGCCGATTGGTTTGATTCATACATCCTGGGGCGGGACCCCGGCCGAGGCGTGGACAAGACGAGGAATACTCAAAGAAGAAAGTGATGCTGCGCCGATTTTGGAGCGGTATGATGATGCGGTTGCGAAATACCCACAGGCGATGGAGGAACACAAGCAGAAGGTTGAAGAATGGAAGAAAGCTGCTGAAAAAGCCAAGGCCGAAGGTGAGAAAATACCAAGGAGACCGCGTGCACCGCTTGGGCCGGGACATCCTCACTCGCCGGCGGGGTTGTATAATGCTATGATTGCTCCGCTGATTCCATATGGGATTAGTGGGGCTATATGGTACCAGGGGGAATCAAACGTCAGCCGGGCCTATCAGTATCGCAAGCTCTTTGGCAGAATGATTCAAAACTGGCGCAAAGATTGGGGGCAGGATAAATTTCCTTTTCTTTTCGTACAGTTGGCTAATTTTAGAGCTGTCAATCCCCAGCCGTCCGAAAGTGACTGGGCGGAGCTGCGCGAGGCCCAGTTGATGACATTGGCTTTGCCGAATACGGGGATGGCGGTAATTATAGACATTGGCGAGGCCGACGATATACATCCGAAAAACAAGCAGGATGTTGGTAAGCGTCTGGCATTATGGGCTTTGGCCAAGAGCTACGGAAAAGAATTGGTGTATTCCGGACCTATCTACAAATCGATGAAAATCGAGGGTGAGAAGATTATCCTGCACTTTGACCACGTTGGTGGAGGCCTTGTTGCCGGGCCAGACGAGCCATTGAAAGGTTTCGCCATTGCCGGAGCGGACCGCAAGTTCGTCTGGGCCGACGCAAAGATAGATGGTGATAGTGTCGTGGTTAGCAGCGACGAAGTTTCCGCGCCTGTTGCTGTGCGTTACGCCTGGGCGGACAATCTTGTATGCAATCTCTATAACGAGGAGGGGCTGCCGGCTTCTCCGTTCCGCACCGATGATTGGCCCGGAATTACCGTTGACAATAAATAAGGCTCAACAAATTGCTTTTTCCCAACCGGCACGGGGCCTAAAGTTAAAAGTGCCTAAAAGTGCAGTTTTCGTTTAAGGTTGTCGATGCTTGTATCGATGCTTGACATAGAAGCTTGACCCGCCAACGGCGGGTTTCAATCAGAACCCAGCGTTGCTGGGTCGCTTTTCCTCGAGCATCCAACGTCGAGCTTCCAGTCCGATGCCAGCTTCGACACCGACAAACAAGTGCGTCATCCGGCGCCGCATCGACGGACTTCTGCAACTGGGCAACTTTTGCTCACTTTAGCTCACTTTAGGCTCTTTAGCTCACTTAATATTGTTGTTTTTTTTGCTTTTTCAAAGTGCGACAATGAACGAATTATTGGCGAACATCTCAGCCCGGAGTGAACAGGTCAATATTATACTGCTGATAGGGATAGCCATTTTCGCCGGGACGGTAGGGGCCAGGATAATCCAAAAACTTCACATCCCCCAGATAATCGGCTACATAACTATCGGCGTAATCCTTGGGCCTTTGCTGAACGTTATTTCACCACAGACAGTAGAGACCCTCGAACCATTCAACCTGTTTGCACTGGGGGTTATCGGATTTTTAATTGGCGGCGAGCTTAAACGTGACATCTTTGTAAAGTTCGGCAGACAGGTTATGGCGATATTGCTGTTTGAAGGTCTGGCGGCATTTCTACTGGTGGGCGTTGCTTGTTTTCTTGTGCTTTGTTGCTTCTATGACTGGCACACGGCATTGGCGGTTGGGGTGGTGTTCGGTGCTATCTGTGCGGCGACGGACCCTGCTTCGACAATGAATGTATTGTGGGAATACAAGACGCGGGGACCGCTTACGACGATGCTGACGGCAATTGTCGCGCTCGATGATGCACTTGCTCTGATTTTGTACATCGCCAGCATCAGTTTGGCGACTTTTCTTACAGGCCATAAAGAAGCCGGTTTTTTGAGAATGATGTTTCACTCGTTTTATGAAGTGATAGGCTCTTTAGGACTGGGACTGGCAGTGGGCCTGATACTGCGATGGATTATAAAACAGCTTGACGATGACGAGAAAATTTTGATTTTCACGATTAGTACTATAGTGCTCTCAATTGGTTTGGCGATAAGTCTGAAGTTCGATGTGATTCTGTCGTCTATGGCTTGTGGTGTAACCTTGATAAACTTTTCGCCTCGTCGAAGTCTTAGAAGTTTTGAGCTTATTCGCAAATTTTCTCCGCCGATTTATGTCCTGTTTTTTGTAATTATTGGTGCCAGAATGAACGTCAGTATGAACAGGCAAATCTGGCTGGTGGCTGCTGTTTACGTTGTTGGCAGTATTGTCGGCAAAACGACAGGGTCATATTGGGGTGCCACTTATTCCAAGGCTGTTCCGACGGTAAGGAAATATCTGGGCTTTTGTTTATATCAACAGGGCACCATTGCTATCGCTTTGTTGATTATGGCAAGCCACCGGTTTGAAGGGCAGGTCAGAGATATGATGCTGTCGGTGATAATAGTAGGGGTATTTATACTCCAGTTCATCGGCCCGTTATTTACGAAGAGCGGCGTTAAAAAAGCCGGTGAAGTAGGGATGAATATCACAGAAGAGGACCTCATTAAGACGCACAGTGTCGGCGATGTGATGGATGCGAAAGTGCCGGTTATTTCGGCAGGTATGTCACTGGGTGAGGTTGTCAAAGTGGTCAGCAGTACCGACAGCTTTTATTATTCTGTTGTTGACAATGATAAAAAGCTGATAGGTGCCGTTACATTAGACGGTATCAGAACTACTTTCGCAACGCAGGAGTTAAACGATTGGCTGGTGGCGCTTGATATTATGGAGCCGATCATTGCTAAGGTAACGCCGGATATGACATTGTCAGTTGCATTCGAGAGAGCAAAACGCCTTGATATCGAACACCTGCCGGTTGTAGTTTCAAGTGAAGATGACAGATTTGTTGGTGTTTTAAACTGCCGTGCGGTTCACAGGTCGCTGAGCGCCGAGGTGTTATCACGGCAGCAAAGGGCTGATAATATATAGTACCCGGCTTGCTTAGTTTTGATTATTTTCGGGGATGGAGCTTCTATGATTTATTCAGTTGTGATTGCGAGCGGTGATAGTGCCGGCCAATTCAATTTGAACGTGGTTTTGCTGTTCGGACTGATTGTTTTGAGTGGTGCGTTCGGTGCTCGTCTTTTTCAAAGACTTCACATCCCACAGGTCGTAGGTTGTATCGTAGTCGGGATACTTCTGGGTGAAGTCCTTGGTGTGATAACTCCGCACATTATCGACAAGCTCGAACCTTTCACGATGTTTGCCTTAGGTATCATCGGTTTTATGATTGGGGCGGAACTGCGCGGTGAGGTATTCAGGAAGTACGGTAGACAGTTTTTCATCATACTTTTTTCACAGGGGATGGGTGCCTTTTTTCTGGCTACGATTGGCGGGACTGTCGTAGCATGGTTTATAACCGGCAGCGTGCCTGAATCGATTGCGGTGGGACTGGTGCTGGGCGCCATTGCCTCTGCTACT
>Ga0209979_1004945_pt1 | contig 10730 bp, 8 predicted proteins | sample AnhtaG_FD_183114 | JGI IMG/M metagenome (GOLD analysis project Ga0209979, IMG submission 183114) | Deep subsurface microbial communities from Anholt, Denmark to uncover new lineages of life (NeLLi) - Anholt_01485 metaG (SPAdes) (version 2) | ecosystem: Environmental > Aquatic > Marine > Oceanic >...
CAAGGTTAAGGGACAGGAGTTCCGGAGCCGCAGCGAAAGCGAGTCTTAAAAGGGCGTGAAGTTGCTTTAAGTAGACCCGAAACCAGGTGATCTACCCAAGGCCAGGGTGAAGTACATTTAAGCGTGTACGGAGGCCCGAACGCACTGACGTTGAAAAGTCAGGCGATGAGCTTTGGGTAGGAGTGAAAGGCTAATCAAACCTGGCGATAGCTGGTTCTCCCCGAAATAGCTTTAGGGCTAGCCTTGTGTATGGATAGCGGGGGTAGAGCACTGAATGATGAAGGAGCCTACGGGCTCCTTTACTCAATCAAACTCCGAATACCGCTTATCTTAGAGCACAGGAGTCAGACTGTGGGGGATAAGCTTCATAGTCGAAAGGGAAACAGCCCAGACCGCCAGTTAAGGTCTCTAAATACAGGCTAAGTGGGAAAGGATGTGAGGTTACTTAGATAGCCAGGAGGTTGGCTTAGAGGCAGCCATCCTTTAAAGAGTGCGTAACAGCTCACTGGGTGAGCGATCTTGCGCCGAAAATTCAACGAGGCTTAAGCCTGTTACCGAAACTGCGGGGGCCACGAATGTTCTATGTTCTAAGTCTTATGTCCTGGGTCTTCGACTTGGGACTGTGGACTATGTGACGTAGAACTATATGGCTTGGTAGGGGAGCATTCTACAGTAGGTTGAAGGGGAACCGAAAGGTACCTGGACGAAGTAGAAGAGATGATGCCGGCATAAGTAACGAGACAAGGAAGAGTAAACCTTGCGCCGAAAGCCTAAGGTTTCCTGGGGAAGGCTAATCCGCCCAGGGTAAGTCGGTCCTAAGCCGAGGCAAATAGCGTAGGCGATGGATAGCCGGGTAGAAAATTCCGGCACCACCTGGATAGTGTTAAGTGAAGGGGTGACATAGAGGGGTAAGCCTGCATGGGGCTGATAGTCCATGTCCAAGCAGTTGAGGAGATCGCTCAGGCAAATCCGAGTGATTTTCTAATCCAAAGCTGTGATGGGGACCTCGTTTTTGAGGGAAGTGGTTGATCCTTTCTATCTAGAAAAACCTCTAAGCAATATATTCAGGTGACCGTACCGCAAACTGACACAGGTAGGCTGGCTGAGAATGCTAAGGCGCTCGAGTGAAACCTCGTTAAGGAACTCGGCAAATTTGCCCCGTAACTTCGGGATAAGGGGCGCCTCATTAGCGTTGTATCAAATTGCTTGCAATTTGAGAAGCGTGAAGAGGTTACAACAAAGAGGCCCAGGCGACTGTTTACTAAAAACACAGGTCTCTGCTAACTCGAAAGAGGATGTATAGGGACTGAGGTCTGATCAGTGCTGGAAGGTTAAGGGAAAGACTGCAAGGTCCGAACCGAAGCCCCAGTTAACATCGGCTCTAACTATAAGAGTCCTAAGGTAGCGAAATTCCTTGTCGGGTAAGTTCCGACGCGCATGAATGATGTAACGACTTGGGCACTGTCTCAACGAGGCACTCGGTGAAATTGTATTATCGGTGAAGATACCGATTATCCGCAGCAGGACGGAAAGACCCCGGGACCTTTACTGTAGTCTGACATTGGATCCTGATATGGTCTATATAGAATAGGTGGGAGGCTGAGAAAGGAGGGCGCTAGTCTTCCTGGAGCCACCAGTGGAATACCACCTTGGTCATATTGAGATTCTAACCCACGTCCGTTATCCGGATGGGGAACAGTGTTTGATGGGCAGTTTAACTGGGGCAGTTGCCTCCTAAAAGGTAATGGAGGCGTCCAAAGGTTCCCTCAGCGCGTATAGAAATCGCGTGAAGAGTACAAAGGCATAAGGGAGCTTAACTGCGAGAGAGACATCTCAAGCAGATGCGAAAGCAGGGCTTAGTGATCTTACGATTCCGTGTGAGAGGGTCGTAACTTAACGGCTAAAAGGTACCCCGGGGATAACAGGCTTATCTCCTCCGAGAGTTCCCATCGACGAGGAGGTTTGGCACCTCGATGTCGGCTCGTCGCATCCTGGGGCGGTAGCCCGTCCCAAGGGTTGGTCTGTTCGCCCATTAAAGCGGCACGCGAGCTGGGTTTAGACCGTCGTAAGACAGGTCGGTCCTTATCCGCTGTGGACGTAAGAGATTTGAGGGAAGCTGTCCCTAGTACGAGAGGACCGGGATGGACAGACCTCTGGTGTACCAGTTGTCACGTCAGTGGCATTGCTGGGTAGCTATGTCTGGTCGGGATAACCGCTGAAAGCATCTAAGCGGGAAGCCCACCCCAAGATTAGATCTCTCACTCCGTCAAGGAGGTAAGGCTCCTGGAAGACTACCAGGTTGATAGGCCAGTGGTGTAAGCACAGTAATGTGTTCAGCCTACTGGTACTAATAAGCCGAGGGTTTGACATTTTGAGCAACCTATCCTGTGCAGTTATCTAAAAGCAAAGCTCTTTTTCCCCTCTCCCCTCTGGGGGGGGAGAGGATTAAGGTGAGGGGCTACAACGCTCTTTTCTTTATCAAATGTTAATTTTAGTGAAAAATTCTTGTTTTATTAAACAAATTTCTCGGTGGTAATAGCGGGGGGGAAACACCCGTTCCCATTCCGAACACGGAAGTTAAGCTCCCCAGCGCCGATGGTACTGCAGGGGCAACCTTGTGGGAGAGTAGGCCACTGCCGAGATTTTTTTATGGATCGTTTTCGACATGCAGATCTTCTACTGTGTTTCTTCCCTCGCGTCTTTAGTCAGCAATCTTCTTTTACCTCGTTTATTTGACTTTTTCCATTTCCATCCTATAATTAACTTAAATTTCCTCGGTAGCTCAATGGTAGAGCGGGTGGCTGTTAACCACTAGGTTGTAGGTTCGAGTCCTGCCCGGGGAGCCACCACACCCCAATGTTGATAACAGATTCATTTCTGTTGACACTATCCAAAATGGAGATTAATCTTCATTCTTATGTTTGGGAGAGTATCTTCCTTACAAATATAAGGATATTTGTGCTAACCTTGACAAACAATTCTTTACATTTTCTGTCATTCCTCTTATAGTTACTCTAGTAAGAGTTTTTGAGTAGCGTTCATTAAAAGAATTCTATTACTCCTTCTATGAGAAAAAACCTTAGGGTTTATATTTTGAGAAATATATTCAATTTGGATTCCCTTTCTCTTTAGCATCCTTCTATAGATTATGGTATTTTCCCTGTTTCCTGCGAAGCGAGAGATGTCTTATTGATGAATTAAAATTAGCAAGGTAGCATTATGAAATTTAAAGATATTTTTTTATATATTTTAACTTTAATCATTATTTTAGTTTATGGAATAGCAGTTTATAGTTTAAAAAGAAAAGGTGCTTTGTCAGAAAATGATTTTATTAATAATATTGCTATATTTGTGGGTTGGATAGTAGCTTTGTTAATAGCTTGGATTCATTTACAAAAAACTAGAAAAGATAATCAAATCGTAAAAAAAGAAGAGATTAGAAAATCGTTAGAAATAGATGCGTTTCGAGAAATAAACAAAGCTGTTACTGCTTTTTCCAGTGTAATAACAAATATATCCACTGCATATCTGTTCACCTGGCCTTATAAATTAAAATCGCATATCCATAACCCACAAATGTTTAAATTTAGCAAAATAGAGATTGATCTAGAAATAAATCAACAGATAATAAATTTATTGGAAGGCTCAACAGGATTTATTTTGGCAATTGAAGCGAATGAAATAGCAGTAATTCAATTTGACCACTTAAGAAAATACATTCAATTCAAAGTTGATGATGCCAACGAATCAATTAGAGACTTTCAAGAATATCTTGCTGGTACACCAAAAGAGGACTTACAAACAGAAAAGAACTATTATGAACTTAAAAGAAAGTGTAAAGAAATACATGATGAACTTGGGAACATTCAATCCTATTTGTTTGACTATCGAATTGAGTTGATGAATTCAATGCTAGGGGACATATTCAACTCCCAGGTTCCTATTCGGAAACCGAAAGATCCAAAGTACAAAATCTTGACCGAGATTGCCATTAAAGAAGAGGTCGAAAAAGAGGCCGTAGCAAGAGAAAGCAAATTCTTAAAGAAAAATGACGACGTAGCAAGTCGCTGAAATCTTCCTTGTAAGAATTTGTCCACAAAAAAGGAATTGGAAAGAATCTTATTATTAAAAGATTCATAAAAAATATTTTCTATTCAAAAAAGCGAATTCAAATAAACCTTTATTGCATAAAGGATTTTGAAGCACAGGAAATCTCAATCCAGATAATTGGGTTGGGAGGTAGGTGGAAATAAAATAAAAAAGAGAATTTCCATCTTAGGAGGCAGAAACTCTCAGTTCAAATTGTTAAAACTGGCTCCAAATGTTAATAACAAATTTATTTGTTCTACAATAAAGACAGACATTATTCCTATGTCCGCATTTCTTTGGAGGTCTTATTATGGATGAACCTACGATCAAATTAGCACGGAAAATGACCGATCAAATTGAGAAATTCCTCAAAGTCTGCAAAGCTGAAGATGACGTCACCATAGATGATGTTCTGAGGCGCCTGGAGGAGTTGAAGAAGGAAACTTAACTCCAGGTGCATAATAGACAATCTTAATCCCTTTATCCTTCATAATGATCTTCTCAATAAACTTCTTCAAGAAATTTCGTTGCTCTTGCACATTAGTTCCTACAAAAATCTTTTCCATCTCTTTTCGATAACTCTCTATCATAGATCGAGTAATATAGACAGGTTGGTACTGGGAGTTTAATCTCTCATAATAGGCGATTTCTTCCTGAAGACTATCCCTTTGAATCTTGAGTTCCTTAAGTCGTTCAGCCACTAAAGATAAATCTATTTTTCCACTTTCTATAGCCTCATATTGTCGTCTAACTCTTAGCTGTAAATCAGCAGCTTTCTTTTTAAGCTCTGTAATCTTCCTACCATAATCTATTCTAAGAGATTTTGTAGCTGCATTGATGTCATCTACTAATTTCCTCATATTCTCTTCAGAAAACACCAGTTTTCTAACCTTGTTGATTATCTCTCGATCAAGTTCATCAGCTCTTAGTCGCCGTCCCGGACAAACTTTCTTACCTTTCTTTGAGTAATTTATACAGTTATAATAGGCATATTTTCTTTTCCTACCATAGCCAGTGACCCCATAGCCACCACCACATTTTCCGCAACGCATAAGTCCAGAGAGAAGATATTGACTAGCCGTAACCTGAGCCGGTGTATTCTTGGGCTGCCTTTCCTCAATTAACTTTTGTACCCTATTAAAAAGTTCCTCGCTTATAATTGGCTCATGGGTATTCTTTATTATAATCCATTCATCCTTCGGTTTAAATTGTCTCCCTATAGTCTTTTTATTTCTCTTATTAAACACCGTCCAGCCAATATAAGTTTCATTTCTGAGAATATTTGCTACAGTAGATTTACTCCAGTGGGTACCAGAACGGGGTTTAATTTCTCTTCTGGCAAGTTCCATAACGATGTTCTTCAAACCATTCCCCTTAGCATATAATTCAAAAATGAGCTTAACCACCTTTGCTTCAGCCTCGTTTACCTCATATTTAGTCTTTGGATTCCCCTTCTCATCAAAAACTCGGACATTCTTATAGCCATAGATTGGGAATCCACTATTACGATAGCCTTTCCGTGCATTCTCCACCATCCCTCTTAAGGTCTCTTGCGCCAAAACAGCACTGTAAAATTCGTCAATTACCTCAATCATCCCTTCCATCAACTGTCCCTGGGGAGTATCATCAATGGGCTCAGATATAGATATAACTTCAATTCCTCTTTTCTTGAGCATAGACTTATAGAGAATGCTATCCTGCCTGTTTCTGGCAAATCTTGATAATTTCCATACCAAGATTGCCTGAAAAGGTGGAAATTTCTTCTTTGTCTCACTAATCATCTCCAAAAAGGCTGGCCTATTGATGGATAAAGCACTTTCTCCTTCATCCACATATTCTTTGACCACTTCCATATTGTGCTTGAGAGCATATTCATTGAGTAATCTTAATTGGGAGGGAATACTGTTATTCTTTTCAGCCTGCTGGTCCGAGGAGACTCGGGCATAGAGTGCACCTTTCATTTGGACAGCACCTCCTCTGTAATTTCAAAAGGCAGCTTCGGCATCACACTTTCTAATTCCAATCTTTGTACATCCTTTTCTAATTCCCATCTCCGAATCTGAATGTTTTGAGATTGCAACTTCTTCACCAAGAGCAGAGCCAGACCTTTTACCTTAACGTCGTACCATTGTTTCAATTCCTTATTTACTCTCCCATTTACTACTTCGATAGTTTCATTTTCATACATTCTTTCCTCCAGAGTTTTTGACTCCGGAGGCCCCATTTGCTATATTGAAAATGCATGGGACCTCCGGGTCCTTTGCACGGGCAGTTGCTCTGTTCCTTTCGCAAGACTTAGCAGCTGCCCCCTACTTCAATATCAACCGACTTTCCAACTGGATCCTTTCAGCCATTGAAGATATTACTCTGTTAGATTCAATGAGCATCGGGATTATTACTCCAATAACCTCAGCTAGTTTCCGTTTATCTAATTCTCTCATGCGTTTTCTTTCACAAGATAAAATAATCACTATCTTTTCACCTCCTCTTCTTTGTATTATTAAAATCATAGTTCGTATGCTTCTACTAATACATTATACTACATAAGTAATACTTTGTCAAGGGCTTTTCTATTATTCTATAAATATTTTTTACTACCCTACTTGACAAATATCCTATTTAAATGATATACTCCTTAATAAAAAGAGAGGAAATTATGCCTATAAAAGTTCATTTAGGAAGATTACTAGGCGAGCGGAAACTCCGTGCCTCAGAAGTTGCCAGAAAAACAGGGATAAACAAAAACACTCTTTCATCCTTGTATAATGAGAGAGTTTCAGGAATAAGATTTGATACCTTAGAAAAGCTCTGTAAATTCCTGAATTGCTCCATTGGTGATTTAATAGAATACGTCCCAGACGATAAATAGATTATAGTGGTTTCTAGAGAGCAAAGAAGGAAAACTAGAATAAATGAGTTTTAAAAGCCAAGAAGGCCACAGGGGGAGATTGCGAGATAAATTTATAAAGTCAGGCGTTTCAGGATTTCATGATTATGAGATAATCGAATTACTATTAACCCTGGGAACACCTCGAAAAGACTGTAAGCAACAGGCGAAAGAGGCTATAAGAAAGCTAAAGACTCTTCGGGGTGTCCTTGAAGCATCTACAGATGAACTTCAGGAGATCAAGGGGATCGGACCTCATAATGTCTTCGGTATAAAGCTTTTTCAGGAGATAGCAGAACGCTACTTAAAAGAAAGAATTATTGGGAAAAAGATTCAACTTAAATCCTCAAAAAAAGTGCATGATTATTTGTTCCAATCAATGCAAAAAGATAAGAAAGAGATTTTTAAGGTAATGTTTTTAGATGGAAAAAATAGACTGATCGAGGCTGAAGATTTATTTGAGGGAAGCCTGACTTCCAGTGTTGTTTATCCTCGAGAAATAATGAAAAAGGCAATCAAATATGATGCAGCTAATTTAATTTTTGTACATAATCACCCCTCGGGTGATCCAGATCCCTCCCCGAGTGATAAGGATATAACAAAAAAGCTTCTCTTTGCAGGTAACCTTATGCAGATTAAAGTTCTGGATCACATCATAATAGGTGATAATAAATATTTCAGTTTTGCCGATGAGGGGTTGATTGAAGAATATAATCTTAATTTTTTGAGCTTGAAGAGAGGGACGAATGTTTAAACCGAACTTTAGAATAACTAATAAAATAATCAACCATATTGTAGACATCGCTGCTGCCAGAGAATTGATTCTCAATGCCTCACTCCTTCCACGATGGGAAGTGAAACTACGCAAAGAGGCAATTGTTAAGATGGCTCATCATTCTACAAGCATAGAGGGTAATCCCTTAACTTTAGAACAGGTAAAGAATCTGCTTGCTGGGAAGGAAATAGCTGCCTGGGAGAAGGATAAAAGAGAGGTAATAAACTATGTCAAGGTGCTTGGATATATTGATAAGCTTGGCGAGGAAAGAGCCAAAAATATTAGCGAGGAGATTATCCTGAAAATACATCAGCTTACCACACAAGGCATTTTGACTGAGAATGAATCAGGATGCTATCGAAAGGTGCCTGTTGCGGTTGTGAATGGGCATAGGAGAGTTATCTTTCAACCACCCCCTAAAAACAGAGTTCCTGATCTTATGAAGGATTTTGCCTTGTGGCTAAATAGTGATCAGGCACATGAGTTATACCCTGTATTATTAAGTGGGATTTCTCATTACGAGTTCGTTAGAATTCACCCCTTCGTAGATGGAAACGGGAGGACTGCAAGAGCGTTAGCTACGCTGATTCTCTACTTGAAAGGTTTTGATACTAAAAGATTTTTTGCTCTTGACGATTATTACAATGAGGATAGAGGGAGATATTATGCTGCGCTGCAAACAGTAGATCAAAAAACATTGGATATAATACTCTGGCTAGAGTATTTCTGTGAGGGTGTTGCCGTTAGTATGAGTCGGGTTAAAGATGCGGTCTTAGAGCTAAGCTTTGATAGAAGGGCAAAAGAGAAAAAGGGACAGATATTCTTGAACGAAAAGCAGAAAAAGATTTTGAAGCATTTACAAACAAATCTGAGAATAACCACTAAAGAATATCAGAATATGTTTGATGTCTCTGAACGAACAGCACGGGGTCATTTGAACGAATTGGTAAAACTGGATTTAATTAAACCTGTAGGACCTCAGAAAGGTAGGTATTATGTGTTGGCTTAGTCTATTGCTGAGAAATTGCCGAGAAAAGAGGAGTAGCTCATGAATAAATTAAACAAGGAAGAGATCGAATTCATAACCAAATACTTGAAGGAAGGTAAGCCCCTTCCTGAGAGTTATAGATATGTTATTCCTTTTGAAATAAAGAAGGAATATGAACTCACCTATGATGGCAAAGAACGAGAGGAGGACATACTCGCAGATACCATGGCGGTTCCTCTGCAGCCCGTAAAAACTTTCGGTAATGGCTACGGTGGGTGGACTAATAAATTAATCTTTGGAGATAACCTTCAGGTTCTTAAAGCTCTTATGGATGATCCAGAGGTCTATGACAAAAACACCGGCAGAGGTAAAGTCAGATTAATTTATATTGATCCCCCTTTTGCTACGAAACAAGAATTCAGAGGAAGTCAAGATCAAAAGGCTTATCAGGACAAGATTGTAGGTGCACAGTTCTTGGAATTTTTGAGGAAAAGGCTTGTCTTTTTAAGAGAACTCTTGGCTGATGACGGGAGTATTTATGTACATTTAGATCAAAAGAAAGGACATTATGTAAAAGTGTTATTAGATGAAGTTTTCGGGGAACATAGATTCCAAAACGAAATAGTTTGGAAGAAGACCACAGCACCAAAAGAACAGTCAACTGCTTTTGGATACATACACGATACTATATTCCTCTATTCGAACAGAACAAACTTTCATTTCAATTCGCAATATATTTCGTTGAGAAAGGATTACATTAAGACTACATACAAATATGTTGAAAAAGAAACCGGAAGAAGGTACGGGTCTTTTGATTTAACGCAAAGTGGTTCAGGACCTCCGAGGCGATTTGGCAATAAAGTTCTTGAACCACCACCAAGCAAACATTGGATTTGGTCTCAAGAAAGAATAAATAAAGCTATGGAAGAAGGATTAATAGTGTTCACAAAGAAAGGTACACCACGAGTCAAAAAATACTTAGATGAACGCAAAGGAGAACCAGTAAAAGACATCTGGACTGATATTCTTGCAATTCAGGCTGGAGCAAAAGAAAATACGGGTTTTCCTACCCAAAAATCTGAGGCCTTACTTGAAAGAATCATCAAAGCATCCTCCGATCCCGGCGATTTCATCCTCGATGCCTTTGCTGGCTCTGGAACAACAGGGGCAGTGGCAGAAAAACTTGGTAGACGATGGATAATGGTTGATTGTGGCAAACTTGCCATTTACACAATGCAAAAAAGATTACTCAATTTAAGAGAAGAAATTGGAAATCGTGGAAAACCCTTAAAACCAAAACCTTTCACCCTTTATAACGCTGGACTATATGACTATAAAATGGTTAAAGCCCTACCCTGGGACAAATACAGAGAATTTGTTCTTAAGCTTTTCCAGTGTCGCAATGAAAAGCATAGAATCGCTGGAGTAGAACTAGATGGCTATCTTGGACAAGATTCCGTTATGGTCTTCAACTATAAAAAGCACAAGGATGTGATTTTAGACAGAGGATTTATCGATGATCTTCATAAAATCCTCGGCGATAAAGTAGGGTATAAATTCTTCATTATTGCTCCAGCAGCGTCGGTTATGTTTTTTGAAGATTATATTGAGAAAGGCAAGACAAAATATTTTGCCTTGAGGATCCCGTATTCCATAATTGATGAACTCCACCGTAAAGGATTCACTCACATCAAGCAACCAATTAGAGAAGCAGATGTTAATGATACTATTGATGCTGTGGGGTTCGATTTTATTCAAATGCCTGATGTAGAGTGTGAATACTTTATTGATAAGGCAAAGAAAAAGCAGGTGGAATTGAACGAAAGTGGGAAGGAAGCAGTTATCAAGATTAAGAAGTTTGAGAGCAATATTTTATCGAAGAAACCTCTTGAATTTGAGAACAGGGAAACCCTTTCTATGGTGATGGTAGATTATAATTATTATGATGACATATTTAACTTTGATGATGTCTTTTATGCTGAGGATTTAAA
>Ga0209979_1004946_pt1 | contig 10728 bp, 8 predicted proteins | sample AnhtaG_FD_183114 | JGI IMG/M metagenome (GOLD analysis project Ga0209979, IMG submission 183114) | Deep subsurface microbial communities from Anholt, Denmark to uncover new lineages of life (NeLLi) - Anholt_01485 metaG (SPAdes) (version 2) | ecosystem: Environmental > Aquatic > Marine > Oceanic >...
AATTCTTTAAAGGTAAAGTAGAAGCTGTGAATGTAACTGACCTGCAGAGTTCGGTTATGAAGTTGGGTTCTTTAGCTACTTGCCGTCTTTTGATAGAGAATGGTGTTGAACCTGTGTTTCAAATAACCTGTCGCGACCGCAATCGCCTTGCTCTGCAGTCGGATATACTGAGTGCTTATGTTTTGGGAATTAGAAACCTGCTCATTCTCACCGGAGACCATCCCAAATTGGGTGACGACCCGGCGGCGAAGCCTGTTTTCGACCTCGATTCGGTACAACTACTGGAGGCGGTCAAAAAATTACAGGAAGGGGAAGATATGGCAGGGAACAAGTTGGAAGGTGAACCGCCAAAGTTCTTTGTGGGAGCAGTAGTAAATCCCGGTGCCGATCCTATAGAGCCGCAAATAATAAAAATGGAAAAAAAGATAAAAGCTGGAGCACAATTCTTCCAGAGCCAGGCAGTCTACGAGCCTGAGAAGTTTGCCCAGTTTATGAAGAAAGTGAAGGGTTTTGGCGTTCCTGTTCTGGCGGGAATTGTTCTTTTGAAATCTGCAGGAATGGCAAGATATATGAATAAGAACGTTAGCGGAGTATATGTTCCCGACCCGCTTATTGAGGAGATAGAAAAGGTAGAGAAAGAGAAAAGAGGAGAGAAGAGCATAGAAATTGCCGCAAGGCTAATCAGGGAACTCAAAGGTCTTTGCCAGGGCGTGCACATTATGCCTCTTGGCTGGGGAAATAAAGTCCCTAAAGTGTTAGAGGCAGCCGGTCTATGAAATTTAAAAGATAGTTTGTTCAATCGCTTAGGAATCTCTTTGCGTGGAAAAACCTGGAGTCCTCCCGAAGGGGAGGGTTGGGCGACCGCAAGGGTCGCCCCTACGCGATTCGCAAGGACTCCATATCACAAACTACCTTTAAGAACTATTTCAAGGATGGTGTGATGGGAGATTATAGAAGTGAACGGTTAGAAAAGTATGTTGATGATTTGGCGGCCAAGCTTCCTGCACCTGGAGGGGGGAGCGTGGTGGCTCTGGTGGGTGCACTGGGAGTGGGGCTTCTAAGTATGGTTTCCAATTTTACTCTGGGAAAGGAAAAATACAAACAAAGTGAAGAAGAGATAAAAAAGATTTTAAACAGAAGCGAAGATTTGCGTGAGAGATTGACTGAGTTGGTGGATGAAGATATTAGGGTCTATGGCAAAGTCTCCAGTGCTTATAAATTGCCCCGTGCAACTGATCAAGAGAAAAAAGTGCGTTCCCAGGCAATCGAAAAAGCCTGTAAGGATGCACTAACTGTTCCTATGGAAGTAGCGCGTTGTTGTACGGAGGGACTGAACCTGGCAAGAAGGCTTGTGGAGATAGGAAATGTTAGGCTAGTCAGCGATGTGGGCGTTGCTGCAGGATTATTAGAGGCTGCCTTGAAGGGAGCAGAGTTCAATGTAAATATTAATCTAAAAGTAATCGAAGATAGAGACTTTGTGGAAGAGAAAAAGAAGGTTATAGGTTCCTTTGTGAGGGATAGACTAAAAATAAAAGACGAAATACTAAAAAAGACAAAAGATAAAATAGAAAATATCACTTAATTCCCTCTCCCCTGGGAGGCTGTGTCATAACCCTGTTTTGGGTAGCCGCAGGCTTTAGCCTGCGCAATTTCCCCGTCGAGAACGCAACCTGAAGGTTGCGGCTACCAAACAAAAAATCTAATTACGACACAGCCTCTTGGGGGAGAGGGTTTATAGGGGGATTAACGTGGCAGGAAAAATAATTGATGGTAAATCTCTGGCAGCGAAGTTTAAAGAAGATATCAAAAGGGAAGTGGGAGAGTTGAAAGACAAACGTAAAGTGACACCCCTGTTGGCGGCAATACAGGTGGGAGAGAACCCTGCCTCAAGAGTTTATGTTAAGAGGCAGAGAAAAAGTTGCGAGGAAGTAGGAATAGATTATCAACTCCACGAATTACCAGAAGCAACCAGCGAGGAAGAACTTCTCCAATTCGTTGAGAAATTGAATAGAGACGATAAGGTCACTGGTATTATTCTGGAAATGCCCCTGCCGCAACAGATAAATGCTCGCCGGGTGCAGAGGGCGATTAGTACTATGAAAGATGTTGAAGGGATGAGCCCTTCCAATATGGGTATGCTGGTCTACGGAAGTCCCAGGCTTGCTCCCTGCACGGCGCTGGCAGCTATGGAACTACTAAAGAGTACAGGCGTGGATATAAAAGGTAAAGAGGTAACCGTTGTGGGACACAGCGAGATTGTAGGCAAGCCGATAACTCTCTTTCTCCTCTCTTCGGTTCTGGAGTCGGCTACTCCCACTGTCTGCCATATTGCTACCCGGGATTTGGCTTCCCATACCAGAAATGCCGAAATTCTCATTGTCGCTGTGGGAAAAGCGGGATTAATCAAGGGAGATATGATTAAACAGGGGGCAATTGTAATCGATGTAGGAATAAATCGAGTTCCACTTCTGGACGAGGCAGGGAAACCTGTTGTCGATAGCGAAGGAAAACGCAAGATGAAGACAGTTGGCGATGTGGTGTTTGAAGAAGCAGTGGAGAAGGCTTCCTATATTACTCCCGTGCCCGGTGGTGTCGGTCCTCTTACAGTGGTGATGCTCTTAAGAAACACACTTACTGCCTGTAAGTGGCAAAGGGAGAAAAAAGGATGAGAGTAGTTTCCAGAAAGATTCGTTTTTCCACTCAAGGAAATGTGGATATTGTCGACCTTACCGAGCGGGTTGTGAGGAATTTAGAGGAGACTGGTCTGGGGAAGGGGGTGGTTAATATCTTTGTCGGCGGGGCTACTGCGGGGATAACCACTATGGAGTATGAGCCGGGATTGGTGGAAGATTTTCCCGCAGTGATTGAGCGACTCGTTCCCCAGAAGAAAGGTTATCTTCACGATAAGACCCATCTTGACAGGAACGCTCATTCGCATCTTAGAGCAGCCCTTCTGGGACCTTCTCTCACGGTTCCCTTCGAAAATGGCGAGCTTATCCTGGGAACGTGGCAGCAGATTGTATTCGTCGATTTTGACAACCGGCCCAGAAAGAGGGAAGTGATTCTGCAGATAATTGGGGAGCAGGAATGAAACCTATACTTCAGGTAGCGTTAGATTTTATTGATTTGCCCAGGGCATTGAAACTTGCCGGTGAGGCTCTGGAGGGTGGAGCCGATTGGATTGAAGCGGGAACACCCCTTATTAAGAGTGCGGGACTCGATGCAGTGAGGGAATTGAGAAAGAAATTTCCCCGGGTCACGCTGGTGGCCGATATGAAGACAATGGATGTAGGGAGGATTGAAGTGGAGAGCGCTGCCAAGGCAGGAGCCGATGTGGTGGTTGTTCTCGGGCTCGCCTCTGACTCTACCATAAGAGAATGTATTGAGGCGGGAAGACATTACGGAGCAAAAATAACGGTGGACCTGTTAGAAGTTGATAATCTTTTGGAAAGGGCAAAAGAAGTGGAGAAAATGGGTGCCGATTATATTGGTCTTCATACCTCTGTTGATGAGCAAATGGAAGGGAAAGTATCTTTTGCCGGAGTGAGAACAATCGCCGGCAAGATAGGAATTCCCATTGCTGTTGCCGGAGGAGTCAATTCCGAAAATGCCCATGAAGCAGTAGAAGCAGGAGCAAATATTATTGTTGTAGGGGGAGCGATTATCAAAAGCGCGGACGCCAAAAAGGCAGCCGCAGAAATTAAGAAGGCAATAGAAAAAAAAGTTAAAATCAAAAGCGAACTGTATAAGAGGGTTTCCGAGAAAGATATCAGAGAGATGCTTTCCAAGGTCTCTTCACCAAATATCTCTGATGCTATGCATCGTCAGGGAGAACTGAAAGGTATTCGTCCGGTATGTTCTGGCGTGAAGATGATTGGACCTGCGTTCACAGTGAGAACCTATCCGGGAGACTGGGCAAAGACAGTGGAAGCAATCGACGAAGCACCTCAAGAGAGCGTCATTGTGGTTGATGCAGGAGGAGTAGGACCGGCGGTATGGGGAGAGCTGGCTACTAACAGTTGCATACAAAAGAAAATAGCGGGAGTGGTAATTGATGGGGCGATCAGGGATGTGCCTGAAATCAGGAAGCTCAAATTCCCTGCTTTTGCCCGAATTATTACGCCCACAGCAGGGGAGCCTAAAGGATTTGGTGAAATGGGCGTGCCCGTGGAAGTTGGCGGAGTGAGGGTCTTTCCCGGAGATTGGGTTTTTGGAGATGATGACGGAGTGGTAGTCATCCCTCAAAAAGGAGCTGTAGAAATTACAAATCGGGCAATGGATGTATTGGAAAGGGAGAACAGGATACGAAAGGAGATTGAAGAAGGCGGGACTCTGGGGAAAATTATAGAACTTTTAAAATGGGAGAAAAAGTAAAAAAGGGAGTAGCGAAACTTGTTTCGCGTTATCGCAGAGCAAGCTCTGCTACTCCATGAGGTTGGGAGGATGGAATTTAAAGGAATGTGCACAGCGATTGGCAGTTTACCTCACCAGGACGTTGATAGAGCCTGTGAGATAGTTCTAGAGAGTTTTTCTCAAATACCGGCCTGGCCGCAACTTCCCAGGCGTAATTTACGGGAGAATATGTATATACAAGTGAGCGAGGGAATGCCCTGCCTCGTCTTGGATGAGGAGAAAGGAAAGGTCTACTTCCAGACAAAGGGAGAAATAGACGGGGAGTTAGAGAAATTCTACGAAAAGATAATAGAGAACAAAGTCGATTATTTTAAGATTAGCGAGGATTACGCAGCAGGGTTCTACTCCCTTATGGAACAAGTAAGAAAGAAACTCTCCCAGGAGAAAGGGGAAGTTAGTATTCTGGCGCTTAAAGGACAACTTATTGGTCCTATTAGTTTCGGCCTTACTGTTACCGACGAAAATAGAAAATCCATTCTTTACCACGAGCAGCTTGTGGATGCGGTGGTGAAGACTTGTGTGATGAAGGCTCGCTGGCAGATTACCAGGATGAAAGAAGTCTTCCCTCGAATTATTATTTTTATAGACGAACCCTATCTTGCATCCTTTGGTTCTGCTTTCGTCTCACTAAGTCGAGATGAAGTAGTAAATTATCTAAATGAGGTTATCGACTCCATTAAATCAGAGGGAGCGATTGCCGGGATACACTGTTGTGGGAACACAGACTGGTCGATTCTTATGGACACAAAAGTGGACATTATAAGTTTTGATGCATATAGTTACCTGGAAACCATTAGTTTGTACCCAGAAAAATTGGAAGAATTTTTAAGTCAAGGCCGCTACTTAGCCTGGGGAATTGTGCCCGCATCCTCCCAGGTAATGGAAGAGGAGATAAACAGTTTAATTAAAAGATTCGAAGATGGATTGAAACTCTTAAATAGTAAAGGCGTAGAGAGAGAAAGGATTTTGGAGAACTTATTGATTACTCCCAGTTGCGGCACAGGAACTCTACCGGTAGAGGTTGCTGAGAAAGCAGTAAAGTTGACCAGAGGAGTTTCCGATAATATTAAAACCAGCTATTTCCGGGGGTGAGTGAGTGAAGGAGTTAGTCGAACCCTTACAGTGGATAGGAGAAATTTCCACTTTATCTCCTCCACATAAGTTATTCCGGCAATTTCTGAATAGCCGCTATAGCTTTTTCCTGGAAAGTGGAGGTTCCGTAGGCGATTTCAGCAGGTATTCCTTCATGGGAAGTGAGCCCTTTCTTGTGTTCAAGAGCAAGGGAAAACAGATTGAAATTTATGAAGGAGACCAGAGTGAGAGATTCTCGGGAGACCCTTTTGATGTTCTCAAAAGGCTCATTTCCCAGTACAATTTAGCTTCTTCTGGACATTCTCCTTTTCCCGGTGGAGCAGTCGGTTATTTTGGCTATGACTTATGCCATTTCGTGGAAAAATTGCCCAGAAACAGCTTTGACGATTTACAACTTCCCGACTGCTATTTAGGTTTTTATGACCTGGTGTTATCTTTCGACCACTTAACGGGTAGACTGTTCATCTCTTCGTCGGGTCTTCCGGAAAAAGAACCGGCCAGAAGAAGAGAGAGAGCCAAGTGGCGACTGGAAGAGATGCTGAATAAATTGAACAAGGCTTCGTGGGAAGATTTCTCAGTCAGGGAAGAATACAATATTGGGGAAATAAGCTCGAATTTTTCACGGCCAGCTTATCTTGATGCTATAGAGAGAGTCAAAGAGTATATCAGGGCAGGAGACATCTTTCAGGTAAACCTTTCCCAGAGGTTTGTATGCTCCCGGATGGCTTTGCCGTTTACTATATATGAGAAGCTTCGTCGCATTAATCCGGCGCCGTTTGCCAGTTTGTTAAATTTTCCTGAACTCAGTGTAGTAGGGGCCTCTCCCGAAAGGTTCCTGCGCATATCGGGAAGAAAGGTCGAGACCCGTCCTGTCAAAGGCACGCGGCCCCGGGGTAGAGACGACCTCGAAGATAAAGAGTTAGCCAGGGAACTCTGGGAAAGTGAAAAGGATAAAGCAGAACTAATAATGATAGTTGACCTGGAAAGAAATGATTTGGGGAGAGTTTGCGAATACGGCTCTGTAAAGGTACCCAAACTCATCACTCTGGAGACCTATCCCACAGTCTTTCATCTTGTTTCTACGGTGGAGGGAGTGCTAAAGGAAGACAAAGACCACATCGACTGTTTAAGAGCCTGTTTTCCAGGGGGGTCGATAACAGGTGCGCCCAAGATAAGGGCTATGGAGATAATCGATGAGCTGGAGCCAAATCAGAGGGGGGTTTACACTGGCTCTATCGGATACATAGGATTTAATGGCGAAACCGACCTCAACATTGTAATTAGAACCATGGTAATGACTGGTGAAAAGATATACTTCCACGCTGGTGGCGGAATTGTAGCCGACTCTGATCCCGCGTCAGAATATGAGGAGACGCTACATAAAGCCAAAGCTCTAATAAAAACGCTTTCCATAGAAAAAGGGAAAGAGACGCTTACCCATCCAAGCAGTTTATAAACTGAGCCTTTGGAGTAGCGAAACTTGTTTCGCGTTAATAACGCAGAGCTGGAGTAGCGAGACTTGTCTCGCGATTAGTTATCGCAGAGCAAGCTCTGCTACTCCTAACGCACCGCAAGCGGTGCTGCTACTCCAGAGTCTTTTTGGAGTCCTCCCGAAAGGGAGGGGTGGGGAGTCGGAAGAATCCTGAATATGGAGAAAATCTTTCTCAATGGTTCTTTTGTGAATCTTGCCCAGGCAAAAATTTCCGTCTTCGATAGAGGATTTCTCTATGGAGATGGTCTATTTGAGACAATGCGAGCCTATTGGGGTGAAGTTTTTCGCCTGGAAGACCATCTGGATAGGCTATTCCGCTCGGCAAAAGAAATAGAGCTCTCTTTCTCCTATACTCGAAAAGAGCTAAAAAATATAATCAAGAGAATACTAAAAACAAATAATCTTTCCGAAGCCTATATAAGACTTACTCTTTCCAGAGGAGTTTCCGAGACTGGCTTAATTTCTAAATCTAAATCTTCAGCTACTCTGGTAATAGTGGCCAGAAAGTTCAAGCCACTTTCTCTCTCAGAGTATAAAAGAGGATGGAGAGTTACAGTAGTTGAGACTAGACAGAATCAGGCATCGCCACTCTCCAGATTGAAGTCACTCAACTTTCTAAATAACATATTGGCCAGAAAAGAGGCAAAAGCCAAGGGAGTTGATGAGGGAATTTTACTCAATACTGTAGGTGATGTTACTGAAGCTTCGACGAGCAATATCTTTTTGGTGAAAAGGGGAATTGTAATTACACCACCAGAAGAGTCGGGGTTACTGCCCGGGATAACGCGAAGAGTCGTCTTGGAGTTGGTTACCAGCCTGGGACTTAAGGTATATAAAAGAAGGATTTCCTTAGATGAACTGATAGGAGTAGAGGAGGCTTTCCTTACTAATTCTTTAATTGAAATTATGCCCCTGGTAGAAATCGATTGTCGTCGAATCGGCAAGGGAAAGCCAGGTACCCTCACTCAGAGAATCCATAAGGCCTATCAAATCTTAGTGAAAAACGAAATTAAGGTCAAAAGATAGTTTGTTCAACCCTGAGGAATTTCTCTCTTGTTTTGGAGTCCTCCCGAAAGGGAGGGTGGAGTGTCAAGCGAAAGCTTGACCAGGGTGAAACTTTCGTTTCACACTCCAGAATTTAATTACCTTGCTTTCGCAAGGACTCCAAGGCACAAACTATCTTTCTAAGAGTAAGATCGGAGAGATAAATGAAATTGGCAATAACTGGTAAGGGGGGAGTGGGAAAGACTACTCTGGCTGCAGGATTGGCACTTAGTTTTTCTCAGGATGGGAAGAGAGTTATCGCTATTGACGCTGATCCCGACAGCAACCTGGCAGCCACTCTCGGTTTTCCTGAACCGGAGAAGATAGTCCCCCTTGTGGAGATGAAGGAACTGATTGCAGAGAGAACAGGGGTTGAACCCGGCACAGTGGGAGGATACTTCAAGCTCAATCCCAAAGTGGACGATATTCCTGATAAGTTTTCCAGAGAGCATCAGGGCATAAAACTTCTACTTATGGGAAGGGTAAAGAAGGGCGGGAGTGGATGCTTCTGTCCTGAAAATGCTTTTCTTAAGGCAGTACTTTCCTATCTATTTTTTAGTCAGGAAGATGTGGTAATTCTGGATATGGAAGCAGGAATAGAACATTTAGGAAGAGGTACGGCAGAAGGAGTGGATGGTCTCATTGTAGTTGTGGAGCCGAGCATGAGGTCTATGGAGACGGCATTTAGAATTAAGTCTCTGGCAAAAGATTTGAAAATAGAAAGAGTCTTTCTTCTGGGTAATAAGGTTCATGGCGATGAAGATATAGATTTCATTAGAAAGAATAGTTCCGATTTTGAAATTCTGGGATTCATTTGGTATAATAATACGTTAGTCGATAAAGTGACAGATTCTATGATTGCAGAAATAAAAGAAATTAAGAAAAATCTAATAAGGAGGCAGAATGAAAAAGGAAGACAAGTCAATAGATAAGGCGAGCCAGGAACTGTTGGAGATTGCAGAAAAAGAAGGAATCGATACTGCCTGGGATAGATATGAAGCAATGGTTCCCCAGTGTGGGTTTGGTGAACTTGGTCTTTGCTGCAGGAACTGTCTTTTAGGACCTTGCCGGATTGACCCCTTTGAGGAGGGCCCTCAAAAAGGGGTTTGTGGAGCCACGCCAGAAATTATTGGAGCCCGAAATTTAACCCGTATGATTGCTGCCGGGGCAGCTGCCCATTCTGACCACGGACGGGACATTGCCCATACGTTGCTATTGACTGCTCAAGGAAAGACAAAGGGTTACGGGGTTAAAGATGAACAGAAATTGCTTTCCCTCGCTGGCGAGTTGGGAATAAAAACTAATGGAAGAGATAAAAAAGAGATTACAAAGGAAGTGGCAGAAAAAGTATTTTCTGAGTTCGGTCAGCAGCATGGAGAGCTGCAATTTTCTCACCGCGCTCCAGGGAAGAGACAAGCCTTATGGCGGAAACTGGGAATTATGCCCAGAGGAATCGACAGGGAGATAGTGGAGGTAATGCATCGTACAACCATGGGAGTGGATAATGATTGTGAAAATCTCATAACTCATGGTATGAGAACTGCCTTAGGAGATGGATGGGGTGGCTCTATGATTGCTACCGAACTTTCCGATGTCCTTTTCGGGACCCCCAGACCCATCCGCGCCAAGGTGAACTTAGGTGTACTTAAACAGGATGAAGTCAACTTAGTAGTCCATGGCCACGAGCCCACGCTTTCAGATGTTATTGTGACTGCTTCTCAGGACAAGGAGCTCATCGAACTTGCCAAAAAGAACGGAGCAAAAGGTATTAACTTAGCTGGAATCTGCTGCACTGCTAATGAGATTTTAATGCGCCATGGTATTCCTATTGCGGGAAATTTCCTTCAGCAGGAACTGGCCATAACCACGGGAGCGGTCGATTTGATGCTGGTGGATGTTCAGTGCATAATGCCAGCTCTTTCCTCGGTAGCTAAATGTTTCCATACAAAGATAGTTTCCACTTCTCCCAAAGCAAAATTTCCCGGAGCAGAACATGTGGAGTTTAAAGAAGAGGAAGCTCTGCCTATTGCCAAAAAGATTGTAAGGATGGCGGTGGAGAATTTCAAGAATAGAATGAAAGAGAAAGTTAATATACCCAATGAAAAAATGGATTTAGTGGCGGGATTTACTGCGGAGACTGTATTTAAATTTCTGGGAGGGAAATACCGAGCTACCTATCGTCCTTTGAACGATGCCATAATCAGTGGTAGATTGAGAGGAGTAGCAGGTATCGTTGGCTGCAATAATCCCAAGATAAAGCAGGATTGGGGCCATGTAGAGATGGCTAAGGAGTTGATTAAGAACGATGTCTTGGTGGTAGTCACTGGTTGTTCAGCTATTGCCAGTGCTAAGGCAGGACTTTTGAAACCGGAAGCTGCATTTCAATACGCGGGAAAAGGTTTGCAGGAAATATGCGAAACAGTAGGGCTTCCCCCGGTTCTCCATGTTGGCTCTTGCGTGGACAACAGCCGAATCCTAATTACTCTCTCTAACGTCGTTGCCGAAGGTGGTTTGGGTGACGATATATCCGACTTGCCTGTTGCTGGAGCTGCTCCAGAATGGATGAGCGAGAAAGCAGTGGCTATCGCATTCTACGTTGTAGCTTCGGGTGTATTCACTGTGCTGGGCAATCCCTTCCCAATTTTGGGAAGTAAAGAAGTAACTGACTTACTGACTAAAAGATTGGA
>Ga0209979_1004948_pt1 | contig 10723 bp, 6 predicted proteins | sample AnhtaG_FD_183114 | JGI IMG/M metagenome (GOLD analysis project Ga0209979, IMG submission 183114) | Deep subsurface microbial communities from Anholt, Denmark to uncover new lineages of life (NeLLi) - Anholt_01485 metaG (SPAdes) (version 2) | ecosystem: Environmental > Aquatic > Marine > Oceanic >...
TTCACCGGGACGATCGCGGGCGCGCCGGATGTGGACCGCGGGTGCCGGACGAAGATCACGGTGACGGTGGACGGCGACGCCGAGAGGCTCTGGCAGAACTGGGGACACGGCCTGCACCGGGTGACGTGCTACGGGGACCTGACGCAGGATCTGAGGCGATTCTGTCGGTTCAAAGAGATCAACCTGGTTGACGAAGCGTCAGACCTGGCACCGGAAACGCCGACGGCGTGAGTCGCCGGTTTGCCTCGGCAGATCGGTGCCGACTGCCTGGGGCAGCACGGGTTGGCCAGCAACCCGTGGCACCCGGCGACTCGGACGGCGGCCTCCTCAACCGTCTGCGGGCGCCCTGCCGCTATCTCCTGCGTCCGCCTCTGAATCCCCGGTCAGTCACAGCGCCGCGCGCTCGACGGCGCCGAACCAGGCCGGGTCGATGTCGGGGAATATCCGGTCGCGGTCCTGTAGGTGCCCGAGGTAGTTCCACTCGTTGTCCTGTATGCACTCGCCGCGGGCGTACTTGCGCGCCATGTCGGCCATGCGCTTGAAGTCGTTGTGATGGCCATGGGCGCGAGCCTCCGCGTAGTCGCGGGCCGACCACGTGGTAATGAGGAACTGCCAATCCGATGCCTCCAGCAGGAGCAGCTCCCGTGCCGCCTGCTGCAGGATCGCCCGCAGGGCCGGGGCACTGGTGTGGGCGTGCCGCAGCGCCAGGTCGTTCATGTCCTTCTCCGCATCGTACACCCGTTGCCACGTCCACTCGGTGTCCTCGTTCATCCATACCCCGTGCTCGCCGCCCTGCCCCCAGGAGCCCTCGCTGAGGGCGGTGGCCGTGGCCGGGTGATAACGCTCCAGGTACTCGGAGCACGTGACCAGTTCGATCTCCGGATCCAGCGCCGTCCAGCGCAGCACGTGCTCGAGCCACTGCACGCCCTCAAACCACCAGTGGCCGAACAGCTCGGCATCGAAGGGCGCGCACAACACCGGCGCCCTGGCGTTATGAGGGGCATCATGCCGAAGTATCTGCTTCGCCATCCACAGGAAGTGCCCGGCGTTCTCGCGCGCCCGGTCCGCGGCCATCTCCGGGCTGTAATCCTGCTTCGAGCCCAGATCCTGCCGGTCGTCGGTCACGCGCCAGTAGCGGTGTCCGCCGGGGAAGTGCTTCTTGTGGAAGTCCAGGTACCAATGGTCGCCCGGGTAGCCACGCTCGCCGCTCCACACCTGCAGGCTGCTGCGCGGGTCGCGGATGAACACGGCCACGGGCGGATGGTCCTCGAAGTGACTGCCGACGAAGTAGGCGAGATACGGTGATTTGTCCCCCGCGTACGGCCGCGGCTCCCGCACGTGGAATATTCGACCCCACATCTTCCCCAGCGTGTTCTCCCAGTCGATCGTTACGGGCACCGGCTGCTCGCCCCAGCGCAGCAGACTGGAGTCAACGATGGAGAAATCGATGCCGTTCTCTGAGAGGAACTCCTCAACGCCCTTGCGCAAGCGTGCCGGCGGTTCGGGCCTCATGACGTTGGCACGTGGCTGCCAGATGTACCGCGGCCGGTAGGCACACTCGGGAAGCCAGAAGCCCCGAGGGCGTCGCCCGAAGCACCGCTCGTAGGTCCGAATGCCCTGCCGCACCTGGGCCTGAATGCTGGCATCTTCGTACAGCAGCGGGAGGTAGCCATGCGTGGCGGCGGAGGTGAGCAGATCGAGGCACCCGCGCTCCTGGAGCCCGGCGAAGGCGGCGAGCAGATCGCCACCGTATCGCTCACAGAAGTCGCGCAGGAGCCACGAATACCGCTCCCGCCATTGCGCCGCCAGGTACACCAGATGGTCGTGCCCCTGACGGGCGAACTCCATCTCGTTCTCCTGCGCCAGGTCGATCTTCCTCTGGAGGTACTTCGGGAACCAGTCGCGGAACCGGCTGTCGGCCAATTGCTCGGCCACGACGGGCGTTACGCCGACGGTGAGCTTCGGCTGCACCCCCTCGTCCAGAAGCGACTCCAGCATCGTGATCAGAGGCATGTACGTCTCGGCCACCGCCTCGTACAGCATCTCGCTTCCATGCGGCCAGGTGCCGTGCCCCAGCACGTACGGGACGTGCGAATGCAACACAATAGCAAGACAGCCAACGCTTTCGTTCATGGACCTGACTACCCGCATGAGAGGATCATCGCCGATTGGCAGTGCCAGGAGCCTGGGAGAGCGTTTTCACCCGGACGCGGTGCCGTTACCGCTGCTGTTTGCGCCGGCGGGCTCGTCTGCCCCGGGTGATGCGCCCCAGGAGCCCCTCGTCCTGTGGGGAAAGCTCCTCCCCCCGAAGCGCAGCGAACTCTGTAAGAATCTGCTTCTCGCGCTCGGTGAGAGCGCTCGGCGTTTCCACCGTTACGACGACGTACTCGTCACCCTCGCCCCGGCCCCGCAGCAGGGGCAGTCCTTTGCCCCGGAGGCAGAAAGACTCCCCGCTCTGCGTCCCCGGCGGGATCGTCAGCTCGCACGGCCCACCCAGCGTGGGCACCTCGAGGCTGTGTCCGAGCGCCGCCTGGGCGAAGGTGACCTTCTGCTCGTACACGACGTCGGCGCCGCGCCGCTCGAACTGCTCATGCGGCTGTACGAAGACTCGTACGTACAGATCGCCCGTGATGCCTCCGGGCGCGGCATTCCCCTCCCCCTCGTAGCGCAATCGTTGACCATCCTCGATCCCGGGCGGGATCCGCACTGCCTTAGTGAGCCGCTCCCTACTCACCCGGCGTCCGCCGCAGACAGAGCATCGCTGCGAGATGTACTGCCCGCCGCCTCGGCAATCGGGGCACGTCGTGACGGTGGAGAACTGCCCAAAGAAGGTATTCTGTACGCGTCGCACCTGGCCGGTGCCGTGGCACAGGGGACAGGTCTGCGGCGAGGTGCCCGGTTCGGCGCCCTGACCGCCGCAATGCGCACATACTCCCAGGCGCTCCATGCTTATCTCGCGCTCGGCGCCCGTAAACACGTCCTCGAGCGTTATGGCCATGTCATACCGGACGTCCTCGCCGCGGACGACCCTGCGAGCCCCGGGCCGGCCACCGAAGAACATATCGAAGATGCTGAACGGGTCGAAGTCGGCCATGTCCGGCCAGAAGCCGCCCGGCACTTCGTGACCGAAACGATCGTACCGGGCGCGCTTTTCCGGATCGCTCAGCACCGCGTAGGCCTCGCCGATCTGCTTGAAACGCTCCTCAGCGTCCGGATCCGCCCGGTTCACGTCCGGATGGTACTGGCGCGCGAGCCGGCGATACGCCGCCTTGGTGTCGCGTTGGCTGGCGTCCCGCGCGAGCCCCAGCACGTCGTAGTAGTCGCGCTTCTGTTCCATCGGCGGCTCAGAGTATATTGCCCGATACGGCTACCGTCAAGGCGATAGACCCGCGGTGCGCCGGTCAAGCAATGGCTCCAACGGATCGGCCCGGCGCCGTGTCTGACGCGTCAGGGCGAGGGCCGCGCACCACCGGGAGTTGGGCGAGTGTGCCGCCCCCGCGGGGCTCTGGGAAGCCATATTATATGCACACGGCCGGGCGTCCCTGTGGTACAAGGCCTAGCGAAGTCAAGGGCAGCCTCATGCAGGGGGGCGAGTTCAAGGATGCCCTCAATGATCCCGCTCGGCACCGCAGAGACTGGGACACGACTCGCACGCCTGGTCATCATGACGACCGTTTTCGCGATGACCGAGTCGGAGCTCATCGCCGGCTCGCGCGACCCCGGCACGCTTGACTTCGTGGTATGCGTTGGCCTGCTCTACGTCATACTGAGCTCGTCTCAGCGCATTGTCCCCGCCTTTTCCAAGCGTCTGTCCGTGCTGTGCGTGGTCTGCGATGTCATCTTTGTTACGGCACTTGTGGATCTCACAGGTGGCGTGACCAGCGAGCTGTACCCGCTGTACTATCTGCCTATTCTGCAGGCGTGCATACGGCTGCGGCCGCGCGACGCCATCAGTGCAGCACTTCTATCAGTTGCCTTCTATAGCTTCCTGGGCTACGCCACGGGATTCGCCACCGAACTGTCGGTCACCGTTGGCGTGCGCGTTGCCACCTTCGGGGCGTCGGCCATCTTCATGGCCGTGTTCTTCGCACTGATGATGCGTGAGACGCGGGAGAAGCAGCAACACGTAAACAGGATCGAGCGGCTGCTGGAGCGGATGAACATCCTCTTCGAGATGGGACGGCTGCTGAGCGCCACACTCGACTTCAGCACGTTGATGAAGCGGACGGCGAACTGCGCCGTGCGGGCCGTTGGCGCCAAGGCCGCCGGCGTGCTCCTGGTTGACCCCGAGACGGGCCGAGCCATGCCGGCTGCCGTTGATCGGGCAGGTCGCCAGAATGCGGCACTCCCGGCCCTCGAGGCCACTTGGGCGCTGGGGCAAATGGCAGCGGACTCGGGGAAGGCGATAACTATTCCCGGACGCCGGGGCGAGCGGGAGCTGGCACGGCGTTCGCCGCCGCGACTGCGCAAGACGGTGAAGTCCGCGCTCTCCGTGCCCTTCGGCCGGGAGGACAAGCCTCTGGGAGTGCTGCAGGTAGTGAACGCACGCTCCGGGGACGCGTTCTCCGCGGAAGACATTGACCTGCTGGCGAGCATTGGTGCACAGGCGGCGGTGGCCGTCGAGAACGCCCGCCTCTTCGGAGAGTTGCAGGAGCGTATCGAAGATCTGGAGTCAGCGCAGAAGGAGCTGGCTCAGGCGGAGAAACTCTCGGCGCTCGGTCGTCTCATTTCGGGTGTTGCGCACGAGCTCAACAATCCGTTGACGGCCGTCCTTGGCTTTGCTGAGTTACTGATGCAGAAGCCCAGTATCGGGAAGGCACAGAGCCGCATCAGGCTCATACACGAGGCCGCCGTGCGCTGCAAGCGCATCGTCGAAGACCTACTGGTCTTCGCGCGGAACTCTGAGCCGACGCGCACTTCAGTGGACATCAACGAGACGGTTCGGCGAGCGCTCGCCATGCAGGAGGACAACTTGGGGGCCGCCGAGGTGGAAGTGTCTCTGGAGCTTGACAAGAGCCTGCCTCCCGTGATGGCAGACGGCGCCCAGATCGAGCAGGTCGTCGTCAATCTCGTTCGCAATGCCCAGCAGGCAATGTCGCGTCAACCCGCGCCGCGAGAGCTGCGCATCGCGACACGGCAACACGATGGCTGCGTACAGATCGAGATCTCTGACAACGGCCACGGGATCGCTCCGGCAGACATGAAGCGCATCTTCGACCCCTTCTTCACCACCCAGCAGACGGGGCAGGGAACGGGCCTCGGCCTCAGTGTCTCTTACGGCATCGTCCAGGCACATGGGGGAAGCATTCGGGCCAGCTCGGTGGTGCCCCACGGAGCACGCTTCGTCGTGGACCTGCCCTTGGGGGCTGACGCTGCAGCAGAGCACAGCGCCGAGACCGAGCAGCATGAGGAGTCGCCCCCGCTCTGCGCGTATGTGCTGATAGCAGATGATGACGATGCCGTGCGCGGCCTGCTCAGGGAGGCCCTACTCGAGGCCGGAGCCGAAGTGGACGAGGCGGCCCACGGCAAAGATGCGTGGCACAAGGCCTGCACGCGATACTACGACGCCATCATACTGGACATAAAGATGCCCGTCATGGACGGACGGGAGTTGTATGAAAAGCTGCGGCGTCGCGACGAGTCCGTCGCCCAGCGGGTCATCTTCATCACGGGCGATACGCTATCGGCAGACACGGCGGCATTCCTCGACAGCGTGGACACCCCGCGATTCGCCAAGCCCTTCGTGCTCCAAGACCTCGTGGCGGCGGTCCGCGCCGTCATAACCCCAACGACGGCCCTGTAAGCGCGGAGCCCTCCACTGATCCGGCACACACCGGCAACTCCCCATCGCTAGCGTTACTCGCGTGGTCTCTTAGAAGTGGTCCGCCGCCCAGATGTACGGCTCAGCCTTGGGAAAAAGCGCCGCTGCTAATTGCGCCGCCTCGCCCGGCGCGCGCAGCGAGTCATCGCTGAGGGCGCTGCGCACGCGGCGGTAGCCGACAATGAGCTGCGTGAGGATCGTCTGGGGCAGCTCGATCTCGCACGTGGCAGGCCGGTCCCCGTCGCGGATCGCCAGCGAAGCCTCATCCATCTCCAGCACCACGCCGCCTATGTCGGTCGCGATACGCAGCGACGGGCATCGCCCGTCGCCGGCAGCCAAGGCGGCGTGCCGGCGCAGCCGTGCCTCCAGCACCGGCCGGATCTTCTCGAAGGTGCTCCGCAGATTGATGATCCTCAGCATGCCGTCGCCGTCGGCCCGGAAGGTCGTAGTGAGCTGGCAGTCGTATGCATGGCAATACTCAATGAAGGGGTGATCGGGCGGCGCGAAGATGCCGATGGTGTCCACGTTGGCGGTCTCTGCCATGCGGGTGAACTCGCGCACCAGCTCCGGGAACACATCGTCCCGCACCGCGGGCACCTCAACGATGTTGACCGCATCCGGGACGTCGTCGAAGGCGGCGTATGCCACGACCGTCCCGCTGTCGTCTTCGACCACAAATGCCGTTGCCGGAACGCGAAAGCGCGATCCTTTCGGGAAGTGCGTCCAGCGACCGTGATGCCGCACCACGGAGCAGGTGCGGGTCCGGTTGTCCTCGTTGTACAGGTCTATGACCGCGCCGATGTCGGCATCGGTCATGGGGCGCGTCCTGTATTGTGGCCGGCGGAGCACTTCCGGCGGGATCGTCATGGCCGCCCGATGCATCGCCAGTGCGGTGATGTATCCGAACTTGGGGTAAAAATCGCGGATACCAAACAGCATGGACATATCGTAGCCCTCATCACGCATATACTCCACGCTGTCCGTCATCACCCGGCGCGAGTACCCCTTCATCCGGTGTTCTTTGTCGGTGTGCACGCCGCCGATGCCGCCCATCTTCACCGTCGCTGAGCCGATACGCATGTCGTGGTCCACGATGGACAGGCGGCTCACTGATTCGCCGTCCACAATGAGCTCCCTGTGGTGCCTGCCACCGGGTCTATCGGTTGTCTTGATGCGCATGCGCATTCGCTTCCACGTGGCGGGGTGGGATGAGGTGCAATGTCGCGCGGCCCTGCAGCGCAGAAGCAGTGGTCAGTAGCCGGCGGCCAGTCACCTGGCTATCCCGGCGCTCAGTGGCCGGCGCCGCGCCGACTTCATCTGACCACCATCGTTCCCCGCCGGGGGCTTACTGCCTGGTGGGGCCCGGAAGCGCTATAGGGGCACTCTTTCCCTCGTCTCGGCCGATTGGATCTCCGCCAGACACACTTCGACGGCCCGGACGCCGTCCTCCGGCGGCACGACTGAGGGCGGTTCCCCGGACTCAACGCAGTCCACGAAGTACTTGCATTCGAGGTAGTACCCGCCGAGCTCCGATATGTTGCCGCCCTCGGCGGCCGCCGCTCCCTCCACAATGGGCTCCATCTTCGGATACTCCGGCTCCTCGGCGCCGGCCCGGTACACGCGCAGCGGGGGGTCGAGCGCCCCGTCGAACTCGATTTGGCCGCCCTCGAGCATCGCCGTGAAGGCGGCGCGAAAGCCGAAGGACGGGGCGTATCCTATGCCCGATTCCGCCGACGCGCTGGCCTCGTCGTAATAGTAGTTGGTGTACAGGTAGTCCCAGCCCATCTCGGACTTGACCCCCGTGCTCGCCACCGCCTTCGGGCGACCGAGACAGTAACAGATCCAGTCTGCATCGTGGATGTGCAGATCCAGTGCGCCGCCGCCGGAGGCCTCCGGCCGCGTCATCCAGCCGTCCCAGGACCATTCCGGCCGCGTGCTTCGGCGGACACAGGACATTGACAGCAGCTTGCCCAGCTCGCCGCCGTCAATCATCTCTTTCGCCCACGCATATTCCGGCCAGAAACGCAGCACTTGCGCCACCATCAGGAACTTGCCGGCCTGCTCGGCGGCGTCCGCCATCGCCTGGGCGTCCTCGACCGTAAGCGCCATCGGCTTCTCGCACAGTACGTGCTTGCCGGCCGCGAGCGCGTTCTCGGCGCACTCGCGATGCATACCGGTCGGCAGGCAGATGTCTACGATGCTGATGCTGTCGTCCTCGAGCACTGGCTCGAGGCTCTCGTGCACCGGCACGGCGTACTTGTCGGCGGTCTTGATCCGCGTATCGGCGCTTACGTCCACGCCAGCGGCTATTTCGGCATTCGGGAGAAGCCGGTAGGCTTCCATGTGCGTCGCGCCCATGAATCCGCAGCCAACGACAGCAACCTTTTGCATGGCTTGCCCTCCTTGTCCGGTGACGCACCCGAGGGTGAGTGACCGATGGTTAATGGTTCCACCCGCCGGCCACCGCACATGGTCAATGGCAAGCGGCCAAGGACCGACGTCGGCCATCAACCATGAACCATTCACCATCAACCATTTCCGTGTCCCTAGCGGAGGCTCTCCAGCAGCTCCTTGCCCCTCAGGATATCCCCGATCCGATCGTCGCCGGCCTCGCGCTCTATCGTGAGCGGGCCCGTGTAGCCAATCTCCTTGAGCTTGGCGACGAAGGCCGGCATGTCCACCTGCCCCCCGCCCAGCGGCCTCTCCTCGCCCAGTTGACCCTCGGCCGTCGGCCATACGCCGTCCTTGCAGTGCACCGACCGGACGTAGTCTTTAACGAGCTCGAGCGCCTCGATGGGCTTGTCCTTGCCGTACAGGATCATGTTCGCCGGATCGAAGTTGATGAACACATTGTCGCGCTCGAGGTCCGCGAGGAACTCGAGCAGCTCCTCGGCCGTCTCCTGCCCGGTCTCCAGGTGGAACGCGATGCCTTTCTCCTTGCAGTAGTCGGCTATCTCCCGCATGGTCTCGATGAGCCTGCCGTGGGCTGGATCGCTGGTGTCCGCCGGCACGAAGCCGATGTGGGCGGCAGCCGCCTGGCACCCAAGTTCAGCGGCAAAGTCGATGGCCTTGCGGCTGACCTCCATACGCTCATCGAGCTTGTCGGGATTCAGAAAGCCCACCGTCTCCTGCACCGCGGCCATGCTGGCGTAGCTCTCGTCCACGAAGCCGATGAAGAGCACCGTGGGTGTAACACCATTTTTTTGCATGTGCGCCTTGAGCTTCTGGGCGTTCTCGCTCGTGTAGAACTCCGGCGGCTGGAAGCCGACCTGGGCCGACTTGATGCCCAGCTCGCCAAGCTTCGTTGTGGCCTCAAACGGATCGCTGATGCCCGTCGATGACAGAAAGACGCCAACTTCCATTGGCTGCATTCTCATCACACCCTCCTAAACTCGGTGGCGAACGTGCTGCGGTGCCCTATTCTGCTACTGACAGTGAAAGCCCTCTTTGCCCGCTGCCCCGAAGATTCCGTCGTATGCCTTTCTGGTCGAGTAGCTAGGCCATTCGGCTTCGCCCTCACAGATCCGAGCGTGCGGCTTTCCCGCACTCGGCTCCTCTTGAAAGTTACCGCGCGACGGCTGCCGCGGGTTGCCCGGGATGAGTGATCCGCGGCCGCGGAAGTGGGAAATGCTCAAGCAGCCGCACGAAGCGCTCCCAGCTCAAGCTGCGTTTCCGGTCGGCGTTCCCCCCGACGCGCCCGGCGCTCGGCAGCAAATCTGCCAAACTCGATCAGCCGCGTCTTCGCCTCGTGCAGCGCAAGCCCGCATTGGCTCAGGCGCGCCGTGAGCGCCGCCAACATCTCCTGCGCGTCGCGCTCGTGCTTGAAGCCCAACGGCCCCTGTGTACGCTTCAGACCATACGTTACCGCATGGCCCGCAACACTCGGCTCCGGGCTGCCAGCTACGGCTTTGCCCGGGCAGGACTTGCACCTGCATGCCACCTTCAGCTTATCCCAGCGCACTAGGCGGGCGCCTGTGGGCTCGCTACACCGCCGTCTCAGCGCTCCCACGGGCTGTGCGCCAACCCAGACATCTTCATCGTTTCCGGGTGTCCCAACGCAACATGAGGACTGCCTGGCTCAGGCGTCGCGATAGAAGTCGGGCCCGATCTCCTTGACGGTGTCGTACACGGCCAGGAGGTTCTCCAGTGGGACGTCGTATTGCACCACGTTATTGGGAGCGATCACCAGGCCATTGTTGTAGCCGCATTGGGCCACCCGGTCGCGTACTTCAGCGCGCACGTCCTCCACGGTGCCAAACGGCAGCGTGCGCTGCGCCGAGATGGTGCCGTGGAGAGTGATGCGGTCGCCGTGGCGCTCCTTGACCTCGTTCGGATCCATGCACTCCGGCTGCACCGGGTCCAGGACGGTGAATCCGATCTCGATGAGGTCGTCCAGGATTGGCATCAGATTCCCGTCGCTGTGTAGGAAGAAGTGCTGCACGCCGTGTCTGCGCGCCTCATCGATGAGGGCGGCATCGCGCCACTTGAAGTGCTTGCGCCACGTGTCGGGCTTCATGAACGGGCCCGTGTGCATGGCGATGTCGCCGCCGATGCTGATCATGTCAACGCCCATTGCAGCAAAGCGACCCACGATCGCGAGCTTGTACTCCAGCATGCGATCCAGCAGCTTGAGCATAAACGCCGATTCCTCCGCGATGTCGCACAGCCACTGCTCGAGGCCGCGGAGTCCCCAGGCGTCGCGATAGAACGTCCCCGTGCCGGCACTCACGACGTGCGTTGCCTTGAGTTCCCGAATGCGCTCCTCGAGGCCCTCCCAGCGCTCGGCCGCGGTGATGTCGGGAAACTCGTAGCTGTCGAGGGCGCTCTCGTCGGCGAGCGGGTGAGAGACGTAGCGCATGTACGGTCCGCTGCCATCGACGATCTGCCGCACGCCCCACTCGT
>Ga0209979_1004949_pt1 | contig 10722 bp, 9 predicted proteins | sample AnhtaG_FD_183114 | JGI IMG/M metagenome (GOLD analysis project Ga0209979, IMG submission 183114) | Deep subsurface microbial communities from Anholt, Denmark to uncover new lineages of life (NeLLi) - Anholt_01485 metaG (SPAdes) (version 2) | ecosystem: Environmental > Aquatic > Marine > Oceanic >...
CAGTAATCGACCGCATCAAGCTTCTGGGAATCTATCCGCGTGCCCTCTCGCACCTGTCCAGGTGGCAGCAGGCCGGTGACGTCATCGAGGTGGTGGAGACGCACCAGGTTGAAGCCGGCGCGCGCGATGGCGCTGACGGCGGCGTCGATCACCGACTTGGACTGAAAGACGCTGTCCTTGGCGACGTTGATGCCCCAGAAGCGCACCGGGGTGCCGTCTTCGAAGACGAAGTGACCGTCGTCAGTGAGACCGAGGAAGCCATGTTTGCCCGCAGGGGGGCTGAGGAGGTACGAGAAATCGACGAGGCTTGCCGCGGGGAATGCTGTCCGATTAACGTCCAGGTCGGCAGCGCCGGGCTCGATCGGCGCCGGGGAGCCGCCCCCTGTCTGAAGCGGGGTCCCGTACGGGACGTCCGCCCCTGCCGCGCCAAGAGCGCCAACGGCCAGGCACGCTGCCAGGGCTAACAGAGCCGGCCCGCCGGCCGACATCCGCCGGACGTGCATCGCCGTCGTATCATGGGAGATGCCGCTGCCGCCATCAGGCCTCCTAACGCGCCGCCCACTCATCCCGTACGGGACCCCGCTTTAGACAGGGGCCTGTCATACCCCGCGCGGGCGGGTGGCGACGTTGTCCCGAGGCCCTCTGAGAGCGTCACGAACTTGTACTCGCGCTTCTTGAGGATCGAAAGCAGCTCTGGCAGCACATCCACCGTCGCATCGAATCCGTTGTGGAGCAGGACGATGGCGCCGTCCTCGATCTTGCCGCTCATCAGCGCCAGGACGCGCTCCGTGGGCTGGTCGAGAAAGTCCGTGACAGCGGTGCTCCAGAACACTGTCGTGTAGCCCATCTCGCCGACGGCCCGCTGCACATCAAGATCGTGGTTCCCCCCGGGGGGGCGGAAGTATGTGAGGAGGTCGCCGGTCGTCTGACGGACGATGGCCCGCGTCTTCACCAATTCGCGCTCGATCTCGATGATGCTCAGCTCGGAGAGATCCGTGTGAGAGTAGCCGTGGCACGCCAGCTCGTGCCCGCGGCGCCGGATCTCGGCGACCAGGTGCGGGTACAGCTCGGCCTGCTTTCCCACGATGAAAAAGGTGGCCTTGGCGTCCGCTTCGTCGAGCCGGTCCAGAATCCACGGTGTCACGGCTGGGCCGGGCCCATCGTCGAACGTCAGCGCTACCTGGCCGCTGCCTGCCGGGAGCTGGCGGATCACCCGTGCTCCGCCCGAGCCGGCGAGCAAGCCGTCCCGGCCGTATGCGTCGATCAGCTCCGGGTGAACGCCGGGGAACGTCGGCTGCATGCTGAAGACATACTCGAACGCCGTTATGGCGTCGGCCAGACGGCCTTGCCGGTCGAGGATGCGGCCCATGAGGTAGGGCTGATTCAGTGGATGCGGACGAAGCGCCAGGCAGCGCTCCAGCCGCCGGATCAGTTCACGGCGGGCCTCTGCGGCAGCCGGGTCCGCGGTGTGCCGTAGGCCGTTGTTCACGAAGACCGTCACCGTGTGGCTGCCCAGCAGAGCACCGCGCCGGTCGTATCCTTTCACCTCCAGCGAGTGCCCTCCATCACTGCAGGTCTTCGTGTCCAGGGCCAGACGGAAGGGCGGCAAGTTGCGCACCGCCCGAAACTTGCCATCGACCAGCAGTACCACGTAGCCCAGGCGATTGTATGCTGTGCCGCCGATCTGTACGCGGACGGTGCCCGATACGGCAGCGCCGCCGCGCGGGGACACGATGCTGACGGAGCCGTCGTTCTCCGAGTTGGATGACTTCCGCCAGAGAGCATCTTCGCCGGGCCGCAGCGCAGACGCCGTCGTCACGGGCTCCGGCTGTTGGGCCAGAGCTGCTCTGAGCGGCTCCCCCGAGGGATACACGTGGAGCGGCGTAAGTACCACATGCGTCAACGGCGCCGCTGTGCCTGCGCAGCGGCGCAGCGATGCCTCTGCGGCAGCCGTGTCACCCAGTGCCACATGGGCCATGGCTGCCACTTGATCCGCCAACGGACCGCCAGGATGCTCCCCCCGCGCGCGGTTCGCCTGCTCGAGTGCCGATCGTGCGTCGCCGGCGGCCAACGTGGCGAAGGCCAAACTGGTAAGCGCCAGCCCTGGCTCGTAGCAGTCCCCTGCCAACGCCCGTTCGTACGCTGCGGCTGCAGCATCCCAGCGTCTCTCGGCTGCGGCGCAGGCGGCGAGCCCCAGGAGGGCGCAGGAGCCCTCGGGCTGCCGGCGATGCGCCAGCTCGAACGACTCCCGCGCGGCGCCAATGCTATACATCAGCAACTCCCCGGTGCCGCGAACATTGAGCGCCAGGGCGCCGCCGGGCTCGACACGGGCGACTGACTTTGCCGCCTCGATGGCCTCAGCCAGCCTCCCGACCTCGAGCGCAGCAACCGCGCCGAGAAGCCGATGCGTGTCAGAGCCCACTGAAGGACAGCAGGCGGCAAGCCCGGCGAGCAGGCAAAGCACGGGGCGGGCGCCATAAAGGGGCGAAGGCGAGCGTCGAGGTGCCGGCGGCGGACTCACGTATCCGTCTCCATCCGGGATTCAGTTTGGACGCGGGGCGGCGCGTGCTGACGCGCTCCGAATAAGGCGCTGGTACTGCAGCGAGACTTCCTCATTCTGAGGTCGCCGACGCGCCAAACGACGAAGAATCTCATCTTGGTCGCTCAGAATGACATTTGCCGGCAAAGTCTCGTTGTAGCACTAAAACGTCACGCCGAAATGCTCCCACTCTCCGGTGGCCTCTTCCCACGTCACACTCACGCCTCTGACGTGCGCGTGCGACGGGCCACGGTGGAGAAAGCCCAGCAAGCGGTCCAGAGCAGCCCGTTCTCCCTCGGCCACCACCTCGACTCCGCCGCCGGGCAGGTTGCGCACATGCCCCACGAGGCCAAGTCGCTTGGCCTCTATCACCGTGTGATAGCGGAAATTCACGCCCTGAACCCCGCCGGAAACAATTGCCTGCAGCCGTTGCATTGGCCAGAACAGGGGAGCCACTGGTACAGCCGGGCGCGCCAAGCTAGGCTCGCCCGCTCCCCCGATGGGTCGCGATCATGCGGACGCCCTGCGTGGACACCAAGCCGGCAAGGAATCCGAGGGCGATCAGAAGGCCGATGCGCAGCCCCACACCCACCGCCACTTGTCCCAGAGTTGGGCCCGAGCCCGGCATTGCCCGATCGTCCGAGTCAGGGTTGCCCGCAGTCGCTCCGACTTTGGCGATCTCGTCGTCAACGGTGTCGAACAGGTTGTACGCCTGGACGAAGACGAAGACGATGAGCGCGATGCCTACGAGGAACACCAGCAGCCCTACGGCCACCCGTAAGGTTGCCATGCTATCCCCCTGTCCCGGAACAGCCTTGGGCTCTTCGCCCATCGCGAAATCACCTTGCGCGCACGCCGCCGCGCCGTTGCGCGCCACAGTATAGCACATCGGTATTCGCCGGGCAATAAAGTGTCGGGCTTGCCACAGCGCGTCGCTCGCGAGGCGGCGCAGAAGCCGGGGGAAAGCTATATCGCTTCGGCTCTGACCACGGCATCCAGCTCTTGCAGCTCTTGCGCCACGAGATCGGCTTCCATGCCAGGAGGGGGTCTCACCACCACGATGGCGATTCGCTCCGCTTCCTCAGTGGGGCGACCCAGCTCTATGCTGCGCAACTCGACACCGAGCTTTTTCAGCGCTCCGCTCACGGCCCCCACATCGGTGTCGTGGGCTCGGAAGCTCACCATCAGCGTTGCGTACCCGTACCCCGGGGCCAGACGCCTCTCAAAGACCCGCACGGCCGTCAGCGTCAGGTAGACGCCAACAGTGACCATGGCGGCGCCAGCATACCAGCCGAGGCCGATCGCCAAGCCGATGGCCGAGGTCGTCCATAGAGTCGCCGCAGTCGTGAGGCCACGGACAGTGGCGCCGTACCGTATGATGGTCCCGGCGCCCAGAAAGCCCATGCCGGTGACGACCTGGGCGGCAACACGCCCCGGGTCGGCGCCGACACGGTCTCCGGCCACGGTCATGGAGACCATCATAAGCAGGCACGCTGCGACACACACGAGCACGTGTGTGCGCAGGCCCGCGGGACGATCCGGTCGCTCGCGCTCCAGGCCAATGATGGCACTGAGCACGAACGCTCCGGCGATCCGCAGGAGCGCTTCATGGAACTCAGGCATCTCAAGTGGCGGCACAATGCATCTTCCTTACTCTCGTCCCTTCGAGCGCAGTGCGTCGATCCTGACTTTGCTTGGCGTATACATCAACAAGTTTCCGTCGGGGTCAAGGGTGACGGCCACAGGTTGGCTGTCGAGGTGGTACTCGTACTGGGCGACGGCCGCATCCAGCATCTCTCGGCGCCGCACTTCGCCCGCTTTGGTGGTTACGGCGATATCGAGCGGCATCCTGTAGGGCGCTCTTGTCTCCTGCTGGACGGCGATGCGGAGCCGGTGCTTTCCTCCGGCGACTCTCTTGCTGACGTGATCGTACGTCAGGCGCATGGCGCCGGGCTGGTATACCCACTCGTCGAAGAACCAGTCCAGGGGAGTGCCGGCCGTGCGCGTGCAGGCGTTCTCGAAGTCCGATATGGTCGCACTCCGCCCGCGGTAGGCGAGGGCGTAATCGGTCATGCACTTGCTGAACATCTCGTCCCCAAGCACGCTGTGGAGCATGTGCAGCACGTAGGCGCCCTTGTGATAGATCACGCCCGGGTAGCCCCCGACCTGGTAGAACGGATCCGTATCGGCGATGGCCTGCTCGCGGCCTGCTCCGACCGCCGCAATGTATTTCTCGCGTGCCGCATTCAAGCGCAGCCGCATGGCCTCGGGCCCGCGGGCATGAGCCTCGTACATGCACGAACTGTACTCGGCGAAACCCTCAGACAACCAGGCCGCTCCCGGACCATCGACTCCCACCGCATGGCCCCACCATTGGTGCGCGATCTCGTGGGCGATGAAGCCCTCATCGACGTCGCCGCGCTGGATCACCTTATCGTAGCACAGGACGAAAGACGGCGCAGCGTACCCGCCGGGGAACTGTGGTATCTCGACGAGCGCGAACTTCGAGAATGGGTACGAACCGAATTGCTCGCCGAAGTACTCCAGAATGCCGGTAACGGAGTGGAAATAGCGAGCGGCCCGATCGGCGTGCTCCGGGAAGGTGCACACGGAGAGGTCGATGCCGTGCCAGGTGCTCCGCCGCTGGCTGTATTTCGCGGCGGCCATCACGATTCCGCGAATCGGGAGCTTGCAGCGCCACACGAACGTCGTCTGAGCCCCGCGCTTCTTGCGCTGCACCAGTTTACCCGGGCCGACAACGGTCATCTTCGCCGGGACGGTGGCCGCCAACGTCACCGGCGTCTTGAAGTCGAACAGATGCGTGGCCGGGTACCACTGCGACTCGGGCCGCAGGAAGCACGCGTCTTCAGCGATTCGGTCTCCCCCGGGAATGCCGGGGCCCTGACCGAAGCCATCGTAGGCAACCACGATCTTGATGGGTCGCTCCTGAGGCGGCGAGCCGGGCAGTTTGATCATGAGCCGATCCTCATCAGTCGTGAACGAGGCGACTTTGTCATCGACCTGGACGGAGGAGATGATGAGCGAGGGACCCAGCAGCAGCGTCAGCTCTCGCGCATCCGCATCTCGCAGGCGCGCGAGGATGGTGGCAGTCCCCTCGAGGCGATGCTCTTTCGGGTGGAGCGTGACGGCGAGGCGATAGTCGTCAACGTCAATTCCGGCGCGCGGTTGCTCCCTGAGCCTGGGCGCCGGACCCCGGCCGCCCCCACCGCCTTTGCCGGTCGGAATACGCTGCGTCCGCTGCTTCTCGGCCTCCCGGCGCTCCTGCTCCTCTTTCTCGATGTCGCGCAGGGTCTTCTCGGCCTCGGTGTTCTTCGGATTGAGCTTCAGCGCCCGCTCCAGTTCGCGCTGCGCGCGTCCCGTCAGGCCGCTGTCCTTCAGCTCTTTGGCTTTGGCTACGTGGGCGGCTGCCTCCGCGAGGCGGTGCTGGCGCGCCAGCAGCAGCGCACCGGACACGATCAGCGCGAGTGCCACGGGCAGCACCCAGAGCGTCCGCCAGGCCATCTCGCCCTCCTGCCGCCTCGCGAGGACGGAGCGCAGCATGCCCACGAGCAGCAGCGCGCCCAGTGCCATCGCAGCGATGTACACGCCTCCCATCGTCGTCAACCGTGGCATCCCCCTCCATGTGCGCGGCGCCCTGCTCGATACATCGCCGATAGCCCTCGTCCGCCTATTCTCGGGCAAAGTCTCGGCCTTGTCAAATCGAGCCACCGCGGTTATCAGTTCTCAGTGGCCAGTGGTTAGTGGATGGCGAAAAGGCGATGGCCTACTTGCTCGGCGTCGGGTGGCGACCCGAACCGACAACTGACCACTCGTCACCGACAACTGCCGTGTGGATCGTTGACCACCACGTGCTTTTTTGGTATCATCACATGCGCTGCACCGTATCGGGGCGTGGCGCAGTTTGGTTAGCGCGCGTGCCTTGGGAGCACGAGGTCGGCGGTTCGAATCCGCCCGCCCCGACCATCAGTATATTACGGGCCAGGCAGCAACGAGGTTGCTGCGTGGCCAGTCAGTCGTGCGGGCCTGGCAGAGGCCTGTTGGCGGTGGGGGGCCAGGACAAAGCGTGAAGCGGGTGTAGCTCAGTTCGGTAGAGCGGCAGCCTTCCAAGCTGCATGTCACGGGTTCGACTCCCGTCGCCCGCTCCAGAACGACAGTGGTCAGTGATTAGTGGATAGTGGTCAGTGTGGTGTGAAGAGGGCGAGCAAGAGCTTGAAGCGCCCGTAGCTCAGTGGACAGAGCAGCTGCCTTCTAAGCAGCGGGTCGCCTGTTCGAATCAGGCCGGGCGCGCCATTCGCAGATAACGGTGGGCGTAGCTCAATTGGCAGAGCACTGGACTGTGGCTCCAGTGGTTGTGGGTTCAAGTCCCATCGCCCACCCCAGAAGAACAGTGGTTAGTGGTTAGTGGCCAGTTCGTAGAACGCTTGAAGCGCCCGTAGCTCAGTGGATAGAGCAACGGACTTCGGATCCGTGGGTCGGGGGTTCGAATCCCTCCGGGCGTGCCAAGTATAGCGTGGCGGGAGGATGGTTTGGAGGCGAGGTGGAGAGGGCGCGTGTGTGGAGTTGCTCACGCGTTTGTGCTGTGCGCAGATGCACAGGTATAGTCGGTAGACGGCGGGTCGTTAGCTCAGCTAGGTAGAGCAGGGGACTCTTAATCCCAAGGTCGCAGGTTCGATTCCCCCACCACTCACCACGGCTCAGAAGACCCCAGGATGGCTCGCCCCTCTGGTCCCTATCAACGCTTCCTGCGAGTCTCTGGCCTGGACTGTGCCGCAAGCGAACGTCGTGGGCATGGTGCGCCGTGCAGGACGGCGAGTAGGCAGGTGTCCGCCACGAGCCAAGCCCAGCATCGCGCATGGGCTCTGAGCATCGTGGCGGTCTCCTGAAATCCTACCGTGTTCGGCCGCGGTTACTCTGGTGTCTTGGGTCATCTCCCTGGCGACAGCACAAATCTCTCGTCGGGGACTCGCATCCACCGGCAGTCACCGGCGTACATACCAGCCAGCCCGTTGGTGTTGAACCTGGCGTGGCCGAGTTGCTCGTCGCCCTCGATGAGCCGGAAGACGGGGGAGGCGGCGGGGCCCATGTCGGCAAAACAGGTACGTGCAAGGCCACGGCCACTTCACCGTCTCCCTCACAGCCGCCGCGGTAAGTGCGCCAACGGGCAGTAGTTCAGATCGCCAGGGCGAACGTCCTCGTCCTTCATCTGGTTCGGCTTCTCCTGCCTGTGCCGGGCGCACGGCTTTGTACTGGCCCCGTCAATACATAGAGGGCTCTGGCCGCAGCAATTCGGCCGTCGATAGACCCGCCGCGACGCATCCTCCTCGAAGCACATAGCCGCCGCTGACGCAGCCTCTAGCTGGCGCAGTTTTCCCGCGTAGTACTTCTCTAGCCCGGCTGCCAGCAGCTTCCGCACCTGCTCGTGCGATACGCCCAGCCGCTGCGCAGTCTTGCGCAGCGTCTCGCCCTGAAGCCGATCCAGAAGGGCCTCCTTCTCATGACCTGTCAACGCCCGTTCGGCGCGGATCGCACGCATCACCTCCCATCTGATCAGCCACTCGTCCAAACTCGTGTGCTCCTGCTCATCTATCAGGCGTAGACTTTCAGCCATGGAGTGCAGGAGTCGTCTCGTCCCCGAGTACTGAGGAGCCTCCAGTTGCGATATCGGGATCTCGCGGGCGCGCCGGCGCGAGACCGTCCGTTTGCTCAACCACTTCCCCCCGGTCTTGTGCTTAGCCAGAAGTTCATCTGCCTGGGCTTCCTTCTCGTCCGCACTCAGAGCCGCAGCCCGCTTCGCCGCCTCGTGGCTCGCCCACGCCGCCGTCGTTCCTCTGCGAGGAGTTGTCCCTGCAGTCCTTGGGGATAGTCCGCCCGCCCCATCGTCTCCCGCGTGTGCGTCCCTCGCGTGTCTCCCTTCGCCCATTGACCCACGGCTCGTAGCCGCGCTGCCGCCAGATACACCCACACTATCCTGCTGGGTGTCAACGCCCATCTGGCGCCCTCCTTCGTGTCAATTCTTGGCCGTCCCGTCCACAGCGCATCCGGCCGTTCTGAGTCATCTCCTGGTGCGCATGGTCCACGATGGGAGCCGTCCTGTGATTGCATCCGCCATGGGCACTGCGCCAGAGCGGGCGACCCACGACCTTGGTAACGTTGGTCGCTGTATGGAAACTACTGTACATGATATGGATACGAAGGTCAACATTTAGCGCACGAGTGACTCACGAATCGCTTGTTTCTGTATGGTGCATCACAAAATAAGCGCATGAGAGCGGCAAGCGGGCGTCAAACGTTGCTCTCTTGTTGACAAACGGGTACAATAGTGTCCATGGAGATCGGGAAAGCCATCAGGCTCTTGCGGGAGAGGCGCGGCATGTTCCAAGCCGAACTTGCCCGCCGGGTCGGGCTTAGTAAACAGCGGCTATCGAAGATCGAGGCGGGCCGAAGTCAAGTCCCGCCCGACGTTTTCTCCCGCATCGCTGAGCAACTCGGGGTGACAATGGAGGAGATCATCAAGCTGGCGGAGCGGCGCCACGATCTGGAGGTCGAAAAGCTGGGCGGTATACAAGTCCAAGCTTTCGTGCCCGTCCCAGTCTACGGAGAGGTGCCGGCGGGTGACTCAGGGCTCGCGGACCAGGCGATCATCGACGTACGCCACATTGACCCGGATATGGTGAGGTGGATACCGGGTGATGCGGCGAAGAACTCGTTCTGGCTCCAAGTGCGCGGCGACAGCATGCACGAACAGACCGACGATGGCGGCAGCCTCACCGACGGCGATCTCATCCTCGTGTGCCGCGACGTCCCCTGCAGCGATGGCGAGGTCGGGGTCGTGCGCCTGCCGGAGGGCGAGGCCGCCGTCAAGCGGATCTACCGACGCGACGATCGTCTTCTCCTCGTCAGCAGCAATCCTGCCTACCGGCCCGTCGAGGTGGACGAGGCCTACTTCGTGGGCGCCGTTATGGCTCGCTGGACCCCGCCAGAGAAGTTCCGCCAGCACACTCGAAGGCTTCCGCCACCACGCCAGTAAACGCGGGAGCTCAACGCGCGTGCACTGTGACAGGCCGACCTTGATTCACCACACCGTATATGGTAGAATCCTCCACGGACATGTCCCTGTTGGTCCGGAGGCTGAATGCGTGTCCAAAAAGACGCACAACAATGCATTCGAGGAGCTCCGCCAGGGGCTCGACAATCTGATAGACCGGTACCGATATCCACAGGAGCGCCGCATCGGCTACGGCAACTTGCGGCAGGAGTATTCCGATTGGGAGAAGGACGGCAACACGACGACCAACGTTGCCATCGTGTACGAGACGCCCGGAGGATCAACGGCGCAGATCAACATCACGTATGACAGCGGCCAAGGGCACTTCAGTTACCTGCAGCAGGAGCAGGAGAGGCCGGTGACGACCGACTGCGTGGAGAGCGTCCTCGACGTGGTCAAAGAACAGGTCACCGCCATTCCGCGGAAGCGCCGCAGCGTTCTGTTCCGCCAGATCGAGACGTGGTGTGCCGAGGGGAGGCCCGTCTTCGAGGAGCTCAACAAGTTGCTCCAATCCGAATTCCTCGGCGGGCGCATCAACCACCACGAGCTGAGAGACGGCATCAACTACGCTATCGATTGCCGCAAGCGCGCCGGCTACGTGCCCCCTGGCGGCGAGAGCTGATCTGTCCGCCATGTCCCGCATCCCCACACTCCACACGCCCCCCGCCATCGAGCAGCAATCGTTGCACGGCAACAAAACCTGGTGGCGCCATCCCGCCAACAACCTTACGGGGGCCTGACATCGAAGTTGTCAAACCACGCGTTGTACTGCACCTCGTCACCCGAGCTTACGTGGATGGCAAAGCTCTTCTTCTCACCCAGATCGACGCTCCCAGCCCCGATGAGCACGTCGTCAACGTATCCCCAGACGAAGTGCTTGTCCTCCCGGTATTCGATTCTGCCCTGATGCCGTCGTCCTCTGGACAACTCGCCGGAGCTCCGCTTGCGGCCAAGCACCAGCTCACCGCCCCGCCATATCTCAAACACGCTGTCCGCCCACTGCCCGCCGAAAGCCAGATTCACCCAGCAGCCATTGTCACCCTCAACGCACAAATGCCGATAATACCCCGTCCCGTCTCCACCCATGTCAACGGTGAAGACGAAGCTGTGCCCGGTC
>Ga0209979_1004950_pt1 | contig 10722 bp, 6 predicted proteins | sample AnhtaG_FD_183114 | JGI IMG/M metagenome (GOLD analysis project Ga0209979, IMG submission 183114) | Deep subsurface microbial communities from Anholt, Denmark to uncover new lineages of life (NeLLi) - Anholt_01485 metaG (SPAdes) (version 2) | ecosystem: Environmental > Aquatic > Marine > Oceanic >...
CTGTACGAGGGGGAAGAAGCAAAACCATATACAACATCACTAAAAAAGGAAAAACGGCCCTGGAAGAGACTCTCAGGATGCATGAACACATAAAGAATAGTATTCCGAGTCTTGAATCAGGAAAATAGAACATGACTGAAAAGAAGAGATACATCAGCCCGGGAAAAGCTAGAATGCTCCTCAGACTGATGTCAGTCTATCACGATAAGCATTCCATCATCGAAGACTTTGAAGAGACATTCTCCGAAATCAAGAAATCAGAGGGTAGCTTTAAAGCGAAATGCTGGTATTGGATAAATACGCTAAAATCGGTCGCTGGATATCTAAAACTCATCGTGTACTGGAGGTTCACAATGCTTAGGAACCATCTAAAAGTCGCCTACCGGAATTTTGTAAGGCACAAATTGTATTCTTTCATTAATGTATTCGGACTGGCGATCGGACTCTCTATCTGCATGATCATCAGCCTATGGGTACTTCGGGAATTGAGTTATGACCGTTTTCATGAAAATGCCCATCGGATATACAGGGTAGAACGGGAATTATTCCGTGATAACTTGTACAGCAGATGGCCTATCACAGGTGGCAGATACAAACAAGCCCTGATCGACGATTATCCCGAGATCGAAAATGCCGCACGCTTCTGGAGAAGAGAATTTGCTATCAAAGATCACAAAAATGCTGTTCACAGGCAGGGAATGTTCGCTGCGGATAATTCCGTTTTTGAAATGCTTGACTTTCATCTGGAAGATGGCGATGAACAGAGCGCTCTCTCAGATCCCATGACCGTGGTTCTGACCCGTGAAAATGCCGTTAAATACTTTGGGACGGGAGATGCCGTCGGAAAATCACTCACCTTTGAGTGGCAAGGAGAACAGACCGACTTTAAAGTGACGGGAATTTTGGACGAAGTGCCTGAAAATTCCCATATTCATTTCGATATGCTGCTTTCTATCACTTCCTATAAAGAAGAGCCATATACCGATTGGCGAAGTAATTATTTGTACACTTATGTTCAGGTCCAGGAAAATACTTCGAAACAGGACCTTGAGGAGAAGCTAAAAACTTTTGTCACCCAACGACTCGAATCCGAGTACGGGGATTTGCTTCTGCAAGGCCGAAGTATCCATGAGGTACTCAAAATGCATCTCTTCCCCATAAGAGACATCCATTTGCATCCCACTGCCGATTGGGAGGTGGAACCGGGGGGAAATATCTCATCAGTCTATATTTTTTCCTGTATTGCCGTACTTATCCTGATCATCGCCTGCATGAATTTCGTGAATTTGTCCACGGCCAGAGCCAGCAAAAGAGCCAAAGAAGTGAGTCTTCGCAAAACAGTAGGGGCAGAGAAACACCAGCTCAGAGTCCAGTTTATTCAGGAATCTGTGCTGTTGGCTTTTGTTTCCCTTGTTCTTGCATTTGTTATGAGTTCACTGTTTATTCAGGCCTATAATGGGATTTTTGCCGAAAATCTGTCGCTTTCTGTATTTTTGCAGCTAAAATATATTTTCATTCTTGCGGGAGCAACCTTCATTGTCGGGGTATTAGCCGGCCTTTATCCTGCCTTTTATCTGACCAGATTCGAACCTGTCGAAGTTATGAAAGGAGGCCCGCTGTCAGGAAGCGGAAAGTCTGTTTTTCGCAGGAACATGGTTATCGTCCAATTCAGCATTTCCATCATACTGATCATTGGGGTGTTCACTGTTTATAAACAGATGAGATACATCCAGACCCGGTCTTTGGGTTTTGATAAGGAAAACGTGGTTGTCATTCCTGTAAGAAGTCAGCAAATCGCTCAGAATTATGGATCATTCCGGAACGAACTGATGCGCAACTCTCAGATTGTAGCCGCTTCCGCGTCCTCCGAGGTTCCCGCCGATTCCCATTACAGCAATAGTTACGTCAATCGTCTAGAATCGGATGAATCCATAAGCATGATTCTTTTTTCAAGCGACCATGACTATGTGGAAACTTACCGGTTGGAGGTCCTTGCGGGGCGGGCGTTTTCAAGGGATTTCAGCACAGATACGGAAGGAACCATCATTCTGAATGAATCCGCTGCTCACAGAATTGGCTGGACGCCTGAGGTAGCAGTCGGGAAAAAACTGGTAGGGGGATATTCAGAGAGTGAGGCCCAAGTTGTCGGAGTAGTTAAAAATTTCAACTATAAATCTCTCCGGAGGGAAGTCGAACCGATGGCTCTATTCCTTCTTCCAAACTATATTCGTGAGATCTCAATCAGAATAATGCCCGGCGATATCGGGAGAACCTTGAATTTCATTCAACAAAAATGGGAAAGCTTATTTCCTGGGGAGCAGTTTGAATACAGTTTTCTGGACAGCCGCATCAATCAGCTTTACGAGAGCGAAAAGAAGATGCAGGATCTTTTCGTCATATTTTCAGCCCTTTCTATTCTAGTTGCCTGTTTGGGGCTTCTTGGTCTGGTGTCCTTCACGGCCGAGTTAAAGACCAAAGAGATCGGCATCCGGAAGGTGCTGGGTGCTTCGACAGGTAGTGTGATAGTGCTGCTGTCTAAAGAATTTATCAAATGGATTTTGCTTGCAAATATCGTCGCATGGCCTTTGGCATGGTTCATGATGAACAAATGGCTGCAGAATTTTGCTTATAAGACAAATTTAGGATGGATCGTTTTCATGTTGGCCGCTTTTGTGACGATGGCGATAGCCGGATTCACATTTATTTTCCAGACCGTAAGAACAGCCTGTGCTAGACCTGTGGACAGCCTGCGATACGAATAGTCCCCTTCTGTGTAGAATCCGGCATGATGACCTCCTCGGGCGGGGAAACTCTAGAATTATCCATTACGAATAATACTCCTCGTTTTTTATTTTTTTTAAAAAAAAGTAAACCTTATTTTATCAACAAACGTATAAATATATGTATAAGGAGAAAAGATGAAGTTATTGTCGCGCATCGAAGAAATCATTTTGTTGTCCATATGGCGGCTGGGTGACAGGGCTTACGGTATAGCCATACGGGAAGAAGTCATCAAAGCTACGGGAAAAAAATGGCTGCTGGGTTCCATTTACGGCCCCCTGGGACGACTGCATAAAAACGGCTATGTTTTGGCCCTCAAAGGCGAACCGACTCCGGAACGTGGAGGCCGCAGCAAAGTCTATTACCGGTTGTCCCGCGAGGGGATCAAAGCCCTCCGTGATATCCAGCGGGTCAATTCCCTGATATGGAATGGCATAGAGGAGCTTGAATTCAAGGAAGAATGAACAGAAACAAGATAAAGCCTCCACGGATAGCTGCCAGGATACTGGAGTTTATCATCCAAAAGGATATCCGATACGGAGCCATGGGGGACCTCGAAGAGCAATTCTATTGGAAGGAACAGGAACATGGGTTGTTCAAAGCCCACTTGTACTACTGGAGACAAATCGGAGGTGCTCTCCCCTACTTCATAAAAAATACGATTCTCTGGAGTTTTATCATGTTCAAAAATTATCTTAAAACGACATTCAGGAACACCACCAGGCACAAGGGGTATTCCTTCATCAACCTCGCGGGCCTTGCCATCGGCATGGCCTGCACATTGCTTATTCTCATCTGGGTCAAGGACGAACTGAGTTATGACAGGTTTCATGAAAACTGTAAAGATATCTACAGGATCATGAGTTACGGCACAAAGTATATGATCGAGGGAACCGATGGAACGCCCGCCCCTCTGGCACCGGCCGTTAAAGAAGAAGTCCCGGGAATCGTAAATTATGCCCGATTTTCCGACGTCCCGAAACTTGTGTTTAAATACGGTGATAAAGTCTTCTATGAAACAAGGGGGCTTATCGCCGATCCCTCGATTTTCGATATATTCTCCTTTCCTTTTGTCAAAGGAGATCCCAAAACGGCTTTTACCGAACCTCTCGACATCGTCATAACAGAAAAAATGGCTAACAAGTATTTTGGGAGCGAAGATCCTGTGGGAAAAACCATGGAAATAGAGGGAAGGCCGGCGGCCGTAAAAGGTGTGATCGAAGATATCCCGCATAATTCCCATATCCAATTCGACTTTTTGAGTTCCTACGAGTTCATCCAGGAACTCACGAACTATGGGATGAGCTGGGGATCCTTTAATTTTATCACCTATCTCCAGTTGGAAGCGAATCGTGACATTCAAGAAATAGGCAAAAATATCACTGCAGTAGCCGCAAAAAATAACTGTCCTCAAGTCAAAGACGGAGTGCAATTCCGCCTTCAACCTCTAGCCGAGATTCATCTGGATAGCCGCGCTGCCTATCGCAACTACAGTGATATAGGAGATCGAAAATATGTCTATGTTTTTTCGATCATCGCTTTTTTTATCTTGTTAATAGCCTGTGTAAACTTCATGAATCTTTCGACGGCGCGCTCGACAACGCGTGCAAAAGAAGTCGGGATGCGGAAAACCGTCGGCGCCAGCCGCAGGCAGCTTATCATGCAATTTTTCGGAGAATCCCTTTTTCTGACATTGATGGCCTGTGTTTTCTCCTTGATCCTGGTCATTGTCCTGCTCCCTGCGTTCAACCAGATCACGGGAAAACAGCTGAAACTGGACCTTATCGATGTTCAACTCGTTATCGGGCTCATCATTATTGTTCTTTTGACAGCCGTGACCGCGGGAAGCTATCCGGCAATCTACCTTTCTTCATTCAGGCCCGTAAAAGTTCTAAAGGGAGTGTTTAAATCGGAGGGAAAAAGCCAAATATTCAGGCGAATCCTTGTGGTCACACAGTTTACAGTTTCCATATCCCTTCTCATAGGGACATCGGTTGCCTATAATCAACTTTGTTTTCTGAGACATTCAAAACTGGGCTTTAACACAGAAAATATCGTTTATGTTCCCATTAAAGAGAATATCGGAAAAAGGTATGACGCTCTTAAATCCGAACTGCTGAACGATTCGAATATTCTATCCGTAGCCGCCCAATACTATCTATTTGCAGAGGAGGGATCCTTCCGGAGCACAGGCTACGATTGGGAGGGAAGAGAGGATGGGCAGCAAGTCGATATCGTCCTTAACCTTGTGGACTATGAATTTATTCCGATGTTAGATCTGGAATTGGTGGAAGGGAGAAACTTTTCAAAGGAATATTCTACAGATGTCACCCAGGCCTATATATTGAACGAAGAAGCCATAAAGGAAATGGGGATACAAAATCCCGTTGGCAAACGATTTTCCTACGGCAAAAGGAAAGGAACCATCATAGGCGTATTGAAAAACGCACATTTCCGGTCGCTGCATGTCAAGATTGAACCTCATGTCTTCTTTTTCATGAATGATGTGTCAGAAGCCACCCAATACGGGGTTGTCCTCATTAAAATCAACGGCGACAAAACAGGAGAGGCTCTCGCAAAAATCCAGGGAGTCTGGGAAAAGTTCAACCCTATCTCTCCGTTTGAGTACCGTTTTCTCGATCAGAAGTACGACAGCCTTTACAGGAAAGAAAAAAGGATAGGCACGATTTTGAATGCCTTCACGCTGTTTGCCATCGTTATCTCCTGTCTGGGTCTTTTCGGCCTGGCATCGTTTTTGACCGAACAAAGAACCAATGAGATCGGGATCCGAAAAGTGCTGGGGGCTTCTGAATCCGGCATTGTTTTTCTGCTTTCGAAACAGTTCACAAAATGGGTGCTGATCGCAAACATATTTGCCTGGCCGGCCGCATACTTCGTCATGAACGAATGGCTGAAGAGCTTTGCTTACCGGATAAACATCGGCATATGGGTGTTTGTGTTTTCGGGAATACTGGCTGCGGGGATTGCCCTTATCACGGTCAGTTATCAAGCTTTAAAGGCAGCACGGGCAAATCCGATCGATTCGCTGCGGTATGAGTAGCTCATCGCGGCCAACAAAGATTTCGACCTCATCTTGTTTCCCAACCGCGGTCATGGGTTTGGCCGTGAATCCTACATGATAAGGCGCCGTTGGGATTATTTTGTCAAACACCTACTGGGCGCGGGGCCACCGAAAGAGTACAAGTTCAAGATGGAGCCGTCACAGTAATCGATTGCAGTATGAACAGCGATCGACCGGAGTTTTGGGCAGACGGATACTAAGTTGACTTTCAGATAGTGCTTCGCTATTTTAATTAGGAGTAACGATTTATGGAGGGAATCTTGAGAAACAAGATGATCAATGTCATTTTAATACTTTCTTTATTTTTTTCTCAGGCTTCTACAGCAAATGCTGACAGAGACAGGAATATATACGAGCTTGCAAAAGAACTTACACAGTTGTCGACCCACATGGCACAAGCTAGTTATGACCATTATAAAGGCTGGGGTAGCGAGATTTCTGACCAGGAACAAGCGATTCTGTTCGAAGCTGAATCCTTTGCAGCGTCTAGTCGACTGTTCTTGAGATTGACAGAGGAAAGATTCAACTACTTCAAGACAGGATACTTGAGAACCAACCTTTATAATGCTTTTGTGAATCTGACTCGCGCATATAAAGATCTAGAGGAAGAGAGTCAAACAGTGGGGCGAGTCCCCTATTCTCTTGATGACTGTCTAAGGCTGCTCGAGCGGATGGAGTACGAATTTTCCTTGTGGCCATCGGCTGATAACCTTGCTTATCTCCATCAAAAATATATCAAAACCGTGGATGATACTGTTTATCTGATAGAAAGAAGAAGGCCGGGAGAGTATGTGAGGCGTGCGTTTAAAAACATGGAGAGCCTTTTTCGATTCAACTATGATCAAAACAGAGGGAAAGATCCCTGGCAATATCTTGTCGAGGTCTCCTTTGATACATTGGAGAAGATGGAAGAAATGGAGATGGTCGATCTTACATTCGAGGGTAAACTCGTGATCGAAATGAGCGAACGCTCAAACCGTCCTGTTTATCTGATAAAGGATGGGAAAAAATGTGGCCTCACCTCACCCAGTGTGCTCCAGCAATTTGGCGGCTGGAGCAAAGTTTATGAGGTCCCCGCAGATGTGATAAATGCCTACCCAGATGGGGAGGACATAAAAGACTGACCGGCAACATCCTCGGCCAGTACACTCAAGGAACTACCGTCGATACTATAGAATCCCGTTCGCTCGGGATGATGTTGTTGGGAGTTCACTGCAAGAATGAGGAAAAGAATCAATTAGCAAAACGGAATGTTTTTGAGCCTTTTCCTGAAATTCATAAAAATGAAAAAAAGGTAGAACACTGAGATTAAACTCCTGTATCTAATCAGAGCACGTGTAAGCCTTGGTAACAGACGCTTGTAAGAATAGAATTCCCGATATATTCTCCCGATATTTCTCCCTAATTCTTCGCATGTCATATTTTTGGGGAGGAATACCTTTCCGGGGGGTTCATAGGTATATTTTGACCAGTCTCGAGTAATTATTCTTCCTTCTTCTGTTAGTCTATCGTATAATGGGGTGCCCGGAAAAGGGATTAAACTGCTAAACTGAGCAATATCAACATCCGCTTCAAGGCAAAATCTAAGGGTTTCGTCAAAGGATGAAAGGTCGTCATTGTCAAACCCGAAAATAATAGCTCCGCATACAGCGATTTTATTTTTGTGAAGGTTTTTTATGGTTTTCATATAGGCATTTCTCATATCCAGTATTTCCACATCATGTTCCTTTGCAGCAGAAGCTAAATATTCAAGCTCCAGAGGTTCACCTATAATAGGAGCAAATAAGTAGCGGTTTAAAGGAGGTTTAATCAAAAGAATTTTCATGTCCAGCCTCCTGCTCGCTCATCAATGAATAAGTTAATCCTGATCAGGGGAAAAGTTGTTAAAAAGTTGTAAAGATTATGTCAAAAGTTTGTCAATCTATTATCCTGAAATGAGAGGATCAGAGTCTCATCAGACAGGTCCGTGTACAGTTTGTACAAGTCCGGTTCGATAGGGCCCAAACAACTCAATACTTCGAGTTCAAGTCAGATTATCTCTATGGATCAGTCAGGCCGGATGCTCGTTCTTGAAAGGGAAGTCGAGAACAATCTAAACAGCCTGGCAGTCTGGACTAGAGTTGCCATACTGAGGATTTATTGATGAATTCGGCTATTCGTACCGCAGGGAGTCCACCGGATTGGCTGTGGCGGCGCGAATGATTTGCCAGCTCACTGTCAAAAGAGATACCACAAGGACCGAAATTCCAGTCAGCACAAATGTCCACCAGCCGATATCGATACGATAGGCAAAGGTCTGCAGCCATCGATTCAATAAAAAATACGCCAATGGCCAGATGATGATATTGGCGATTATCACAAGTATGACAAATTCTTTTGAGATGTGTTTGATTATGCTCGAAACGGTAGCGCCGAGGACTTTTCGTATTCCGATTTCTTTGGTGCGCTGTTCGGCCGTGAAAGAAGACAAGCCAAATATGCCGAGGCAGGAAATAAACAACGCAAGGAACGTGAACACGGTGACGATCTTTCCAATGGCCTGCTCGGAGCGGTACTGACTTTGAATGGTTTCGTCCAAAAATCGGTATTCGAACGGGTATTCCGGGTAGATCTCTTTCCATTTGCTTCCCAGGAACGCCAGAGTATCGGGAATTCGGTGAGGGGAAATCCGAACGCATGCCTGGTTATGCCAAGTTGGATCGATTCTCATGGCCATCGGGATGATCTTATTGTGGAGGGATTCAAAATGGTAATCCTCGACAACACCGATGATTCGCTTGCTCAAATCCCATACCCTGAGCTCTTTACCGATAGGATCGTCCATGTCCATGGCTCTGACTGCCGCCTGGTTGACCACATACGCATCGGATGCATCCGTTGAAAACTCTTTCGAAAAGAAACGCCCCTGAGCCATTTTTAATCCAAACGTTTCCAAATAATCATAGTCCACACTCGTCATGACCATCTTCACTTGCTGATGTGTCTTCCCCTCCCAATGGACATCCCCGAAACCTGCATTCGACATCCACCTGTAGGGTGCGATATCTGTCAACGTGGCGTTCAGAATATTCGTGTTGGTGAGCAGTTCTGTTTTAACGGTGTCGAAATTGTTGCGGAATCGGGTACCGATACCGAAATAAACGATGTTGTCCCGGTTATATCCCACATCACGCTCTCTTAAAAAATGAACCTGTCTGAATATCATCAGGGTGCCGAGGATCAGGAAAATGGATAAAGAAAACTGAAGCACGACTAGAATCTTCCTGAAAAGTGTTCCTTTCATGCTGGTCAGCAGTTTTCCTTTCAGCACCTTTACCGGTTGAAATCGAGAGAGCAAAAGGGAGGGATAACTGCCGGCAATAATCACTGTGAGGAAAATGATCCCACAAATTCCGAGCACAATTGTCTGTTGGATCAGGAGTTCCCAAGTAAAAGTTTTACTGGTTAGGTTGTTAAACATCGGAAGGAACAGGAAAACGAGTCCTATGGCCAAACCAGAGGCGATCAAGGTCAGGATCAAGGATTCACCGAAAAACTGCCGGACTAGGTGAGCTCGGTACGCTCCGACAGTCTTCCGGATGCCCACTTCCTTTGCCCGGCTCGAGGACCTGGCAGTTGTAAGGTTTATGAAATTGATACACGCGATGAGGAGGATAAAGAATGCCATGGCTGAAAACAGATAGACATACAGGATGGTTCCACCTGAACTGTTGAACGGATTGAGGTGCACTCGAGTGATAGGCTGCAGGGACAGTGGACGTTTGTCCTGAGGACGGTGCCTTTCCACAACGTCTGTAATTTTTGCGTCAACAGACTGCACAGGCGTGTTTTTGTGCAACTGCACATAAGTTCGTATGTTGTTGACATCCCATGTATTGAAATTTTCATTATAAGTCATTGCCAATGCCGTAGGGATCAAGTACTGGAATCTCATATGCGAGTTGGGTGGATAGTCTTCGAATACGCCTGAGACTTTCATATCAAGGCTGGTGTTATAGGTCAAGGTTTGGCCAATGGGATCTGATGTACCGAATAATTTGAGTGCAATCTGTTCCGATAGAAGAATGGAGTTGGGATCATCGTGGGCTGTTTCAGGGTTACCTTTGAGAAAGGGAATCGTAAACATTGTCAAAAAATCCGGATCCACCATGATTCCGCCTTCTTCGTAGGTCTCCTTGTTTTTGTATCTCAAGAGATTTCTTCCCTGATCTGAATAACGCGAGGTGTGAATGACCTCCGGATATTCCGTTTTTAGAAAATCGGATAGAGCCGTGGGAGTGACTTTGCTGCCGTTGCTGAATGTCGCGACATACAGATCATCGGCATTTTCATGGAACCGGTCGTAACTCAGCTCGTCTTGTACCCAGAGCATAATTAGGATGCAGCAGGCAATACCGATAGCCAAACCGGCTATGTTGATAAAAGTATACCCTTTATGTCTGAGAAAATTTCTGATAGCGATCTTGAAATAATTTTTGAACATGGTGATTTTCCATACAATAGAATTTTGCCCCCACCGGGGAATGGCGGCAATAGCATGGAACCAGATCCAACGTCTGGCCTTGGCTCTGCCCTGGCATTTTTGAATCTCTGCAAACTCCTCTTGGATATCCCCGAAGTAAGCATCTACATTATCGAATGAATAGATATGCCTAAGCAGCCAATCAGGGATTCTTGGAATCCGGCTCTTTTTTACATTCATCAGAAATATTCCTTCCGGAAGGATTCCTCATTGATCCCGGCCCAAATGCGGCTGTGTCGCTTAAAAGCATTTTCCAGCGCGCTTCTCCCCTCTTTTGTTATATGAAAGTAAACCTTCCTTTTTCCGCCTCGCACTGCGGATGGTTCCCCGAAATGTT
>Ga0209979_1004951_pt1 | contig 10721 bp, 9 predicted proteins | sample AnhtaG_FD_183114 | JGI IMG/M metagenome (GOLD analysis project Ga0209979, IMG submission 183114) | Deep subsurface microbial communities from Anholt, Denmark to uncover new lineages of life (NeLLi) - Anholt_01485 metaG (SPAdes) (version 2) | ecosystem: Environmental > Aquatic > Marine > Oceanic >...
TAACATAAAGGTCGTCTCCTACGATTTGTATTTTATGACCTAATTTTTGAGTTAGTTTTTGCCATCCTTCCCAATCATCTTCTGCAAGACCATCTTCTATGGAAATTATAGGATATTTATCTACTAAGGAAGCATAATAATCTATCATCTCACCGGAAGTTCTAGTTACTCCCTCTCGAGATAATATATATTTTCCATCCTGATATAATTCTGAAGCAGCAGGGTCTAAAGCTATGAAAATATCCTTACCTGGATTATACCCTGCTTTTTTAATTGCTTCTACTATTAACTGGATTGCCTCTTCACTGGATTTTAAATTAGGAGCAAATCCACCTTCATCTCCCACTGCTACATTGTATCCTTTTTCTTTCAATACTTTTTTCAGAGTATGAAAAGTTTCCACTCCCATTCGAAGACTTTCTTTAAAATTAGCTCCACCTACCGGGACAATCATAAACTCCTGCAAATCCACTCCACTGTCGGCATGTTTGCCTCCATTTAATATGTTCATCATAGGGACAGGAAGTTCTTTAGCATTAATTCCACCAATATAGCAATATAAGGGCAATCCAAAAAAATCAGCTGCTGCTTTTGCTGTAGCCAAAGATACTCCTAAAATAGCATTAGCTCCCAAACGGCTTTTATTGGGAGTCCCGTCAAGTTCAATTAACAGTTTATCAATCAATAATTGATCTGTGGCATCATATCCTATAATTTTAGGGGCAATAATCTCGTTTACATTCTCAACCGCTTTAAGAACACCTTTACCCAAATATCTCTTTGGGTCGCTATCCCTTAACTCAATAGCCTCATGTACTCCGGTACTGGCTCCTGAAGGAACCTGGGCTATGCCAAAAGCTCCGCTTTCCAGTTCTACTTCTACTTCAACGGTAGGATTCCCTCTCGAATCTAATATTTCTCTCGCATATACATCAAATATTTCACTCATCTTATCTTTCTCCCTCTTTTATTTATTTCATTTATTTTTTAAAAATTCTTTTTTACTATCTTGGTACATTATTTAAATAACGCTTAAATAAATAATTTTTCTATCCGCTGAACCGTTTAAATAAAAAGGTACCCAGGCTAAAATATATTAATAAACTACCAACGTCTACTATGGTAGTGATAAAAGGACCTGCGGCAATTGCCGGATCAATTTTAATCTTAGTAAAAATCAAAGGCAATAAGGTACCAATAGTGGCTGCAGCTATTATAGTTAAACATAATGATAGTCCAATTACTAGCCCTAATACATAATTATCCTGCCAAATAAGTGCCACTAAAGCTATAATTATTCCGACAATTATTCCTATCAAAGAACCGACCTTGGTTTCGGTCCAGATATTATACCATAATTCATCTATCCTAAGCTGGCCAGTAGCTAAACCACGAACTGCAATGGTTGAAGATTGAGCACCTACATTACCACCCATAGCCATAATTATAGGAATAAAAAAAGCCATAGCCATTACAATTTGTAAGGTATCAGAATGAAGCTTTATAACTGAACCAGAAAGAATTCCTCCTGCCATACATACGAACAACCAGGGAAGTCGCGCCTTCGCTCTGGTTAGGGGGCTTGCTTTTATAAGCTTATCTTCATATACCTCGGATGAACCGACCATCTTATGAATATCCTCGGTAACCTCTTCCTGTAATACATCGATAATATCATCTACAGTGATAATTCCTAATAAAGTACCTTTTCTATCAATGACTGGTATAGCCAAAAAATCGTAATCAGCAATTATTCTAGCTGCTGTTTCCTGGTCCTCTGTGTCCAAAACGCTAACCACATCTTCTTCCATAATTTCTGATATTTTAGCTTTAGGATTAGCCATAATTAAATCTCGCAAAGAAATAACTCCAATTAGTTTCTCTCTTTTATCTACAATATAAATATAGTAAATCATCTCTGCTTCCGGGCTAAGTTCTCTTATCTTGTTTATTGCTTCCTCAGCAGTAAGACCTTCAGGCAGAGCAACAAACTCGTTGTTCATTATGCTTCCGGCAGTATTCTCTTCATACTTTAATAGTTCCTCAATCTCTTCTGCCTCTTCTTTAGGCATTAAATCTAATAATTCTCGGGATTCCTGAGGAGCTATTTCCCCTAAAAAATCAGCTGCATCATCGGTATCCATTTCTTCCAAGATATCAGAAGCCTTCTCTTTACCCAAAGCATCCATAATATTTGCTTGTAATTCTGAATTTAGTTCTGAAAGCAATTCCGCAATTTTCTCATCATCTTTAATTAATTTAAATATTTCAATAATCTGTTCTAATGGTAAATAATCGGTTAATCCGGCAAACTCTGTGGGATAGAGGTCATCAATAATTTCTTTTAATTCTTGGACTTTTTTCTCTTCCAATAGCCTTATTATTTTTTCTGACAATTCTTTCATTTTTTCTTCCATTTGCCTAAAACCTCTTTTATTGACTTGTAAATCAAAAACATGGCTCAAAATTCATAACTTCTTAATTATTATATAGAGAATTCAGTAGACAGGAGTCAGAAGTCAGAAGGATACTCAATATAATATATCTACATTATTATATTTAATTATTTTTATCATTCTGGATACTGGATTCTGGTTTCTGGATACCTTATTATAATTTCAATCTTCTTCTTCTTTTTTAATTTCCTTTAAAACCTCATACAAAGAAACAGCTTGTTTTGCCTGAATATTCTTTAAAGGAACTTCTAAAACCTTTACCTGAATAATTTTAGTCGCCAGGTTAATTTCAATTTCGTCAGCAATTTTAACTTCGTCTCCTGCTTTGGCAATTCGACCATTAATCCTAATACATTTAGCCAGACAGGCTTTTTTTGCTTCTGTTCTCCTCTTTATTAATCTGCTTACTTTTAAAAATTTATCTAATCTCATCTTAACTCTTTAAATAATTTAGCTATCTTATAAAATTTTCTTCTTATTTTTATAATTATTAACTATATGTATCCAGAAGTCAGGAGTCAGGAGTCAGGAGTCAGAATTAATTCGTTGTTCATAATATTCTGAATTCTGGCTTCTGGATTCTGAATCCTATCTTTTTATTTACTCTTTTGATTTTAATTGCGGAAAGAGGATAACTTCTTTAATTGAATCAGAGTTAGTAAGTAACATCGCTAACCTATCAATGCCTATGCCTAAACCGCCTGCAGGAGGCATACCATATTCTAAAGCTTCGACATAATCTTTATCCATAAAGTGACTTTTCATGTCTCCTGCTTCTTTCTTGGCAACCTGTTCTTCGAACCGACGTTCCTGTTCTGCCGGGTCGTTCAATTCAGTAAAGGCATTGGCTAGTTCCATTGAACCTATAAACAGTTCAAAACGCTCTACTAATTCAGGGTTATCTTTTTTCTGTTTTGACAAAGGTGAAAGTTCGAGGGGATAGTCAATAACAAAAGTTGGTTGAATTAAGGTTGGCTCTATAAATTTTTCGAAAAGCCCATTAATAATTTCACCTCTATTTATATTGCCTTTTATATTTAAGTTATATTCCTTTACAACTTTGTTAAAATCTTTTTGAGAAATTTTATCCACCCGAATTCCAACTGCTTCTTCTATTGCCTTATACATACTTATTCTTTTCCAAGGAGGAGTAAAATCAATTTTATTTCCCCGGTACTCGATTTCCAAATCACCTAAGACATTCTTTAGTATATATAATATCAATTCTTCGGTAATTTGCATCATGCTATGGTAATCACCATATGCTTCATATAACTCTAACATAGTAAATTCGGGATTATGCTTAGTAGAAATACCTTCGTTTCTAAAATTACGGCTTATCTCATATACCTTTTCAAGCCCTCCGACCAATAAGCGTTTTAAGTATAATTCCGGGGCAATCCTTAAATAAAAATCTCTATGAAGAGCATTATGGTGAGTGATAAAGGGACGAGCTGTAGCTCCACCGGGAATAGGCTGCATTATGGGAGTTTCAACTTCTAAAAAGCCTCTATTATCTAAAAAATTTCTTATGGATTGTATAACCTTACTCCTTTTAATAAAAATTTCTCTGACTGAGGGATTTACTATTAGGTCTAAATATCTTTTTCTATATCTTATCTCCACATCTTTTAGTCCGTGCCATTTTTCGGGTAAACTGCGTATAGACTTGCATAGAAGAACAAATTCTTCTACAAATACAGTAATTTCACCAGTTCTAGTTTTAAAAATCAGACCTGAGACTCCCAAAATATCCCCAATGCCAATTTTACTAAAAAGTTTAAAAGCATCCTCTCCAACTTTATTTGATTTTATATAAATTTGGACTCTTCCACTTATATCTTCAATATTAGCAAATACGGCCTTTCCATGTGTCCTTAAAGCCATTAACCTGCCCGCTACGCTAACTTTTTCTTTGCCACATTCACCAATCTGTAAATCTTTATTTTTTTCTATTAAGTCTTTTATTTTATAAGTCCTATTGAAACTATGCCCAAAAGGATCAATGCCTTCTCTTTTTAATTCTTCTATTTCTTCCCATTTGTTAGATATAATTTCTTTTGTGCTCTTTTTTATTTCCACCATATCCACCTCTTTTTACTCTCATTGTTAAACATTATGTTTAAAAAATCCAGTGATACAATACCAAAATTATTATAATTTTGTGTCTGACAAATCTTTTGGGGTAATTTAAATTTCCGTTATATTTATAATAGGCTTATTTTGCTAAAAGGTTTAGAAACAAATAATGAACAAAGTATTGTTATATCTTAATTTTTTTAATAACTTTGTTCATTATTACAATTATTGAAGCTCACACGGGGCAAGCCCCGTGGATTCTTGGGCTGAGTGTCTTTTGACTACTCATATCTGCCTGTGCGTTGCACGCAGACAGGTCTCCACAAGCGTTAATTCGGGTGCGCCCCACCCTACTAAATATTTAAGCTAATGCTGATTGTAAAGCTCTTAATTCTATATTTTTACTTGCATTAAAATCTCGGTCTATATTCGTCCCGCAATCTTTACAGACATATGTGCGTAAATGTAAAGGCATTATCTGTTTACTGCCACATTCAGAGCAAAGTTGACTTGAAGGATAGAATCTTTCTACTTTTTGGAATGTTTTAGACTGCCAAAGGCATTTGTATTCAAGGAAGTTTACAAACATACTCCAACCAGCGTCAGCGATAGACTTAGCTAAACGATGATTTCTAACCATACCCTTAATGTTCAGGTCTTCAACTCCAATTACGTCGTGGTTATTGACTATTTGGGTTGAAAGTTTATGTAAAAAATCTTTTCGGGCATTGGCTATTTTAGAATGAATCTTTCGCACTTTGGCTAATTGCTTTTGCCGGTTGTTTGAGAATTTTTCTTTCCTTGAAAGTTTTCTTTGTTCCTTAGCAAGTTTTTCTTCAAGATTACGGTAGAATCTGGGGTTAGGAATTATTTCTCCAGTTGATAGTACAGCAAATTCCTTTAACCCAACGTCTATACCAACGGGATTATTGAAAGTCTTTGGCTGCTCCTCAATTTCTTGCTCTGTTAATACAGACACATACCATTTGCCACAATTTTTGGAAATAGTAATAGACTTTTCTTCTCCTTCAATTGGTCTTGAATTGCGGTACTTTATTTCCCCAACTTTTGGAATAAAAATACGGTTTCTTTCTTCTTCTATTCTAAATTTCTGCGGACAAGTAAAGCTATCGTTTTTCCCTTTCTTCTTGAAGGTTGGAAAAGCATTTTGTTTATTAAAAAGGTTTTTGAAGGCAGTTGAAAGATTTCTTACTGCTGTCTGCAAACTTTGAGAAAATACTTCGGTAAGAAAAGGGTATTCTTTTTTGAGCTCAGGAAGCATATTTACCATTTGATGATTGAATACAAATGTTTCGTCTTTGGCATATTGGTCAATATTTAATTTCAAAAAGTAATTGTAAACGAACCTACAACAGCCAGCAGTTTTATTTAACATTATTTCCTGTTCTACTGTTGGTTCTAATTTATATTTAAAAGCTTTTCTAATTAACATTTGTATTTACCATCTTTATTCTTTGGTCTTTTGTTCTTGAATATACTTTCGAATTGTTTCTGCACTTACTTTACTTATTGTGCTTACAAAATACCCTTTACTCCTTTCCCCAAGTTTCAGGAATTGAAATATTAATTTGTACATTTTTCATCTCGGTCACTCCTTACATATATATTACTATAGTATATTGTATATGTAAGGGATTAAAGTCGTACAGTCATACAGATATGCCATTCATCCTGAAGGCTTGCCTTCAGGTTTTCTGGCGAAAATTTTTATAACTATTCAGGTTGCTAAATTAAAGCATACGCTATTTAATATCTAAAATTTTATATTTAACATGCCCTGCCGGGACTCTAACTTCTACTAAATCACCTTTCTTTTTTCCTAAAAGAGCCCTTCCGATAGGAGAAGAGATGGATATCTTCCCACAATCCGGTTCAGATTCCACATAATCCAAAATAGTATATTTACACTCTTTTTTACTTTTCATATCTTTAATTAATACTTCTGATCCTAGTAATACGCAATCCGGATTTTCTTCTTTATCTATCAATTCATAATTTTCAATAATTTTTTCCAAAGCCAAAATTCTTCCTTCTATAAAGGATTGTTCATTTTTAACTGAGTTATATTCTGCATTCTCAGCAATCTCTCCAAAGCCCACAGCATTTCTAATTTTTTCAGCAATCTCTTTTCTTTTTACCCTTTTAAGATAATGAAGTTCTTCTTGAACTTTTTTCAAGCCTTCTTCAGTTAGCATTACCTTTCTGTCAAGTGTCATAAATATCTCTCCTCACTAAAAATTGTTATATTTAAATAGTAAATAATAAATATTCCCTCTAAAAATTAAATATAAGCACTATTAACTTTTCTGGTAGATAATAGTGCTTATATTATATAATAATCTTTAATAGAGATTATAAGATATCTATATTTTATTGTCAAATAAATTCGTTATATTGCTATATCATTATATGATTTATTAGATTAAACCTAGTTTTTTCCCAGCCCTTTCAAAGATATCTAAGGTTTCATCAATATCTTCAGAAGTATGGGTAGCGAGTACATGCGCTCTAAGTCTATTGGTTCCTTTGGGAATTGCCGGGAAAAGGATGGGACAGATAAATATTCCTTCACCATGAACTAATTTACATAACTTCAAAGTGTCTTCCTCTTCACCAATTAAAATAGGAATAAGAGGAGTTGTGCTATTCATAGTACTATAACCCATAGAATTTAGCCCTTCTCTAAATTGCTTACCATTTTTGTGCAACTTCAACATACGTTCAGGCTCATTTTCAATAACTTCAAAAGAAGCTTTAGCAATAGCTGCTGCCACCGATGGAAGACTAGCTGAAAATATAAATGCCCTGGAAGTATGTTTTAAATAATTAATCAACTCCTTATCTCCTGCCAAATAACCTCCTATACTAGGAATAGCCTTGCTTAAAGTTCCCATATGAATATCTACCACCCCTTTTAGTCCGTAATATTCTTCTATGCCATGTCCAGTCTTTCCTATAACTCCTATTGAATGAGCCTCATCTACCATTATTTTAGCATTATACTTTTTGGCCAAACGGGATATTTCTGGTAAATTGGCTACATCTCCATCCATGCTATACACCGCATCTACTACTATTAGCTTATTTACATATTCCTTAGAATTATTTAGCGCTCTCTCTAAACTTTCCATATTATTATGTAAAAATGATTTATGAGTTGCCCCTGAGAGCATACAACCATCAATTATACTGGCATGATCCAATTTATCAATTATAACTAAATCTCCTCTTCCGCAGAGTGTAGAAATAGCACTTAAATTAGTTACATATCCACTACTATAAGTAATTGCATCTTCTACCCCTGTAAACTCCGCAATCTTCGCTTCTAATTCTTCATGTATTTTGGTAGTTCCAGCTAATAGCCTAACTCCTGCAGTCCCAGCACCATATTTTTCAATAGCCTCAATAGCAGCTTTTTTTATCTTAGGATGATTAATTATTCCCGGATAATTATAAGAAGCAAACATCAACATCTCTCTACCGTCGATAGTTACTCTTGCCCCACTTGCTCCATCAATACTTTTTAGATAAAAATATTTATCTTCTTTTTTCATTTTCTCTATTCTTTGTTGTAACTCATTTATTTTATCTTCTAACAAAATTGCCATCTTTCTTTCTCCTTTTATATTAATTTTTTAGTTTAACTTCTCTACTCTTGGTTTAAAGCCAGTTTTTTCTATTAATTTTAAATAATCTTCCGGTTGTAATTCTTCCGGAGATTTCCCGGATATAGCTACCAGGGTAGCTTGGAATACATTGGTTCCGAAAGATCTTCCCTCGAATTCAGGAGTAGTAGTAACTAAATAACTCACCCCTCTTTTTTTAAGATCTTCTACATTAAAGCTGGTAACGGTATTGGTTATAACAATCTTCCCCTTCATATCCTGGGGCATATACTGGCTTATAGCTAAGTAATCACCAGCAATTATATCGGCATCATAAAAATATTTAACGTATTTTAAATTAGATTTCTCCTGCTTTTCACCTGTAGGATATAAATATTTTATAGGGACATATATTAATATTGGCAAAAGCAACCGAGCAAAAATTTCAATACTTCGAAAAGAATGAAGCGGGATAGGAACATTTAAACCAAATATTAAATCCCCAAAGGTCATTTCACATCCAGCCTCTATCAGTCCCTCTGCCATTCCAAATCTATCCACCGTGATAGTGACTAAAGCCTTTTTTCCCTTTAAAGGAATATCAGTTTGAGTATCAATATATTTTACTACGCTCTTTTCTAATACATATTTTATCCCGCTACCATCTACAATGGGAGTCTTTTTGATAACTCTAATAATTTTTTCAGATTCTTTTATGGTATATCTTTTCCCCTGAGGTCCTGAATACAAATATAGATCTGTCCCTCCTAAGCTGAATATATCAACCTTCCCATCATTCTCCTGGAATACTTGCATCATCTTCTTAACATCGCCATCAGTTCCTCTTCTTTCGATTTCGATTTTCTCTCCTAAGACCTCGACCACGACTTTATGGTCTCTGGTGGAAGAACCCAGACTAACCCCTAAAACTTTTTTCATTCTTAAACCCCCCTCTTCTTTGGAATTTACATTAATTTTTAATCTGTTTTACTATTTCTATGATCTTTTCAGGGTTGACATATTTACTCTCTTTAATAGGCGAATGACCGATAACTATGCCAATCACCTGAACACTGAATATTTTCTCTACTATAGGTACTCTCATATCTGAACCCATGAAAATAATCAAATCAAAATCTGCCAAGTTGACAATTATTTCCATAATCTCATTAAATAATTCGTTTTTCCCTTTGTTCTTTATAAACTCAAAGCGTTCCTCTTGGGTTAAAAGCAAAACATATTCAATCCCCAACTTTTCTGCTAAAAGAGTTATCTCTTCTTTGTTCTTGATAGGAAAACCGATTAAGGCAATCTTATTGCCTTTTCTTATCTCTCCTAAACTTTCCAGCCTGGAGACAAAAGTTCGTTCAACTCCTAATTTGCGGGCTACTCCTTCCTGAGTCACGCCTTTAGTACGCAATTCTAAAATTTTATTTATCTCTTTATCCAATTTTTCTTTACTTATAACTTTTTCGCCAATTCGAATAAACTGCATCCTTAAAATCTCCTGTATACATTTTTGTATACACGTAGTATAACACAACTTTTTTTCACTATCAACTTTTATTGGAAAATAAATGAATGACTTTACAATATTACCGTTCTTGGTTTTTCTGCTGAGAAAGCACTTCTCGCGGATTAAAAAAGAAAATTTAAAAGGGGCAGGATATTAAAAACTTTAAAGTTTTATATTTCTATCCTTCTATTATCCCTCCTCCTAGTATCGTGTCTCCCTGGTAAAATACTGCTGATTGTCCCGGGGTAATCGCTCTTTGGGGTTTTTCAAAATTTATTAACACTTTATCTTCATGGTAAGGGGAAATAATTGCCGGAGATTTTTTACTATTGTATCTTATCTTTACCTCTGCCTTTATAGAATCTGAAAGTTTATCGCCAGAAATAAAATTTAAATCTTTTACTAATAATTTATCCCTATAAAGATCTTTATCATCGCCCAGAGTAATTACATTTTGCTGGGAATTTATTTCAATTACATACATACGCTTATTCAAAGATACTCCCAATCCTTTTCTCTGGCCAATAGTATAAAAAGGAATGCCTTGATGTTCTCCTAATATTTTTCCGACTTTATCTATAAACTTGCCAGGTTTGATAGTATCTTTAATATGTTGAGTTAAAAACTTTCTATAATTATCATCTCGGATAAAACAAATTTCCTGACTCTCTTCTTTTTTATAATTTTTTAATCCATATTTTTTAGCCAATTCTCTGGTTTGGCTTTTCTTAAATTTGCCCAAAGGAAACAAAACGCAGGGCAATATTTCCTGGTTTAATCTATAAAGAAAATAAGACTGGTCTTTGTTTTCATCTATTCCTCTCTTAAGCAAATATTTCTTGCTCTTCTGATCATATTCATTAATAGTATAATGGCCGGTAGCAAGATAATCCGCACCTAACGATTTTGCTTTCTCTAATAATAATCCAAATTTTATTTTCAGATTACAGACTACACAAGGGTTGGGGGTTCGGCCTGTGAGATATTCTTGGCAGAAATAGTCTATAACTATATTTTTAAATTCTTTGGTAAAATCCAGAACAT
>Ga0209979_1004952_pt1 | contig 10718 bp, 9 predicted proteins | sample AnhtaG_FD_183114 | JGI IMG/M metagenome (GOLD analysis project Ga0209979, IMG submission 183114) | Deep subsurface microbial communities from Anholt, Denmark to uncover new lineages of life (NeLLi) - Anholt_01485 metaG (SPAdes) (version 2) | ecosystem: Environmental > Aquatic > Marine > Oceanic >...
ACGTCGCCATCTGCATTAATCTTTATTTACGAGGCTGTATAATTCACTTCAGGAAGTACGGTCTTCCCTATGGCCTATCTGTTTCCCTGTGTACGCTTCATCTAATGGTTACCCATTTTGATGCAACACTTGGTATGGGTGGTTGGCTAGACCTTACCCAACAAGGACTTTCACCCTGCAAGAAATATAAAACTTCTTGGCGCTCTTCCGCTAAAAGTTACCGAATTATTGAGCTAGCACGCATTCCCTATTCACCTAATTTAAAAGTAAAATATTAATTATCTAAGAAAATAGGTTTCTGTCCCTATTATATTTCCATACACTATTTATCCTAATAACTTTCGAAGTTGATACTTTTTATAGTCTATATATTTATAATTGTTTAATCCTTTTATGTTATATGGAAAACTAAATTTTATTAATCCAACCTTCGAAAATAAATATATTTAATACTGGAAACATAATTTCAAGTGCTTTTTTACGATTTGAGTCATAATTCTCAATCATATGTTCATCAGCATTATCTGTTATAACCCGGAAAGAAAAGCTTTTTATGCCATTTAGTTGTGCTGTTTTTAAGATTGAAGAAGTTTCCCAATTGCATGCTATTGCATTAAATTTTTCGTGTAACTTTTGACTAAGCTCTTTATTGTCTACATCCTTTTCCCCACTGGCAATATTACCAACCTTTATTATAGTTCCCATAGTTTTCTTGGCCCAATTTGAAAACTCCCTTAGTACTTCTTTTGAAGAATCTTTATTGAATACTGTACTTGTTATAAAATCATCAGGTGTTTTAACTAATTCCTCACCTGTATCGACATTATATTCAAAAGAATTTTCACAACAAACAATATCATTAATATTTATTTTTTCTGTTAAAGACCCAGAGGCACCAATATCAAATATAAAGTCAGGTTGATATTTATCAATAATTAATTGTGTTGCAGAAGCACAGCATATTTTCCCTTCACCTGCTTTTACAGCTATTGTTTCTATATCTTTTTCTCTTCTTGATGAAATCAATCTACCTGCTATTTCAGTCTCCTTATCCAATTTCAGTATCTTTTTACAACTCTTATATTCATCAAGACCAGGGCATATAATGCCCACTTTAATTTCTGAATTAATCATAAAATACTTAACCTCTCCAAGTTTATTTTAATAATGTTAGTTCTATTACAGTTAACGTTTAAAGAAGGATTCGGATTCAGGCTTTATACGTACTTCAGCCTGGTATTTTATCTAGATTAAAAGCTTATCATCAAACAGAAAGTGATTGACTTTACCAAGAATTTCAGTTGCTTTTGTTTCGCCATTACAAAAGGCCGGTTCTATTGCAATTGTGACGATGGCAGCTTTATTTATTAGACCGTTTAGAAAATCTTTTCCTGTCCATCCCGACGTGATTCGATAGTTTAATGGTGCCAGAAACTCCTTTTCAAAAACTTCGTCTGGCCAAGGAAAACGGTAGCAATTTCTCCATCGAATAATAAAACAATCAAGGTCGAGATCCAATAGTATTTTTCTTCTATCTTGTACAAAAGAGAATTGGGAGTTATATTGCCAACCAAGAATTTTCCAGAGCTCCGAAAGACTTTCCCATCTAGCTGTATCGCTAAGATCACCTTGATACTTTAACTCTGTACCAGGGAGGCCCAGTAGTTTAATTTTATGTATAATTCCTTGCTGGTCTTTAAAAAATGGTTTAAAGTTTACGCTATCTTCCCTGCTTTCCACTCCGAAAATTACCGCATCATCAATAAGCCCGAGTTCCATTCCTGTTTTTACCCAATCGTCATTAAGCTTACTCAGTTTTTCTTGACACAAGTTTATAAGTCCTTCGAAAGTAATTCCTGCTTTCTCGATTTGGAGAATATCACCCATGCAAAGGGGATCCTTAGCGTCATGATGTGCATCAAACATTACAAGAGTGCAGAGATACGGGAGGATTTTTTGTTGTTGTTTATAGAAAATAATAGGTAAAACCCACCTGTGTTCTTTGTGTAAAAAACACTCACGTTTACCGAATGATACCTGTCGTAATTCGTCTATTTCTTCCAAGTCAGATAGATTCATCAATTTCTCCTCCTAATTACCGGTAATGCATTTATTAATTTAGTTACTGTACTAAACATTGATTATTGATGGAGTAGTGGAGGTCAGGGCTCAACAGGCTGACTCCTTTTATATCTCCATAAGAACCTTTTAATTCAGATTAATTTAGAGGTCTGGATAAAAAAATAATATTTTATTGTTTGTATATGAATATACCCAAACCCTCTTAAATGGTGAATTGGCAATATTGTCTTTGATGTAGTCCGCCGTTTCAGGTAGCCAATGATTTTCCGGGATTTCCGGTTGAAACGCATAATAAGCTAATAAATCAATTTTATTATTTTTAGTCTTATATTCCTTCTTAAATTTATCCGTAATTTTTCTTAGACTGGGTTCGCCAAAAGAAGTAAAACCTCTAACACGAAAAATTGGTTCAATGTTAGAACCTTGGCTAATCTTAAGCCATTTTATTCCTGGACAAACGCCTCTCTGTATTTTATCTTTTTTTATCTGATTTTCATTTAAATTCAAAAGAAAACCAATTATATAAGGTATCGATCTTTTTCTTTTAATCAATGGAAGTCTTTCATTAAAAACAATACAGATAAAAGCATTTTTATATTTCTGATTAAATTTTATTCTTTTACAAAAGGATAATTTATTAACTTCGTCATCTAAAAGATATTTAAGGGATACTTGATCCGAAGGAGTTTTCGCAATGGAATTATCCAGACACTCCACCAATTCAAAATATAATTCCGTTCCATCTTTCAGCTTGCAATATATATCTGGTTTGGGAGGATTTTCTTTTTTGACAGAGGTTAAACTAATTTTATAAGGACATACATCTGTAAATTGTTTAAATATTTGAATTTCTCTTTTTCCTTGGTTAAATTGATTCATTTTAATTTACAAAACCTACCCCAAGACTAAAATCTTTACATTTATCAAAACAAATTTCTTTCTCCAAAATCTTATTTATAAAATTAAATTTTTAGTATTAACTCCATTTTTTTTAAGATATGTAGATACGAGTGAATTAAACATTTTATTATGAGAATTATATCTTAGGTGTAAAAGTTCATGAACAATGGCTTTTGCTCTTTGTTCTTTAGATTTATTTAAAAGAGCGTATGAGAATGATACCCTTCCTTTTGAAGAACAACTCGCCCATTTCTTTTTCATAGTTCTCACGTGAATTTCTCTTGGCTTCACACCAATTTCTTCAACCCAACTTAAAACTTCCTTCTTAAAATCTTGTACTGTAATCATTATCTTGTCCCCTTAAGAATGGTTATAATTCTGTTAGTTAATTTTGTTGCCTCTTTTACTTTTATTTTAGATTTTATAAAAACCTTTAATATTCCTCGCTTGAACCCTCGTTCATGTTCTTCGCTTGTTCTCCAGTGTGGATATGCTTCAAAGATTCTTCTCATGTTATTTGCTTTTTCTTCAGCCTCGCTTACATTTTTTTCTTTTAAAATCCAATAAACAGAAAAGATTTCTATTGGCATCTTCTTTTCAGCTTGCTCTTTTTTTGCTGCATTTATTTCTTCAACTATTTCTTTTAATTTGTCTAACGCTATTTGAGCATTGATCTGCCTTTGTTTAAATGAATTTGATATTAATTCAGCTTTTTCTCCAATAGATTGAAGATAGGGGCTTGTACTTATACCTTTGTCGCTTGCATTAATTATGCTCCTTATCAAATTAAAAACTTTCTCAGTATCAGAAGAATTATCCTCCTCTATTCTTTTTAAAGTATTTTCATCTATTTCATAAATTTCCAAGCTTGATTTTATTTTTCCGCTATAGGTATATTCTTGAACTAATTTTGCAGTTTTTCGAGTAAATTCCTTATCAATTATAATCCCTGGCTCATAAGCTTCTTTTAATATTTTAAACATCCTGGCTAAAGTATCGAAATCTTCAATGTATGGCCTTAAGAACGCGTCAGGAGAAATTACTTCATAGATATCCGAAATCTCTTTAAAAAACTCATAAAATTCTTGTCTTTTAGTCTCATCCTTAAAATAATCTAAAATTACTTCTACTGCTTTATCTTTGTTTTTACCTATAATCAAGATCAAATATTCTGTTTTTGCCTGTATTATCATTTCGTTAAATCTTTCCTTGAGAACCTCAATGTCTTTAATCACTCCCGTAATATCATCTGAATCAAAAGCTAAGGCTTTCTCTAATTTATCAAAGATACCCACAAAATCAAGCACAAAACCGGAAGATTTCTTTCTCCCTTCTTCGTCTTCATAGGGTCTATTTACTCTCGCGATAGCTTGAAGAAGAACGTGATCTCTCATTGGTTTATCCAAATACATGCAATAGAGAATGGGTGCATCAAAGCCAGTCAAAAGCTTTTCGGTCACAATTAGTATCTTGGGTTCTTTATCAGGTTTTATAAAATCCTTCCTTATCCTCTTTTCTTTTTCTTTTGAAATATGGAATTTAGCAAGTTCTTCTGTATCATTATGAGCTGGGCTATAAATAACTTCTGAATATTTTTTAGGCAAGTATTTGTCTAATTCTTCCTTATAAAAAGCACAGGCTTCCCTATCGACTGCAACTATAAATGCTTTATAACCCATAGGTTCAATATATTCTTTAAAGTGTTTGGCAATAAATTTTGTAATTTTTTTAATTCTTTGTTTATTTTTTAGTAAATTTTTTAAAACTACAGCTCTTTCAAGTACTTTATTTAAAGTTCCAATATCGCTCATTCCTTCTGCTTCTGCAAGATTAAGAAATTCTTTTTCAAGAATTTCTTTTTTAGGTCTTAATTCATTCGGAGCGAGAGTATAATGTAGTTTCACAGTCGTACCATCTTCAATAGATTCAGCTATACCATATTTATCTAAATATCCATTTGGTTCATCATCTTTTCCAAATATTATGAATGTGCCTTTTCCATAAGAACTTTTATCTATTGGAGTTCCAGTAAATCCTATATAGGTCGCATTAGGTAATGCCCCCATAAGATAATTACCCAAATCTCCACCGGTAGTTCGATGTGCTTCATCTACTAGAACAAAGATATTCTTTCTTGTATTTATGTCTTGAGGAATTCCTTCAAATTTATGAATCATTGAAACAATTAAACCTCTAGTATCATCTCCCAATAACTCTCTCAGGCGTTTCTTTTTAATTGCAATTCTGTCTTTTAAATCATTAACATCATACCCTACGCTTACTAAATTATTAAATAATTGCGCTTCCAATTCATTTCTATCTACTAACATAAGAACGGTGGGGTTTTCAAAAAAGGGGTTATCTAAAATTTTTTGAGCGGCTACGATCATAGTATATGTTTTGCCACTTCCTTGGGTATGCCAAATCAAAGCCCGCTTTTTGCTTTTATCAGCAACCCTCTCAACAACTTTATTTATTGCTCTCATCTGATGAGGCCTTAAAATTACTTTCTTTAATTCATCATCTTTTCTCGTAAATAAAATAAAATTAAGAAGCATCTCAATAAATCTATCTTTATCAAAAAATGATTTTACCAGTTGTTCATAATTAATACTTTTAGATTCTAATTTCCAATTAAAGATCGATTTTATCGATAAGCTCCAAGTGGGAGCATATAAAAAATTAATTATATTAGAGGCAGTATAAACTTGGAACAAAGTCATGGCTTCGGGGGTTTCTCTGTGGTATCTTCTTATTTGGTCCAATGCTTCTGAGATTATTGATTCTTTATTTATTTTTCGTTCCATAAATTTAGCAGCAGCTTTTGTTTCTACAAAAACAATAGGAATCCCATTAATTAAAAAAACAACATCGTACCGATTATTATGGGTACCACTAATATATGTAAATTCATCAGTCACTTGAAAAATATTACTCTCGGCTTTTTTATCAATAATTGTAACATTTCTTTCTCTTTTTTCTTTTGGTATGAAAACTGTCTTTAAACCTTTTAGATATTCCCATGCTTCCAGATTCCCCTCAATTCTTACAGGAAGCCTTCCAATCCTTTTGATTAAATCTTCAATCATAATGGAATCGATAAAATCAGAATTAAATTTTGTTATTTGATTGGTAAAGATTTCGTTAAAAATCAGGCCTGTTCTCCCCCCTCGTAGTCTTAAAGCTTCTTCTGGTTTAACATATTCCCATCCAATCTCGCAGGCATACTGAATTAAAGTATTCTGAACAGCTGATTTTTCATTTCCTAATTTAGCCATTTTAAATCTCCAATTCATTAACTCTTATTTTAGCAGTCATAAGATTGTGAAGCGTTGATTTGAATAATTCTTCTAAAGTGTTCTTTTTGTTTTCCTCAGATTCAATTTTTGTATCGATTGCTGAAAGGGTCGAAGAGATTTGTTGTTGTTCTGATAATTTTGGCTTTGGAATTTTTAAATTTTTCAATCTAGAACCAGATAAATTTGGAATTGTTGTTCTATTAGCATCAAACACGTATAGTTTTCTTTGATTAGCTGCATAATTCATCCAATACACAAAAAATAAATTGTTAGTGTCACTTGTTTTAGGTCTTAATCTGTGTAAATGGTTTTGATAAGCACATTCTTCCAATTCGTCATCATATATTGCTGTTCTCCCAATATCTCCACCTTCGCAGGTCAGAATATCGCCTTTCTTTAGTTTTAATTTTCCAAATTTTTCTTTAGTAAAGTACATAGAATCTACTTTTAAAATATTAATCTTGCCCCAAGTTAAATTAGATGTTCTTAAAAAAGACTTTTTAATTTTCCCTTCTTTTGATTCTTTAGCAGAAATTTGTTTTCCCTGCTTAACATTGTATAATTCACCAATATTGTTAACTTCCCACTCCTCAGGTACCATTCCAATCTCTGTATCTTTCAGTTTTACTTTTTCAGCTTCTTCCAAAGATACGGGTCCGTAAGTAAATAAGTGCTTCATCATTGATTTTTTTAATTCTTTTAAAGAATTAATTACATTTTCAGTTTTTTCTTTTGCTTCTTGAATTATTGAAAGAACATTAGCGATTTTCTTCTGTTCAGGGAGTGGCGGAAGAGGGATGTAAATCTGTTTATATTTTGAGAAATCTAAGTTCCTAATACCAGTAGTTCTGTTTTGAATATCATTTGTTTTCCCAGACATATAGAAATATAATAGAAAATAAAACAAATATTTAGAAAATATTTTCTCCTTATTTACAACTCTTATTCGACTTGTAAAATTACTAAAAGAATAATTAAATCCTTCTTCTATATCAAAAAATACAACCCTTCCAACAGGCTGGGCAGGACCTCCTCCCGAACGTTCTAGAATAATGTCTCCATTAATTATTTCTCTTGTTTTAAATTGTTTTTCTTCTACGTCCAATTCAGCAATATTATTTAATCTTATTGTCCCATCATTCTTAAAATTAGTATTTCTTAAAACTTTTGCCTTTACAAAGGGCTCTTTTTTCCCTTTCCATAGACCATTTTTAAACCCAATATATTCATTTTCTAAATTATCTACTCCCCAACTCTCCGGCAAGAAACCTAATTCTGTCTCTTTATATTCTTCTTTTTGCTCCATATTAAATTGTTGCATTTTATTCAAATCCTAACTTTTTTAGAACTTCTTTTAATTTTTCATCTGTATTTACTATTTCTTCTTCTGCTTCCTTTACTAAAACAACAGCTTCTTCTATAGGCAACGTATCATCTTCATTGTTTTGCATCACATACCTTGAAGGGCTTAAGTTATAATCATTCTTTACAGCTTCTTCTTTTGATATTATCTTGCTAACTCCCTCTTCTTCTTTCCAGTTTTGATAAATTTCAGTAATTTGCTTAATAGAAGAATCCGGAAGGAAATTCTTGGGTCTGCCTTTCTCAAATAGCTTTGATGCATTAATTAGTAAAATTTTGTTTTTATATTTTTTTTCCTTATTGATAATTAGAATACTCCCGGGAGCTGTTGTATTGTAAAAAAGATTTTCTGGCATTAAAAGAATCATTTCAATTAAATCATTTTCTACAAAAGATTTTCGAATATTCCTTTCACGGTTGCTTCCTTGATTCCCTGAGCCACGCGAAACTGCTCCTGTATCCAAAACAACAGCCATTCTGCCCATATCATTTAAGGATGTATACATATGCTGAACCCAACCCCAATCGGCTGAACTGGAAGGTGGATATCCAAAATTAAAGCGGTTATAGGTATCATTCTCATAAGTGCCTTGAGCAAAGTTTTGATTCCACATAGGATTTGCAACAACAATATCAAAATTTCTTAAAGAACTATCGGGATTCAAAAAAGCAGGTCGGTTCATCGTATCACCCATTGTAATATTCGCTTCCATCCTGTGGATAAATACATTCATTTTTGCCATTGCATAAGTATTATGTAATACTTCCTGTCCAAAGAAAGACAAAGGTTTAACTTTAGTACTTTCTCCATATTTTTCTTTAAATCTAAGATAGCTCTTTATCAATAATCCACCCGTACCCAAACAAGGGTCATATATCTCTTCTCCTTCTTTAGGATTTACTATGTTTGCCATCAATATCGCCACTTCTCTTGGAGTATAAAATTCTCCCGCACTTTTCCCCGAACCTTCTGCGAATTTTCCTAATAAATATTCATAAGCTCGTCCTAAAATATCTGGCTCAACATCTTTAAGACCCAACCTGTATTTATTTAATATATTAAGTAATATTTTCAATTTTTCATCACTGACGATTCTTTGTCCGCCTGCAGTTTCATTAAAATCCTTAATATCAATTACCCCTTGAAGTTTCGGATTTTCTCTGGCAATCGCTCTTACCGCATCAGTTAAAAACTCTCCTTGTTTTGTGCTTTGTTTTAAAATTACAGACCATCTTGCATTTTTTGGGATATAAAACCATACTAAGGAGTGATCTTCTTCGACTAATTCTTCGGCAGTTTTTCTATCTTCATATTCCTTAGCAAGTTTATCTATTTCATCATCATAAACATCAGAAAGTCTCTTTAGAAAAATTAATGGTAAAATATAATCTTTATATTTTGGAGCATCAATTTCTCCTCTTATTTTGCATGCCGCATCCCACAACCAACTCTCTAAGGCCTTTATATCTAATTTATTATTGTTCATATTTATTTCTCCTGTTTAATAATACAAATTGAATATTATTACGCATTTGTATATTTTTAATAACGTCCTATTATTATATTTCCATAAATATTATTTTTTGACTATCCCTGTTATTTTATCAGCAATAACATCAATTCCTTCAGAAGCGTTAAGTGCATATTTATCTGCTAAATCTAATGAATATTTTGCAACCTCATCTTTTGAAACACCTAACCAAATTGGTAAAATAATATTTTTTTCTTCATCAATTTCCCGGGTTACTAAGCTTCTCCACTCTCTATTAGTCCATTTTTTTCGATTTAAAAAATTTTTACTAATAATAACAATTCCATATTTACAAGATTTAAGCCCCTCATCAATCATGTTTACTAAACTATCACCAATCTTTAGACTAAATTCATCATACCATACTTTTATTAATCTTTTCGTTAATGCATTGTATAAGAGACGAACAAATACTTCCTTATCTCTTGCATCATGACATATGAAAACATCGGGTTTTTTTCTTTTAAAAAATTTAACCCAATATTTATCATCCCTAATTAAAAGTTTTAATTTATTTTCTTGAAAATATTTTCTTATCTCGTCTTCCGGTACCAACAATTTATCAGTATAAAGGTAAACTTGTGAAGTAAAAACTATCTCATTACTGCTAAATTTTTCAAAATCTTCATAATGTTTTTTTGCGATTATTAATAATGATTTTGATAAACCGTTAATGCAATCTTGTATTGATTGAGGAATCAATTTATATTCTGGACCTATTTTAGATGCAACAATACCGACATGTTTATAATTTTCAATATTATTTTAAATTACTACAATTCTTAATGATTTATTAATTTTATGAAGAGTATAATCTTTATGACACTTAAGACAATTAGAAAATTCAATACAAAGCTTTTTAAAAGTTTCCTCAATAAATATTTTGTCATTTTCTTTATTATTTCCCATGTTATATATTTTCCTTTTTATACTTCTCCTTCATCCCTGCAATCTCTTCCTCTATCTCTTTACGCAGACTCTTAGGAGAAAGGATTTCGGCATAGCTGCTCATCCCCTAAATCCATTTTTTAACTTCTATTAAATGCTTACCTTGGCAGAGAGGATGATAGAGCCATCAGATAGTTTTCTTATCTTTACGTTAATTTCTATCCCCTCTTCTTCCCATTCCTCCCATTCGAGGTTGGTTATCTCGGGCAATTGTGTGAGGTCTTGCGGGTCTTTGAACCCTCCCAGTTCTTCTCTTAAGGCGATTATTTTCTGGGCAAGGGGATCGCTTATTTGTAAGATGATGGTAAGTTCTTCCTGAGATGCGGTGTTGATATTTATTGTTTTATCTTCCGGTTTTTGAAGAGCATGGGAAATGGAATTATAAAAAAAGAGCTTTTATAATTATACTACGCAAGTTTAACTACATTATAGCAGAAATTTTAGTAATAAAGAATGTTTTAAAAATTCCATAGTTAACATTCTACAAATGTTTTGAAAATCCTGCTTTTGGAGAAAAGTTTTTAGACATAGCGGGTCGGATAAATCCGACCCCTACCATTAGATTAAAATGATCGTGAATAACTAATAATGGAAA